>OCZT010001219.1_pt1 | contig 26629 bp, 24 predicted proteins | sample 1539031 | NCBI WGS metagenome assembly OCZT01 (sample SAMEA3539308, study PRJEB22396) | soil metagenome | biome: tundra; feature: field; material: soil | place: USA | collected 2010-05 | depth 0.15 m | reverse complement strand
AACTGCTTCAGGCATTATTTTTTGTAAGCTCTGAGCTGAGACACCTACCTGACGTTGTCCTGTGTCTATACGAGTAAATGTACCATGCTTAACCTCAGCTAATTCACTAACGAAATTATAAGAAAGATCAGTCCAATCTTTTTTCAAATTCTCATCAGAGAATGCAGTAATATCACCGGTTGCTACAACTGTACCACATGCAATGTTACTATTAACCAATACAGCCAATACAGCCGCTTGAGTAACTGTTGCATCTGAACCAGTTGCACCTTGGATACCCTGAATACCTTGTGCTCCTGTATCACCTTTAGATCCTTGAGGACCAGCAGGACCAGTAGCTCCTGTATCGCCTTTAGGACCAGCAGGACCTTGAATACCCTGAATACCCTGAGGGCCTTGGGGTCCCATTGGTCCTGTAGCACCACCACCAGTACCACCGGTACCATCCGCACCAGCAGGACCTTGGATACCCTGAATACCTTGTGCTCCTGTATCACCTTTAGATCCTTGAGGACCAGCAGGACCGGTTGCACCGGTTGTACCAACACCGGTTGCACCAATAGGACCAGTAGCTCCTGTATCGCCTTTAGGACCAGCAGGACCTTGAGGACCTACTGTTCCAATACCAGCAGTACCTTGAGGGCCTTGGGGGCCAGCAGGACCTTGTGGACCAGTAGAACCTGCTGGCCCAGTTGGACCAGATATACCAGATGCCCAAGTACCATCACCACGCCAAAACGTAGTAGAGTCAGCGCCTGTACCATTATTTAATTTACTAGTTGGTAAATTACTAGACAATCCGTTAGCATCGCCATTAATAGAGATTGGCCAGATACCAGTAGCACCTGTTCCATCTAATTTAGTTTTAGTAGCTAAAGCCGCTGCTACTAGAGGATCTATTACAGGAAGTGTAGTCAGATGACGACCCATTATGCTGTCTCCTCAATCCCATGCACTCTCATTACTACACCAGTCACATCGGATAAAATTGTAATATTCTCATTAGCACCACAAGTAATACCTGTACGCTCAAGAACACACCCTGGGGATATAACTACATTATATTCAATATAATCTGCTTGTGCAGGTGAAGGTGTTAATGAAATAGCAATTTTTACTTTTGCATCAGTGCTACCAGCATTCACTACATTTAAATTTACAGTAGCTATACTGATAGCAGGTACTGTATAAGGTGTTGCCAGTGTATTAGCGACAGTAACTACGCTACCAAGTTTTCCAAAGTTCATATCCTAATCCTTTTATTTAAATCTGTGCTAAAAAATAATCTCTGGCCCTGCGACCAACTGTTAAACCAATAACTTCTTTAACAAGAAGTGGAGTCATAAGTTTATCATTGAGTGTCCCAGCCAATGCTTCAGTTGGTGTAGCTACATCAATTACTGTAGGCATGTGACTTTTAATGATGTTTAGTTCAGCGGTCAGCCAATCTATTACGCTTTCATAAGCAGGTACATCACTAACAACAATAGCATTGCGAATACGCTCTAATGCCGATACCAAGTATTCAAAACCATATAAATCTTTACCATCGTGCAAATGAGGAGATGGCGGAAACAAAGATGGTTTATTTAATACATCAATCCAATTAATTGGTCTAGCATCCTTTGTAATAGTTTCATACAAGTTAGCAACACTGATACCTGAGTTACAATACAAACCACCCAATACTTGATAATTAAGAACCACAGTATCATGAATCATTGGGTTAATGATTAGGATAATGTAGCAAATTTCTTTACCATACATCTCAGATGGTGTTTGTAATAATTCAACACAGCTATAATCCACTGTGTTAATTAATAATTGGCCAGTTACTGTATCAGTAATCTCAACAGACCCAGTAAAGAAAGCACCATAAATAGGCGCAATAGTACGGATCGGATTAGCTGTTAGTGTATGAGGTTCTCCTACTACTAGGTTATTATTATCAATACCTGTAGGATCTAAAGGATAACGTGTTAAGTCATTAAACATTTATATTTCCTTTTATCTTGCAGTTAGAAACATACTAGCTGCAGTTACATTTCTGGGCTTAGCAAGAAAAATTTGTTTATTTACATCTGACTTATTATAATAATTGCTTAATATAGTTGCAATATTAATATTATTATAATTAGCCAAAAGTGCTGCTATTGTAGCTGGTGTTACTAACTTATCAGTTACACTACCAGCTATTACTTCAGACTCAGTAGCCAATGGCCAGTTACCAATATCTGGAATACCTAATTGTGCTTTTGTAACATTATGCGGATTAGTATAATCAGAAAGATGTCTAGTCCAAGCTGTTTGTGCTTGTGTAGCAATAGCGGCTTCAATGTTATTTAAAGCATTTACAATATCAGTCTGACCTACTAAATCCTGTAAATTCCATTCATGTGGAATAGGTGGAAATATATTAGGAAGGTCAGTGATAACTTCCCACGTAGTAGTGCGTGGGTTATAAACCATGTCAGCTAGCAAAGCTAGTATTTCATTTTGATCAAAACTCCATTGACCACCCAATGCTTGATACGTTACGGATATAACACCAACAACGTTAAGGTTGTTTAAACCAATAGCACCATAAACTGGTCTACCAATAGCACGAGTAGCACCAACAAAAGGCAGTGTACAATAGTAGTCGATACCTTCAACTAGATTTCTAATAGTTTGTGTCGTAGGATCATTATATTTAATAACCACACTCTCAGCATAAAAGGGTGAGTATTGTGGTACAATAAAATAAAAATCTCTAAATTGATTTTTACTAATAACGTGTTGTTCACTACTTATTAGATAGGCTGGATTTACACCAGTATAGTCAGGGGTGTTGTTAAAAATAATGCTAGTGGGCATTCTTATTGCTCCTATTTGAGGGCCATATTATGAATCCGGTATGTATAATCACAGATGCTAAAATATTATTATAAACTAGCACTAGACCATACTATTTGAACCAATACCCACGATGCAGTGTTTTTATAATGAACAAGGATAAGAATGTATACTTTAGCTAGAGTAATTTTAATATCTAATTTACCTGAGAGTCAATGGGTAGAATTAAATAACTTACCAGTCAATACAATAGCTTTTGATAAATTTAAAGCATTACAGTTGAAACTTATATTTTCTAATTATAGAAAAATGTATTTGATTTTAACGAATCCATTTTTGGCTACCAATGAAATATGTGTAGATATTGAAACTTTCAATTCTACATATTCACAATCTACTTTAAACATAGTAGATATGCTAACTGCTATTGGCGATGTACCATTAACAACTATTACATTACCTACCATTAAAACCAGATATGCTAAGTACGCTGATGTATTTGCGTTGGGTTATAATGTTGATCCAATAAAAATGGGTGTATCTATTACTACACCTCTTTTACCTACTGACTATGACTCGCTTAGAATTTACCGTAATTCTCCATCTACTGACATGGAGTTATTTTATAATAACTGTTTGGTCACTGTCAATGGATTTTTTCATAGACTGGATTTTGATGGTACTTTTGCTTATGTTGTTAACGCAATGAAGTCGGCTTTTAAGTCTAGACAGAATCAAATAGGTATGTGGAGTTTTCATGATGTTGGTAGTCTTAATTATGTACCAGTAACAACTAACATGATTTATACTTCAGACGTTAATGCAACATTAAAAGATAAAGCATATATTGATTTGAGTAAAGACCATTTAGGCAATGCCCTTGATCTGACTAATAAAACAGTCATGTTAATATTAGGTGGTTATTTAATCATACCTGATGGTAAAGCATTACTACAAACTAACAGTAATACATTTGCTGTTGATTTTAATCAGATGCCTTATCTTGAGCGTCTTTATGAATCAATGGAGAATCTTGATTTGTCTTCATTGGGTTTACAAAAGAGTACAGCTAATCCATCATTGATAGATACAACACAAGCTTATTCAGATTCAGTATTAACTGCTTACCTAATGATGAGTCAGTCTTTCTTTGTAATTGTGGATTCACCTGAATTATTTTTTAATAAAATTCATTTAGATAAATCTCATTTACCTGGAATGTATATCTCTCCATTTGAGCCTAAGTATCCAATGTTTATTAACAATGGACGAGTGGCTGAATACTGGAAAGTATTAGAAGAAGATAAATGGTCTGTTACTGTATATCAAAACTATTTGGTAAATAGAGTATTTAGTTATGACTCAGCTGAGAACTTGGCTGTCATTAGTGATGCTCGTGTACCTGATAGGCCCTTTACATTAAGTCCTGGAATGTTCTTAGAAGTAGGTAGAGATTTTTAATAAGCATAATAGCAGTACTGTAGGTAATACCTACAGTACTGCTATGTTGTTTAATTAATGACTATGATGATTACTATTACCACTGGCATCCATAATTGTGCCACCACCTGCAATATTACCACCAGTATTTAAATTACCTTTAATAGTTACATTACCAGTAATTAAAGTCTCAGGACTATCTATAATAGACATCTTGGCTATTACTGTAGCTACTTCTTTTTCAATAGTTACAGATGTGCCAAGATTATTTTGTGCTCGTATTCTAGAATCCCCTGATTTCAATTCAAAGTAATTACCGATATCGTCAGTGATTACAACAAATCCATCTTTGGCATTTATTTGAACATCGTAAGAAAAAGGCTCACCATCGTTCTTAGATGTATGAACATGCATTATTTTCTTATGAGTACTAACTTCTAAGAAATAAATAGAGTCTGGTGTATCTCTAACATTTTCTTTACTGTTATTACTAAACCCATAAATAACAGTTTCTAATCTACGTAGTCTAATATCATTTTTCAGTGTATTCCAAAATACTTGTTTAGAATCACTAAATCGATATAATACAACAGTCTCACCACGTCTAACATCTGGTGAAGATCTACGATTAGAATTAGATATTGGCAACCATTCAGCTGGGATAGATACCGTAGTATCTAATTTTAAGTTAGCTGGTTTATTGTTACCATCTTTATAACTAACTTCATATTTGTATTTATTATCAGTTACTTCACCATCTAACATTGGAAACTCTTCAATCGGCACTACTTCAATAATGTCTGATGTTACTTTTTTATTAGCTGCTACTATTCCTAGAGAATAGAAGTGGAATTTTGATATATAATCTAAAGACATTATTTATTCTCTTTTGTTAATATGAAAAATCTATTACATCAATCTATCAGATGTAGTCAAAACATAAGAGCAGTACATGAAAATATTAAAAGTTGTTTTACATAAATTCAAAAGATTCCTGCTCACTGGTGTAGAAACGTTTACATATACACCAACGGCACCTTTACAATTGATATTGGGAACAAATGGTTCTGGTAAGAGTTCGCTTATGGCTGAACTAAGCCCACTACCTGCGTCACATTTAGATTTCAGTTTAGATGGATATAAGCAAATTGAAGTAGTATCTAATAATTCTAATTATATTTTACTGAGTACTTTTAATGGTGTTCAGAAACATTCTTTCATTAAGGATGGTAATGAACTCAATTCTGGTAATACTGTTACAGTACAACGTGAACTAGTAAAACAAGAGTTTGGCATTACACCAGAGATACATGATTTATTAGTATCTCAATCTAATTTTAGTTTGATGTCTGTAAATGATAGACGTGTTTGGTTTACTAAACTATCTGATGTTAGTTACGATTATGCTATTCATATTTACAACAAATTGAAAGATCGTTCTAGAGATACTTCTGGTGCTTTAAAGTTAGCTAAGAAACGGTTGGTAGTAGAAACAGCTAAAATCATTAACATAGAAGAAAAGAATTCTCTAGAAACTAAAGTAAATGAGTTACATGATCTTTTAAACTACCTACAAGCTCACAGAAAGCCCGTAGAGGAACCAATTAATGAATTAGCTACTCAGTATAGTAATTTAGAATTAGTGATCTCTAAGACCTCTAATACAATTTTGTCTTTGATGTCTAATAACTCAACAAAATATAAATCAGTTGCAGATATTGATTCTAAACTAGAATACTTTAAAACACAAAAAGCTGTGTTAGAAGAGAAACTAAATAATAACTATAGTCAATATAGCGAAATAGAATCTTCATTAAAAATAATTAAACAAAACATTGCAGTTACCACTGAATCAGCTACATCTAAAATTAATGATATCAATGAAGAGATAAGTAATACTTCTAAACTATTAAAATTAAATATTAGTATTATAGAGAATCCAGTTGAATGTATCAATGCATTAAATACTGTTTATGATTTAATTACGGGTATCTTTTTAGAATTAAAAGAAAACGAGAATAAACAATATTCTCGTACTAGATTAGAAGAAGTTACTATTGCTCTAGGTACTAAGAACATTGAGAATAAACAATTAAATACAAAGCTAAGTAATTTAGTTAATGAAAAATTACAACAAGAGCATCTTAAAGATCATGCTAAAACAACTTGTCCTGAATGTAACTTTACTTGGTCTAGAGGATATGATCAATTGTATTATGAACAGTTGTGTTTAAACATTGAAGAAATACAATCACAGTTAGATGATCAAGCATTTGAAATATTAGATCTCACAACAGCTAAAGAAAACATTGAATCTTATTCTACTATTTTTAATCAGTTTCTAAAGTGTGTTAATAACTGGCCAGTATTGAAACCATTATGGGATTTGATATTAGCAGATAATACTTATCTTAGAGCACCTAGGATGATTGTTAATACAATTGATCTATTTAAGAATGATTTACAAGTTTATAATAAGTTATCTATTTTAAATCAACAATTAGCAGAAGCTAATTACATTTATGAAGTAGCTACTCAAACAGACATAGAAGAGAATTCTAGAATTCTAATCAAAGCCAATGAATTAGAACAAGTCATTGATAATATTAAAAAACAAACTAATAAGTTTGATAAACAAATTCAAACATTATTAAATGATAAAAAGACAATTACTTATATTTTAGAATTAAATATAAAGTTAGAAGATAATACTAAACAGTTAGAAACTAATGTTAGTACACATAAAGAAATGTTAAGGCGTGAAGCTTTAAATAACTTTATTCAACATGTACAAATAGAACTGGCTAATAAAGAAAAAGTATTATCAGAGATTAATCAACAGTATGCTTTAGTTGAAGATATTACTAAACAAATTGAAAAGTTAACTATTGATAATGAAGTACTAAAAGTTCTTGTATCTGAATTATCGCCTACTGATGGATTGATAGCAAAAGGTTTACTTGGGTTTATTAATAACTTTATTAATAGAATGAATAAGTTTATTAAGAAGATATGGACTTATAAACTAACAGTAGTTCCTTGCGATATTAGTACTGATTCTGGTGTAGAGTTGGATTATAAGTTTCCATTGATTGTAGCCGATGCTGATCCTATAAAAGATGTATGTAAAGGCAGTTCAGCAATGCGTGAAGTGATTGATCTATCTTTTAAGATTACAGCAATGACTTATCTTGGATTATCTAACTATCCACTATATTTAGACGAGCCTTCCAGTACGATGGACAATGAACACAAGATCACAAGTATGAAAGCTATTGTTGCTTTAATGGAACAACAGAACTTTACACAGTTGTTCTTAGTGAGCCATGACCACGTGCAATATGGATCATTAATCAATACAGAGGTTTGTATTTTGTGTGCTAACAATATAGTGCTACCAAGCGGGAGCATTTACAATAAGCACGTGATTACAACCTAATTATTTTCAACCACATATAACCTAGATGATCTAACTGGATAAACTTTAATCATTAAAGAGTCTAGACTTTCTTGAAAGGAATGATCATGACAAAATTGCTTATTACTTTGGCATTGGCTTTTGCTAAGTTCTTTGAAGATAACAATGTCTTTAAAGTTAATCATAAAGACAATATAACATTAATTTTGTTTAATCATAATAACGATACTACTAACAAGTGGGAAGTTAATATTGGAATAAGATTTGATATTATTGAGATTCAAGTTAACCAATTAAGACTTAGTGGTGATAACATGAATAATGAAGTTACATTATCATTTCACACATATGAAGATGTAACTGTAATTCTAGATTATGTTAAAGAAACTATGAATACTGTTGCACTTTCTGAACCTGTTAAATTATCTACTGGAAATTATTTCTTCATTAAAAAATGTAAACATTGTAATAAGGAATATTATAAACAAAGTATTACTAAAGAACAGCATGATAATTTTGCAGATCAAGATAGTATCGAAGTAGATTTTAAAAATAACGAATGGATCGGTACCATCACTTCATGTTGTGAAGAATGTGCAAATAGCCATCAAACTTCTCTCTAATCGTCATAATACCAGGGAGCTTTTGCTCCCTGGTATTATGTTCTATTTTCTTTTTTTGCTTAAGGCCATTGAGTAGCTGGATCTCGCCAGATAATAGCAGGATCACCCCATGTAGCAGATTGACGTTTAATATAATTCTCTAAAGCTGTAATCTGATCAGTGTATGTAGTAATAGTAAGTTGTAAATCACGAAGTTTTTGAGCATCTGTTTTGTTAACAGTCTGACCATTATTATTTCTTTGAGTTACTAAGAGATCATGAGTATCACCAGGTAATACAGAAGTATTAGAAACAGCAACTTCTTTTACTACTGGAGTAATCCCCATGTTATCTTTTACTAAATTAGATATTAAATTTTTAATATAAACCAATGATTCATTATTAGGTATAGGACCCAATGCTACGTTAATGACCATTGATGTATACTTAACACCATTAACAGATGGATAGCTATTTAAATAACTATTGGGTACATAAGCCCAATCACCCATTCCTGATTGTAATGATAGTATACAAACATTAGACGCTAGATCTTTATTGTAATCATCCTGAGTAAGCCCTAATGGTTCATAATACAAAGCAAAAGGATCTGCTGGCTCAGCAATGATGTCTGCTAATTTTCTAATAGCCTGACATGTGTAAATATCAATATCAGATATTAAATTACGATATGGTAGCTTTAGATCATATAAACCTGAAGCACCAATGATTGGTGTAATATAAGCCATAATTTATTAGATAGAATAATCACGTTTAGCTGCAACTAAGAATTGCACGTTCTCAAACATTGCAGAGATAAAAATGTTACTGTTTCTTTTCACTTTATGTACCACTGGTGTGGCATAAGTAAACCCTGTTAAAATGCTAGTATCAATAGTACTAAAGTCAGTTACTGTTTCAGCCATGATCAACATGTATTCTAACAGTAAAAAAAAGTCTTTAGTAAAAGCTTGCATTCTGTTAAAGTCTAAACTATTAGTTCCAACGTTAATATAATCAGGGAAGTAGTCTGTAATCAGAAACTTACCGTCACGGTTATCAGGGCTACCGATACATAGTAAAGCAATGCTCTTATATGGATGACCTAATGATGTTAAGTAACTATCAACGTGAGTTGCTGGATACTCAGGTATTACTTGTTTGAATAAAGTAAAAGCAGTATCAAGTTTAATGATTGGTGAATATAAACCTTGTTGAACGACCATCTCTGGAATAGCGTATTGATTCCATTTAGGAATAATAACAAACTCAGTGCGTTTAAATATATCAGGAAAGATTTGAACCCATTCGGCCTGAGTATGTGTACTGTTAGCTAAAATGTATTTAATCAATGCATCTTTTAATATATCAACATTATCACCAGCTGCACCATAAATAATAAATGACCAATCAGTAGAATACGTAATTCCAGGATAAAGTGCACATTTGTAGTCATAAGACTGGATACGGACAAATGTCTCAGGATTTCTTGCTTTAGCCACTTCAATTGTATTAGCCCAGTCACTGGTAGATATATTCTTTAAACGATCCATTGCCACATTTGGTGTAAGAAAGAAATCATCCAAATGAGCCACATCAATAGGTGGTACTACTACAATTTCATATTCATCAAATTGATTACAAAATGCAAAATCACTAAACCAAACTTTTAATGTATTCCCAGTAATTTGATCAATCCAACTAATTGATTGTGGGAAAGTTAAATTAACATTTCCAATATTCACAGTAGTTAAATCATTTACTGTAACAGTATTGATCTCACTAAAGAAAGCTGCAAACAAAGCATCATTTAATGTTTGTAAAGTATAAGGTGTGCTAGCAGTAGTTACTGCATGAAAAACCCATTGTGCTACTTTTAATGCTTGTGTGACCATTGTAGCAGGTGCTTGTATTTCACCTTGCAATGAATCTTTGCTAAATAAAGAGATCAAGTGAACGTCAGGATAAACTGCACTGGCAAATTCTTCAACGTCTTTAGAGAAAGTTAATCCCCATTTTGATATTTCACCAATTGGAGAAATACCAGGAACAGTCATGTTACCAGAAATAGGATTATTGTTAACAAACTTAGGTATATTAATAAAACCTTTTAAACTATACATGGTTATCCTTTTTTAAATTTGGTTCGTAGTAATTACGATCATAGAATTGAGTACGATTGTTAAATGTTAATTATGGTTTTTTTAACCGTCGATGGTAATACTTTGTACACTGGTCGATATTTCTTAAATTAACAAAGATAAAAATGCTTAAAACTGAATTTGCAAATCAAAAGGGTATTATTTTTTATTGCGATGGTGGATGCAGGTCTCCTGATAAACAACCAGGATTAGGGAATATTGGCTGGGGAGCCCATGGTTATCTATTTGAAGATGTTAAACCAACTAAAGGAAGTGGTAATCAGACACATCTATTAACGAAGTGTGGTTATATTCCTAAGAGTGAAAAGCTAACTGATGGATTCAGTGAAGTTAAACCTTTATCGTATTTTGATTGTTTTGGATCTTCTGATATTTTAAACAGTAATAATGTTGCTGAAGTAGAAGCCATTACCAATGCTATTACTAAAGCATTAGATTACGAAATTACCAGTCTTACTATTTATACAGATAGTCAGTATGCTAAACGTGGTGTAGAAGAATGGCATCATACTTGGCTTAGAAACAATTGGATTCGTAATGATGGCACACCTGTACCTAATTCATTCTATTGGAAGAATCTTATTTCTGTTCTCAATAAAATCCGTGATAAGGGTGTAAATGTAAACGTACAGTGGGTAAAGGGGCATAATGAAATCCTTGGTAATACCTTAGCTGATAAATTAGCAACACTTGGGGTCATGTATTCATTGGGTCGAGTAATTCGCAGTGAATTCAAAGTATCACAACCAGAAGGCTATTGGAAAACTGAAGTAGATAAACATCCCTTCATTAGTAGTAAACGAATGTTTTTCAATACTATTACTTCTTATTGTATTCCTGGCGAATATTATCTTGGTGAATATAAAGGTGGTGAAGAAAGTATTGGTAAGAAGTCGGCTGATGCTTCTTATTTGGTAGTTCAACTAAAAGAACCAGATCCATGTATCGAAGCTATTAGAAAATACCAAACGGATATTTCTAATGACATTGATATGCTGATGTTACTTCGTTTAGATAAACTATACACTCCTGCTGTTTATCATGATGTTAATGAACATGGCAAGTTAGCTACAATTAGAGCCAATGGTTGGAGTTCTAATCTGAATGCACTAGATGGTAAACCTCTGAGTGAAGAACTCAGGCCTCCTATGCTGGCTCTTAGAGCAGTTGAAAACTTATCCATGTTAAAAGATATCTTAGAAGATTTCAAAGCTTCTAATTTAGCTGAAACGTTTGGTATATATACGAGTGTTGATATTACATCTACTTTCTATGTAGCCACACCAAAGAAGAATAAGGAATTAGTATTAAAACTAAAACCTGAAGTAAACATGAATATGAAATCAATAAAGATTCCGTATGATTCTAAAAATAACTTCGATGTTAATTTAGGTAGTGATTGTCTTTCTAGAAATGCATTAAAGAAACTAGAAGAAACAAACATAACTATCTATTTAATCTATTGGAAAGAATCTGCAGACTGTATTAGATTTTGTACTGTTGCTAAGGCTAATGAAGATTATGGTATTTGGAGTTCTGTACATTCCAATTTGGTATTCTTGAAATAAGCATCATATTACTGGAGACCGTTCAAGTCTCCAGTAATGTATGCTGCCTACTTTTAATCAGTATTGGTAATGAATGAACGCAGCCGTACCGCTAAGTTATCTACACCACCAATAGCGCCCATGATTCTAAAATATACTACAGAGAACATTTCTAACTCTTTAGCAACTTCGTATGCACCATTAGATAAATTTGTAGTAATCTCAGGCGTTACATTAGTAATGTTACCCTTATTGATTTCATCAACAATCATTGCTAAGAGATCAAGACACTGATTAGACATTTTAGATATTTCACTAATGTCAACTTTGTCAATATGACTCTTTAACAATGTAGAGAACTCAAATACATCTTTAACACCACCAGTGTTGTGAATCAGTTTGTTAACTTTTAATTTAGCAGTAGGATCAGTAGGATTAAAGAATTTACCAATATCTTTACTTACTTTATCTCTACTAGCATTAATCTGTTTATAAAAGCTATCATTGTTATGTGTTGATTTCTTAGCATCCTTATTGGACAGGAACACTGAGAGATAAACATAATAAGGTTTGATAATTTTGTTACTGAGTTCTTTTAAAGAATCAGTAGCGTTAATCAGTTCCTTCAAATAGCTAACGTAGTCACCCTTAAATCCTTCAGGAACAGCCACAGACAAATTACCATATTCAGTAAAAGGAAATGCTTTAATCTCTTTCACTATGAACTGATGATCAGATGACATTTGAATCTGAATGTTCGGCAGGTTCTGTGTGCTAAAAAAAGAATTCTTTAAATTAGCTAACATATCTGGAAATACTGATTTAATAGTATCAACCATATTAGATAATACTGATGCTTCTAAAGCAATATAACTTAAATCATGTTTAACTGACTTGAGTTGTTGTTCGGTCATGTGTCTTGGGTATGCTAGTAACATTATTGTTCCTGATAAAATTTTTTGGATGTACTACAACAGTTGTGTCTATCCCACACTATTAATTGAAAAATTTAACTATAATAGTGATAATTTGATAAGAGTTACGCATTGAAATTTAAATAGGAATTACAAAATGATTATTAGACCAAATTTGTTACCTGCACCTAATGTAAAAGTATTGATTAATATTGGCGCTACGTTTGATATTCCTACTGGAACATTTCTTGAATGTAGTCATGGCGAGTATGTTTTAAATGGTGGTTTAGGTACTGCCACTGCCGTCGTAGGTAAAGGTAATTCATTTAAATCAACCCTGATGCATTATGGTGTTATTTGTGCATCTGCTCGTATTAGTGAGTCTCCTGGTATTGAAGAAGCAGGCGATACTAACATCGGAACTTACGATACTGAAGTGAATGTACATGAGAATCGCTTGGTTCAATTGATGCAGCGTTTTCCTATCTATGCTAAAACTAATCTTTTAGAAAATGGTAAATGGGTAGTTACTGATAAGACGGTTTATTCTGGTAATAAGTGGCATGAACAGATTAAAGATTATTTGAATCTTAAAGTAGCTAATGCTAAGAAGCTAGAATTGCCAACACCATTTTGGGATCGTAATAGACAATTACTAAAAATCATTGTCCCTTCATTTGGTGAACTAGATTCATTAACTGAATTCCAAACGGATGATGTATTGAAAGTTATTGATGAGAATGAATTAGGTGACTCAGGTGGTAACACGATGTTTATGCGCGAAGGTTTAGCTAAGGCTAAATTCTTAAGAGAGATTCCTAATTTATCTTCTCGTGCTTATCATTATATCTCAATGACAGCACACATTGGTAAAGATATTGTGATGGCCAGTGGCCCAATGAATGCACCACCGCCTAAGAAGTTACAGCATCTTAAAAACGGCGATACCATTAAAGGCGCTACTGACAAGTTTACTTTCCTTATGAGTAACTGCTGGCATGCTTACAATGCATCACCACTTACCAATCAAGGAACTAAAGGCCCTGAGTATCCACGTAATCCAGAAGACAACAATCCTGGTGACACCGATCTGAATGTAGTATTGGTTCGTCAGTTACGTAGTAAGTCTGGTCAGTCTGGTATTGTTTTAGAAATAGTGGTATCTCAATCAGAAGGTGTACTTCCTGAACTGACTGAGTTTCATTATATCAAAAACCAAGATCGCTTTGGTATTTCTGGTACAATGCAACATTATAATTTGGATGTTTATCCAGATCTAAAATTATCGCGTACTACTGTTAGATCTAAAATTGATAATGATCCTTTGCTGCGTAGAGCAATGAATATTACATCTGAGTTATGTCAGATGCATCAACTGTGGCATCACATGGATGATGGTATTCTTTGTACACCAAAAGAATTGTATACAGATTTGAAAGCTTTAGGTTATGATTGGGATAAGGATCTTCTCACAACTCGCGGATGGTGGTGTCTGAATAATGACAAACATCCTGTGCCGTTTTTAAGTACTATGGACCTACTGCGAATTCGTAAAGGTCTGTATAAACCTTATTGGTTAACTGATGAACAACGAAGTAGAATTAAATGAAATCGTTTAAAAGTATTTATAACACAATAGATTATAAATTAAATAAGGCAGTAACTTACTTAATTAGTATTATTTTATTAGCAATATTTATGATTGCAGCGGTGTGTAGTTTTATAATGGCTACATTTTACTTTATTGTACTAACACCGTTTGCGTGGATATATGAAGAAGTATATCACGAAGAATTAAATCATAAGGAATAATGATGAAACAACAAATTAATTGTTTGACAACGTTGGTGCGTGAAGAATTGTCTTTGTGCGGTGCAAACCTAAGAGCAGTAGAAAACTTTGATAATAATGATTTGATCAAAAGTAGTTTGGGGTTGCCACCAGATCAACAAAAAGTATATCTCAATCGTTATTGGCTTACTCAGTTGCTTACTGTAAAGTCTGAAAATACCATTGATGTTCGCTTTTGTTTAATTGATGGTGGCACACCAAATGACTGGCTTAGGTTATTTAAGAACATGATTATTCCATGTATCATCAGAAACGAATTACCTATATCTATTCACTAGGAGTATTATGAGCAATCGTCTTGCTGCTGAAAAATACATAAAAACATATATCGAAAAAATATCACCTGGACCAGAAAACGTTAAGATCTATACTGACTTATTCAAATCAATGTCTGATAAACAATTTGAAGAGTTCATGGGTAATCTTGAAACTGGTAAAAGTAGACTAGCTATCATAGCTCCTAATTTTGGTACTAATAAAATCAGTACTAAGAATAATCTAGCGATAGCTAAGGAGATTGGTTATAACTTCTTCCAACGTATTTGGTTTCCAGCTACGGAAGATTCACCAGCATACCTCTCTCCTATTTCTTATTTAGTAGTTGATTTGCCAATTAAACGACAAGCTCAATTGTTAGTTAAGAAAATATCTATTCCTGAAGATAATAAATCTGTTGATAACTTTACTGGTCAACCTACAAGTAAATCTAAAGGTTCTAGTATCAGTTATCCTGAAGTGCAAATTATGGCAGCTATGGGACTGAACAATTGTTTAACTGAGTTTATGAAATATCGTGGTGGTGATAATAGAGGATTCAATGCAATGAATGATTCTATTTCTAAATCAGGCGGTGTATCTTTAGATTCTATTAAACATTTGGCCAGTGGTGTAGAGAGTACAAAGGTTATGAAAACATTTCTAACCTCTATGCACATACAAAGTACACTTGGCCAAAATGGATAACTCTACTCCTATTAATAAAGTAAATGGCATCTATTTAGATTTAGATGCCATTCTTGATACTAGGTTAGGATTGTTATTTAATATCAGTCCTGATTTAGCTAAAGATGTGATTACTCATGGATATAAAAATAGAGATGAGGATATCTTTCCAGGTATCAGTAAAGCTAGGTTTGTAGAACTGTATGCTAACAGAAATAAATCTGTTTTAATAAATGCAACAATCACTAGTGTTATTAAGTTTGTTGATAGTTTCATTATTGATATTATTAAGAATACAATTAATACACCAATGGTTGGTCAACCTATTATTTATTTGAATATCTATCCTTATCAATTAGTTGATGTTGAGAAGAAGTTGATTGGTAATGCTATTGGTGCTGCTACTAAAGGTTGGGCATCAATAGAATTGATTAATGTAGACCCTAAACTTATTACTCCTAGTTTTCTAAAAGAAAAAGTAGGCGTAGCTATTATGTATGAATATCATAATTGGTTAAGAGATCATGTTGAGAATTTAAAACGTGATCCTTCTCCTGGTTTAGGGTTGTTAGGTCCTATGCTTTATTTTGGTGATAAACCAAATAATGAGAAAATAGCTGAGATCAGTAAAGCGCATGGTAGTCCATTTAAAGCAATGGAAGAAATGTCTGCTCCTGTGATTGGTTTATACTTAGTACCTGTAGAACATTTTTCAATTATATTTTAAACGTCATATTTAGAACACTGGATAAGATTCCAGTGTTCTAAATATAATCACGTATCCATTCTTTTTGTAAAGTTATCAAAAGTTTCTTCTATTGTTCCAATAGTAACTTCGTCGTCCACAGTCTCAAGTAATTCAATGTCAGTACTAAGTACTGGTATAACTAAATCTGGATTATAGTTATTACTGGCTATTTGTTTAGGACTAATCCTTTGTAACAAATTAGCAATGATACTATTTGAATTAGCTGCAATATCATTTGTTTTTGAATCTAATTTAATTTTTGCTCTAGATAAGATCGTACGATCCATACCATCGAGTGCTGAGATTAATAGCATCTTATCAGCTTTATCTTCAGGTACAGGACCCTTAGTTAATAGATGTTTTACAATGCTTTCACGAACACTTAAGGTATACTCTAACCGAGCATTACCTTCAATTTGATCAGTTAGGTTATCAGACATTTTGTTTATCCTATAAATATTTTCAGTCACATATTACTTATATGCCGTATGTGTGCATACAATTCATATAAACATTTTTTATAAAGGAGTTTAATAATGACTACATCACAAAAACTCTTTTATAAAGGGTATAAATATAGAATCTATCCTAATACAGAACAAATAGAATTATTTGAGAAAACATTTGGATGTTGTAGATATGTTTGGAATAAAGCTTTAGCTGATAGTAAAATTGAATATGAATATTATTTAGCACATAAAGATACCAGTATTAATGTACTAAATAAACCTAGTCTAACTGGATTTTCATTTTGTAATAAATTAATGATATATAAAAATGATTTAGAAACATCATGGTTAAATGAAGTATCTGCTGTGGCTTTACAACAGTCTATGTTGAATTTAGGTAAAGCTTTTAGTAGATTTTTTAAAAATAAATTAGGATACCCTCAATTTAAATTAAAAAATAATAGACAATCATTTACGCTAATGACTCAGGGTATTATATTTAAAGAAGATAAATTATTTATTGCTAAGTCTAAAGATCCATTAAGAGTCATATGGAATAGAAAGTTACCATCTAACCCTACTAGCGCTACTATTTCTAAAACATCCAATGGTAAGTATTATATTAGTTTTATATGTGAATATAATCCAGTACAAACTACTGGTGTTAAAACAGTAGGTATAGATTTAGGTATTAAAGATTTCTTAGTGACCAGTGATGGACTTAAAATACCTAATCCTAAACATACAAAACAATATGAAAAGAAACTTAAACGTATTCAACAATCATTATCTCGTAAAACTAAAGGATCTAAAAATAGATTAAAAGCTAAATTTAAAGTATCTCTCTGTCACGAAAATATTTCTAATTGTAGAAAAGACTTTTTACATAAACTCTCTCGAGTACTGGTAAACGAAAACCAAGTGATTGGTATTGAGAAGTTAAAAGTCAAAAATATGATTAAAAATCGTAAGCTATCTAAAAGTATTCAAGATGTTGCTTGGGGTAGATTTTGTGAAATGTTGAATTACAAGACTATTGAATCTCAACATTGTAAACTAGTCTATATGGATTGCTGGTATCCCAGTAGCCATATTTGTAATATTGATGATTACAAATTAGATTATAAATTAAAACTTTCAGATAGAACATGGGTATGTCCACAATGTGGTGCTACGCATGATAGAGATATAAATGCTGCTAAGAATATTCATAAACAAGCTATTAAAGCAGTAGCTAATTTGAATGTACCTAGTACAGCTAGAATAATTTTAGCTGAAGCATAAGTAATAAAGCCGGGACGAACCTCGGTATCAGTCTATGGAGAGTTCTTACCTCTGTAGTAGCAATACTACAAGTACCTCTGTGAAGTAGAAAGGCTATTTAGAAATAAATAGATTGTTCGCAATTCATGTGAAATTAATAATGAACTGTTATATATGATGATTTAATGAAAGGGTTTTTCATGTAATGATTAATAAATTATACAACTTTATAACTAAACATTTTACTTATAAAGCACCAGTAATAGATACCAGTACTTATGGTTTATTGCTTACTAAGATAGATCATTTATCTAGTGCGTATTTTAAAGGATTCAATTCTACTCAAAATAATAGTAAAGAAATATGTTCCCAACATAGTACTATTTATGAATACAATGGTTTCTTACATCATCTAATTGTCTCAATGAACAGTGGTCATCTTTATAATGGAGATATCATTTTACAAGAGAGAATAATTCCGATTGTAGATTTCTTTTTAACTAATGAGAAAAAATATCTAGATGAGGAAATATATGTAGAAGAGTTTAAAAACTTAATACATCAGTACTTCACGATTATTAATGATGAGGATACTACTACGAAAAAGATAAGAAACCGCAAATTATCAAACTATACGAACAGTCTACTAAATACATTTAATGATTTAGTTAGATTTGAGAATACTTAATTAAACATATTTTAACCTGTAAGTGGTTAACCTTAAATTATGATCAAGAGAAAAAATGTCAGTAAGCTAGAGGAGAAATTCTCTGGTACCCATAGAGGTGGTAAATCAAAACGTGGTGCTATAGATACAATCTTAGCTAACCTCTTTGAACAGATCATGTGGGATATTGGAATGGGCCTTAACCAATGGAATCACCTGATGCTTCAGTGGATTAGTGATCCCAATAAGTGCATTCCAGATAACATGAAAGATAAGTCTTCCGCTCGTGGTAATCTGCAGAAAGAACTATTGAAACCTAGAATGAGTTGGCAGGTGTTTTGCAAAGGTTTGAAGTTCCTTAATATTAGGAAATTCAAAATTACAATCACAGCTTATCATGCTAATAACAAAGAAACTTTACATGATTTTATGGTGGACTTTGGTGAACAATCATTCGATGAAACAAAGGATGTAAATGAGGATACTCAATAAAGATGAATATACTTATATTCGTGAAGTCTTTACTAGGGATGCACAAGTAGAATTTGTTTTAAATAAAACTGTCTTACAAGAGAATGAAGTAAATGCTTTAGAAGCAAGTATTTTATCAATTATAGCCAGTACAAAACTGTATAATCTGTTCACCCCTGGTGCTATGGAAAATATGGTTGGTATTGTATTTAACGACAATAATCTACGTGACTATGTATTGGGTTTAACTGATAGGTTCTTTTGTAATATTGCCTGTATCGCGTATACTGGTGATATTAATGATGCGCCTTTAGAAGCTACGATAGCTGCTGGATTGAGATCACTGTATGAAAAGTCAATGAATCTTGGTGTACCCATTGTTAATAACAATGTAACACCTGATAAAATTGTTGATAACATTACAGTTAATTTTGATCTTGTTTTTAATGTGTTAAAACACAATAAATGGTTGGTGTCAATTGTGCTTATGATCTTATTTATTGAACAAATAAATTCGACAACACCTTAAATAATTAAATTTGGAATTTTAAAAAATGTCTTACAAAAATCAAATGGCTGAAAAACTAAGTGGTGTTCGTGGTCAAGTTCGTCGTGCTGACAACTACTATGAAGATAAACGTGTACCACATTTCGCACTTCCACCCGCAGACACAATCGGTGAAGATGGTGTAGATCACATTAATATCTGGGAGCATGCTGCTACAGAGTTTGGTATTGTTTTAGACAAATACCAAGACACGCCTTTCATTCATCCGTTGTATAAGAACTTTCGTTCTATCGAAGGTTTTTGGCATTACCTGCGTAGTACCACACGCGATGATCGTCATCGCACTACATACGGTCCACGTGCTAAGCAAACTGGCTTTAAACAACGCAGTGAACGTGTTCCGCATTTCCGCTACATCATCATGGATGCTACGTGGCACAAAGTTATTCAGTTCCCAGCTATCGTTGAGGAAATGAAAGTTAATGACTTGCCATTTGACATGTACCATCTGAACAATGGTGATGCTCGTATGCGCATTCGGGATATGAGTGCTTTCTGGATGGTAAAGGGATTTGAAGAAATTCGTAAAGCTATCCGTGAAGATCGTAAACCAAACTTTGATTTCCTATTGGATGTTGGTGATACAGAAAAACCTGATTTGAGTGGTCGTGCTGTTAAACATAAAGCTGCCAAAGTAACTGGTAAGTTTACAGCTAAGAATACTATTCCAAATCCAGCGCCAGCTCAACCAAGTGGTAATCCATTTTACTCTGCTAATAGTCAGTCTATGGATAATTCAATTAATGGCATTGAAGACAATACTTTAGCTGATCAAGCAGCTTACAATAAAGTAATGTTGAATCAAAATGCACAGATTGATAATACTCCTTCAGATCCAGAAATTACTACTGAATCAGTAGTACCTGGTGTGACTGATAAAACAGATACTGTTTATCAACCTGAAGATATCAAGCCGGTTGAACAAGCTGTTGCTTAAGTTAGCTCTGTAAATATAAATTAGAATGTATGATGGATTTACGTCCATCATACATTCTATGATATACTTTTTTTTGAGGTGAAATATGTTTTCAATAGAAGATGCTGCAAATGCAGCCGCAGATAAAGCATCTAATGCACAAAATTCTTTATCGGATTTTAAAGCTTCATTACCAGATCCTACCTCATCTATAGGTTCTGGATTAACAATTCCAACTGTACCCGATATTAGTGGTAAATTAGGTTCTCTTAGTTCTAATTTAAATAGTGGAATATCTACTGGTGCTGGTGGAGTATCTAGTAGTGGTTTATTAGGGGTATCCAATTCTTTATTAAGTAATGCAGGTAGTGCCACTGGTGCAGTCACCTCTGGATTATCTTCACTTACTAGTAAATGGGATAGTGCCACTAAAGGTGTAGATAGCCTAAGCAGTTTAGGAAGCGGTATTAAAATGCCAGCTTTACCAACACTACCATCAATTGGTTCATTAGGAATTGATCCTAGTAAAGCACTTGGTAATCTACCTAGTTTATTAAATACAAAAGAAGGAGCTGCATTAGCAGCTAAAGGAATTACAACTAGTTCCGTTGGTGAAACTAAAGTAACATCTCTTTTACTAGATAGCAATAAAACTAGAGAAGCGTCAATGGGTGTAGCTGCTGTTGATATGACACCAGGCGGTGGTATTAGTTCTACACAAACTAGTGATGTAATTTCATCATCTGCTAATACTGGAAACATTGGTTTTAAAGTACAAGCATTTTCCACAGGTTATAATGGGTTAGCTGTACCCACATATTTTTGTGGGCCTAATGAAAAAGATGCTGTAGTAGATATTTATAATATCAGTAAAACTTCACCTGTTAATAGTTTTCAATCTAAAGCACCAGATGTCGTTAAAGGGGCACAGGAGGCACCAAAAGATACGGCAGCTAAAGATATGTATTCTTTAGCAACAAATGCAACTGGGCCTGGTTTAAAGCCACCTGCTACTGCTAAAGGAATACTTAGTAATATCACTGATTCTATTCCTGGGATTAAATCATCGTTAAGTGGTCTTAGTACCAGTGCTCTTGGTAAGATAGGATTGAACAGTAAAACATTTGGTAGTGTTACTGGTAGCATTGGTGGTAACATGGGAGCAATGTTGAAAGGTGATTTTGGATCACTCTCATCTATTACCTCAGCTGTTAATAGTTTATCTAGTGGTAAGTTTCCTAGTAATTTAACTAACATGAGTTCCATATCCGGAATGGTTAGTAGCTTAGTTAATCTTGGTGGCGCTAGTGGTATATCAGGAATATTGCCAGCATTACAAAGAAACTTAAAAGGAAACATTTTATCTTCTGCATTAGATGATATTTTACCAAGTGTGGTTAGTGGTAAAAATACTAATACTTTAAAAGATTTAGCAATGTCATCTGTATCTGGTAATGCTAAACAAAAAATGCCTGATATTGCTTTAGGTTTTCTTAGTAATACCTGGAATAGTAAAAAAGAAGTACCAGCAACTACTAAATCTATTTACTTACTTACTACACCAGGACAAACGCCTTCTACCGTTCCTGGTTTAAAACCTTATAATCCAGAATCTCCAGAAACAACAGTTGATAAAGCTACTGAGTTTGGTAATGTTTCTTATTCATTAAGTGCGATTGATCCTCAATGGAATGTTGCTTCTCGTGGCACAGATACTGTTACTAATGCAACTGCATTGTTAAATGATTCAACTGTTTACTCTTCAGTTATTATACCACAAACAAGTGGTGATAATATTTATAGTATTACAAATTTATCTACTGGTGTAAATACACCAATCATAAATCCAATTGTTGAACAACCTGGTAATGGATTTAAATTTACTACCCCAATTGATAATGCTAGCGTTAAAACTTATAGTGATGCTGTAATTGCAAATCCCACTGTAACTACAACAGTTACTTTAAGTAGTACACAAGAGATGGCTGCTACAGTTGCCAGTGTTGTAAAAGCTCATAACAAACCAGCTAGTTTAGCATCAACTAATTCACCTAGTATTTATTCAATATCAGATACAAATTTAACACTAGATAAAAAATCAGCTATAATGAATAATGATGATAGTACTGCTGGATTGGATACACCTGCTCCAGCACCTACTGTTCCATCTAACAATGTTGATGTAAATGGATATATAAAAAGTTATGATCCAGCACTAATAAATCCTAAGTATGCTAATGAACCAGCATATGGAACTAGTCTTGGTATATTTCATCGAAATTCTCTGATGAATGAAATAAGAACTACTAATACACAAGGACCTTATAAAGATGGTAGACCTACTCTTTTACAAGATATCGCTGTAATTAATAGAGTAAAAGGTGAATATTTTAGTATTACTGAAAATGTAATTACAGATAAAGCCACTTACTTATCAAAATATTATCTTGATAATGATAGTACTTTTGTTTCATCATTTATATAGTAAGTAAACAACATATATCCTACTGGAGCAATACCAGTAGGATATATGACATTTACTTATTTAAAGCACCACGACCTTTATAGAATACATCGAGTAATCCAATAGGAGTATCTTGATGTATCTTCATAGCCCACATACCTGGGCTCGTTAGCGACTTAAGATTATTTACCTTATTAGCCATTTGTCGTTTTAGTTTAGGTAACATGTACATTTGATCAGAAACATTCAAACCAGCTAATACTGCTAAGTAATCAGAAAATACTGTTTCCTCATCAAACATTCCATTGTCAGTTCCGAATACACTATCACCAGTTAATTGCATATGCATAATTGATGACATGTCTACAATTGAAAATGTAACATCTAAAGCTAATGCTTTACCTTTCTTATCAAAGCCTAGATTACTAGTACCTCGTGTAACACTAAGTGAATCAATCATTCCTAATCTAGTTTGACATCTACCTTTGTCATATAGCTCACAAAGGAATGGACTAGTGTAAGATTGTTTACCAGTAGATAACGGTAATGCTCCAGCCATTAACATAGCTAAAGGAATATAAATATTATTAATTTGTGATATGGGGTTACCATATGGACTCGTTAATTTAATTGTATAACTTGCTCTTGGTAGAGATGCACTAGAACTTTGCCAGTGTTTAGGAATATCTACAAATGATCCACCAGCAAATGCAACTAACCCAGACATAGCAAATGAATCTAATACACCAGTAGCTACGCTTTTAGCTGCCTCTATTACTTGACCTACTACTGGCATATTTTTAACATCTTCTAATACGCCACCAAAATTAAAATTAGCATCACGTCCAGAAGAACTAGCTGAATTCATTTTACTAGCAATATCGGATTCACCAACAGAGTTAGAAAAGCTCTCGCTTACACTACCTGTATAGTCTACTCTGAATGCTGCAAACTGTGAACCATCTTGGAACTCAGAAATTAGATTATCAACAAATCCATCTTTGGTAGTTTGTGGTTTATCTTTAATAGATCTAAAACTACGTTCAGCATCTGGCATCTGTAAATCAGGTTTTGCCGCTGCACCACCTTGTGCTTGCGGTCCATTAAGAGTACCAGCACCATCAGGTGATGTTGCTTTAGATGTATCATTACTAGGAGCAGTTGCCTGTAATGGTCCACCTTCTGATGAACTTAACCAACCAGTAACAGCATTATCGAATGTTCGTCCTTTTCCATTTGCTTCAGCAAATGCACCTGCTGAATTAGATGGATCCATTCCACTGTTAGACATATTAGAATAGTCAGCAAGATTATAAGCTGGAGCAGTAAAGAATGCATTAACTGTATTGGCAGTACGTGGATTACCATCAGCACTATTAACAATATCCTGACCAACACGTTGACGTTGACCTTTGAAATTATGAGCAACATCATCTCGTTCAAATGTTTTATATAAATATAAATCTAATTGATTTTTAATACGTTGTGCTTTATTAGCTACTTGATAAATATCATAATATCCTGATGGTGAGAAAACATCAGGCATCATGTCATGCATTTGTTGCATTTCAGTAGCATCAATATTGTACGATGAACCAATCTTATCAGGATCTATATTGTTAGTAACGGGAAAGATACCTTTGTTAACAGCTATACGGTTAACAATGCTATTAACAGCACCCCAATAAACTAACATGGATGGCTTCAACACATAGAACTTACTACTGTTATGACCAAATAACCAATTGATACTAACCCCAACAACGTGAATAACTGCCAGTGGCCAAAAAACAACTTGGGCTACAATACCAGCAATATAACCAGCCTTAGCAAAGAAGTCAGTATCATATCTACCAGTCTTAGCCAATCTAGCTTGTCCTGTATTATAAAATCCTGTAAAGAATTGTGTTAAACTATTAAAAGACGGTACACCAAAACGCATATAGATAATTTGATTATTATCATCTATTGCTTCACTGTAATATCTACCCATACCGTAACTTACGTTATCGTACACTGCGTTAACATGTACATCTTTTCTATCAGGTAATCTACCTGGATCTCTAATATCAGAGTATCTAGTGTATTGTGGTTTAGGATTAATACAAAGAGCGCTACCTAAACTAGTATTAGTAAATTTAAAATGAGCACTAGAAAATATTCTATTTTCTTTATCAATAGTTTCTAAACTACTAGCATCTACTAAGAAAGCGTTCTTAGCCCAATCGCTATCCAAAATAAACTGAGCATTAGTTCCATCGTCATTGGCATAATTACTAGTTGACCTAGCAATTTGTACACCACGTAAATCCAATGTTGGTCTGGTTGTCATTTTATTCCTTTGAACTTGCTTATACGTCATAGGGTACGGGAAATTCCCGTACCCTATGATGATTAAAGAATTATACTTGTATTCTTCTCATACTAACTGGTGGAATTTTCCTTTCACTAGGAACCACCCGAGGGCTATATGATTGTGCAGGCTTATTATCTTTACCCGTATCAATTATACTCTCTTTATTATTTAAACTGTCTTTAGCATCTACTTTACTATCAGTTCCAGCTTTATTGGCCATAACAGTAAGTAAATCTAAAATCTTAGTTTGAACTGTGAGAGATTGTTTTAATGTTCCATCAATACCACCGACTACCTTATCCATATCAGCTCTAGGATTCTGAGGTGCATCTGGTGGTGTATTATTAATACCAAAACTATTAAACCCGCTAAGGATAGGTTTGGTGCTATTAGGATCACTTACTGGAGCTTGTTTAGTGCTAGCAGGTGTTACTTGTGCTTTTTGTGTAACAGGTACAGGTGGAGCATTTGGTTTCAAACCTTCACCACTAGAGCCAGGTTTTAATCCAACATTATTAGTTTGTAATTTAGCACTACCAAGATTAGTAGTTAAATTATAATTAGCTGCTACTGTAGTTAATTTCTTCTTTATGAATTCATAGACTTGAGAAACAGTTCTTGCTTTTCCATTATCATAAAAGATAGCTGGATTAGCTGCAGCTGCTTTTGATAAGATACTATCAGCTGGAGTATTAGGATCTGCAGATAATAATTTCTTAGCACCTGTTGGTCCTAATAAATGGGCTAAATAAACATCAGCTTCATTAACATCTGGTTTAACAGATTTTAATGCATTAGTATTTTCTACTAAGTATTCACCACCCATTAAAGCATTAGCCTTAGGATCAAATACTGAAACGTTAGATAAAGAATATTTACTAGCGTTTTTATTCATCATATCGTTCCAAGTAGCATTAGTGAACTGATATAGCCCAGATGCACTGCCACCACTGGCTTTTGCATTAGGATCTAAACTAGACTCTACTGCTGCCATTACCTTCATCATCTTAGGATCT
>OCZT010001218.1_pt1 | contig 26647 bp, 21 predicted proteins | sample 1539031 | NCBI WGS metagenome assembly OCZT01 (sample SAMEA3539308, study PRJEB22396) | soil metagenome | biome: tundra; feature: field; material: soil | place: USA | collected 2010-05 | depth 0.15 m | reverse complement strand
ACGGCAGAAGCCGGGTCGAAGGAGATCAACCATGCGTCACCGCAATGCAGGATTCAAGTTAGGCCGCAACCCGAGCCACCGCCGCGCCCTCCTCCGCAATCTCGTCACCTCGATCATTCTGATGGATCGCGTTGAGACCACGATCACCAAGTGCAAGGCTACGCAGCCGCTGGTTGAGAAGATGATCACCCTGGGCAAGCGCGGCACGGTTCACGCACGCCGCCAGGCGCTCAGCTATATGATGACGCCTGAGTCGGTCGACCGGCTGTTCAACGTCGTCGCGCCGCGCTACTCCGACCGCAAAGGTGGATACACCCGCGTCACGCGCAGCGGTGCACGCAAGGGCGATGCGGCCGAGATGGCCTTCATCGAACTGCTCGGCGCCGAGCACGAGCTGGACGAGAAGCGGCAGAAGCGCGACGAAGCCCGCGCCAAGAAGCGGGAAGAGATTGCCAAGCAGATGGAAGAGCAGAAGCCTGGCGAAGCTCCCGATCCCAACGCCGAGCCGTAGCTCTTAGCTCGACGCAGCATCCTCATTCAGCAGGCCCGGCATTCAGCAGCCCACCGCATTGTTCTCCCTTGCGGCGGGCGAAGCTGCGTCCTTTTCGAGGGATGGGCTTAGAATTTCGAGTGAGTTGGACGAGGTGAGATGAGGCGACGCGAAGTGTTGAAGTCGGGTCTGATTGCAGGCGCCGCGGCGGGCATGGCGTTCCAGGGGCTTGTTTATGGCGAAGCGCAGGCGGCAGAGGCAGTGCAAGGGGCGGCTCGCGGGGCACAGGCTGGTGGGGTCACCGAAGACCGCGCAAGTTGGGTGGCGATGCTGGACCGTGTCTGCCGGCCCGTGTTTGACGCGCTGAGCGAGCGGCGGCTGAAAGCAGTGATGCCAGTGGAAGCGTATGCAGGCGAGCAGCAGCACAGGCGGCAGACGACCTACCTCGAGGCTATGGGGAGGGCGCTTTCGGGCATCGCGCCGTGGCTGGAACATGGAGCCACCACCGGAGCCGAGGGCGAGCTTCGCGAGCGGTACTGCGCGATGGCACGGGCGGCGATTGCATCGGCTGTGGACAAGGGATCGCCGGACTACATGGACTTCGGCGGCGACCGGCAGACAATCGTCGACACGGCGTTTCTTTCGCTGGCGATGCTTCGTGCTCCTCGTGAATTGCGCGAGAAGTTGCCGGTTACGGTCCGTGCTCAAGTAGCCAACGCGATGCGGGCGACGCGCGCGCTACTGCCAAACTACAACAACTGGCTTCTGTTCGCGGCGATGATCGAGGCAGGCCTGTTTGCGCTGGGCGAATCGTGGGACCGGATGCGCGTGGACTATGCGCTGCGCGAGCACGCTAACTGGTACGTCGGCGATGGCGTTTACGGGGATGGCCCGCAGTTTCATCAAGACTACTACAACTCCTTCGTCATCCATTCGTTTCTGCTGATGCTGATGGACGTGGTCGGCAAGCAGGACCCTGCGTGGGCAGCGATGGCCGAGGATATCCGCAAGCGCGCGACGCGGTACGGGGCGATCCAGGAGCGAATGATCGCGCCAGATGGGACGTATCCGGTGGTGGGGCGGTCGATCGCATACCGATGCGGCACGTTCCAACTGCTTGCGGACATGGCGCTGCGCCAGTCGTTGCCGAAGGAGGTCTCGCCAGAGCAGGTGCGAGGCGCGCTGACTGCGGTGATTCAGAGGACACTGACGCCGGCCGGGACGTTCGACGACAAGGGATGGCTGCGCATCGGGCTCGCGGGGCATCAGCCGTCGCTCGGCGAGATTTATATCTCGACTGGGAGCCTGTACCTTTGCACGGCGGCTTTTCTTCCGCTTGGGCTGCTGGCAGGTGACCGGTTCTGGAGTGGCGCTGCGGCGCCGTGGAGTTCGGTAAAGGTTTGGGGCGGCGCGGATAGCAAGGTCGACCATGCGCTGGAAGGGCGGCAGCGCGGCGATTGAGTTTGACACGCGGCGAGCATTGATCCTGCCCTGCAAGCGATTCGGACGAGTGGCACTACTTCTGCCCAACCTGCTCATGATGATTCAGAATCGCATCTACATTGCTCTGATCCACCAATGTCACGCCGGTATCGATAAAGGCCGGAAAAGGAGCGAACGGATCCAGCCCGTAGTCTGCGACCAGCGGCTTCGCCGGATAGTGGAACACATCGTCCAGCGACTTCAGCCCAAGTAATGCCATGGTGTACGGCTTCTGCGAGATGGTTGAATCGATCGTCCCATCCTTCACCAGTTGCAACGTAGCCTCGTCTACATCCATTGCCACGAGAAGGCGTCCCGCGGTCCCTATCCGCTTAAAGGCTTCGCCAACGTCTTTTCCCGAGGTAGATTCCAGGCAAACCACCGCGTCGATCTTCGCCGGCCCTGTCCTGGCCAGATAATCCCTCGTCTGATCCATAGCCAGGCCCGAGTCTCCCTTCATGTCGAAGACCTCGATTACTTTGATCCCGGGATAGTTTGCGAACACATCTTTGTAGCCCTTGAGCCGCTCATCGAGGTTCGGTTGCCCAGGCATGGTAAAGAAGACCACGTTGCCCTTGCCGTTCAACTTCGCCGCCACCCGCGCTCCGCCCAACCTCCCCGCCTGCAGATTGTTGGTGCCGATAAAGAACAGGCGATGGCTCGTCGGCGCATCCGAGTCGATCGTAACCACGGGAATTCCCGCCGCCATAGCCGCATCGATCTCCGGCCGCATCATCTCCTCATTGGCCACGGAGACGAGTATCCCCGAAGGCTTCAGCGCCACCACCGAGCGAAATTCAGTCACCTCGGCCTGGGGATCGAACCCATCCGGCCCGCGCATCTCGGCCGTGACTCCATACTCCGCCGCCGCTTTCGTGAATCCCGCTGCCGCCGACTGCCAGTAGTCATGCTTGATGCCTGTCGCAATCAGGTAAAAGTGCTCGCTTTTGCTATGCCGCATGCATCCCGCAAACACTGTTAGCATCCCCATCAAGACCGCGAAGCCAATCCGCTTCCTCGAAATGATCATCCCGACCCCCAAGTTACCGGCCAGCATATTCCAAGGCCGCCGGATTTGGCAACAGCGCAGATCAGCTTTCCCGCGCGGGCCAGATATTACTCCAAACCCGAGGTTAGTGGAGCCAGATGGCGGACGCCCGCGCACCGCCGGGGAGAGTCACACCTCTGCGAAGCGGCCTGTCCCGCTGGCTCATTAGAGGGAGTGCCAAGATTGGTATTATCTCTCCGCGCAAAATCACGCTTGGGTCAAGGCAGTGCATCTAATCTAGTTAGAGGAGTGTGCGCCATGAGCCATCAGGAGATGACCGCGATGACCGATGAGTTGACGAGTGCGGTGCAATCGGTGGTTGAATCCTTCGAGCCGTACCGAGCCGACCATCGCCCGGATTTCGTGGACGTCGACCGCTGGCTTATCTGGAACGATCAGACATCCGAGCGGCTAGGTATCGTCGCGCTCGCCGGCCCAAAGGAACACGCTCTGTCGCTGGTTGAAAAGAAGACGCTCCTGCGTTCCCGCGCGATGGACCTGCTGCGCAACGTTGCTTAGGCTCTGGCTTCAGGCGCTAGAGCCGCTTTGGTGCGCGGGCTTTGTGGCACGACTCTTGGCTCGCTAGCGAAAACTCCTTGTCGCAGATGCAGGGGATAGGTGCGAGAAGGTCTTGCCGAAGCGCGGCGGTCGATCTGGAACCTGACGACGTCTGACATAGGTAAAATGGGGCGTTATGTTCACTAGTCTTGCCGTAACGTCCCGCGGGATTTCGCAACGGCGCAATGGATTCCGACTGGGTGCGACGATCTGCGTCCTCGGAGTAATGGCCACTATGTCGGTGGCTCAGTTGCAGAGCGCCGCTACGAATCCGGTGATTCCAGGCGATCACCCCGACCCGACAATTATTCGAGTCGGGACGGAGTATTGGACGGCCAGCACATCGGGAGACTGGTCGCCTCAGTTTGCGCTTTATCGCTCGACGGATCTGAGTCACTGGACGCCTGCCGGGGCGATATTTCCACATCAGCCGGAGTGGGCGACAGGTAGCTTCTGGGCCCCCGAGTTGGTAAATGATAACGGCAGGATTTTGGTGTACTACGTGGGACGCAAGCGCGGTGGGCCACTCTGTGTCGCCGCAGCGACAGCGAAGAGAGTGGAAGGACCGTTCACCGACCACGGGCCAATCGTGTGTGAACCGGATGGGTCAATCGACCCGGCCTTCATGCGGGATGAAAACGGCATGCCTTACCTGCTCTGGAAAGAGGATGGAAACTCCCAGCGCAAACCGACGCCAATATGGGCACAGCCACTCACAGACGACCTCCTCCATCTAACTGGCGAGAAGAAACAACTGATCGTAAACGAACCCACGAGTTGGGAAGGAGGTGTCGTCGAGGCACCTTACATGATGCGTCACGCAGGACGCTACTACCTGTTCTACGCGGGCAATAGTTGCTGCGGAACCCAGTGCAATTACGCCGAGGGTGTGGCACGCGCCGATCACCTGCTTGGACCGTGGGAGAAGGACCCTGCTAACCCGGTGATAGGTCCGAATGAGTGGTGGCGTTGTCCGGGACACGGCACGGCAGTCGAAACGCCCAGCGGGAGCGACTATTTCCTGTATCACGCGTATCCAGTGAAAGGCTCAATCTACCTGGGACGTGAGTCCGTACTGGACAGAATTACATGGAGCGCGGATGGCTGGCCCGCTGTAAACGGCGGCAATGGCCCACACCGGCCGTCGCTACAGCCCGCGGGAGAGGTGCTGGATAAGTTCAGGGCGACGAGGCTGGATGCGGAGTGGCGGTGGCCAGTGAATCATGAACCGAATGTCGCCGTGGGCCGTGGAGAACTCACGCTGACGGCCACCGGTGAGGGTCACGCAGACTTCGTTGCCCGGACGTTGACGTCCCCCGACTACACCGCCGGAATCGAAGTGATGGCTAATAGTGGTGCACTGGCATCGATAGCGGTGATTGGAAACGAAAAGCATTCGACCGGGCTGGGCCGACGCGGAGAAAGTCTCGAGCTATGGCGTATGGACGAGAACGGACGCCACGTGCTTTGGCAAACGGATGGCGTGAAGTCGGCGAGAGTCTGGCTGAAGGTAAGCTCGGAAGCGGGTAAACGACTGGCCTACAGTTACAGCTTGGACGGGAAAAAATGGAAAGCCGCGGGTGGAGCGATCGACGTGACCAATCTCCCGCAGTGGGATCAGGGTCTGCGGGTGGGGCTGTTGGCAGAAGGCAACGCAGGCAAGACGGCGATTTTTCGGGAATTTTCCCTGGAATCAAAATAGTGACCGTGGAAGGACAAGGGCGCAGCCCGCGATGCTGCAGAAGCAAGTTGGGCGGCGGCAAGCCGGGTAATGATGGGTGAAGTATCCCTCAGCCACGGGCTGGCTCAGGTTATAGCAGAATCTGCAGGCACTGAGTTCGGCAGGCGCCAGAAAAGCAAAGCGGCTACGACCGCGAGGCTTGCGATGGCGCACAAAACCGCCGAGTAACCGAAGCGGACGATCGAGAAGCCGACCGCCGTCGACGCAACGATCTGCGAGGCGGCGTTGATGAAGAAGGTATAGGACGAAGCGGCGTTGCGCTCGTTGGATGGGACGCGGTCCATGAGCAGGCTGTAGATGCCCGGCTCGTTCATACACTGTGAGGCCATGTAGGCCCAATATAGCCACGCGGCTTGTGCAAGCGTGTGTGCGCGGGCGAGTGCGAGCAGCATCGCCGCGGTCGTGAGTTGCGTGAGCATGACGCCGGTGGCGAGGCCCGTACTGCGGAAGAGCAGCGGCGCAATCAGGATCGCGCCGAACTGCACCAACTGCGAGACTGAGAAGACCGAGCCCATCGATTGGAGCGATAGGCCGATATGGTGGACGAAGTAGACGTTCGCAAAGGGTGGGAAGGCTCCAGTGACCAACCCCCATACTGCCATCGCGGGGAGGAAGGTGCGGAGGAAGGGGGTTGAGGGGCGGACCAGTCGCTTACGCGGTGTGGCGGAGCGGAGCGTGAGGCGCGAGATGGGGATGAGTGCGAGCGCGGCGATCGCGCAGGCGAGGAACAGCGCTGCTCGCTCGGATTGTGTGGTGGTGAGCGGAGCGTGTGCGAGAGCGCGGATGTACGCCGGGAAACGGCCGGCGGCGAGGCCTCCCAGGCCGGCGACACCGATGCCGGAGGCGAACATCAGGCTGAAGGCGGAGGGACGCTGATCCTCCGTGGTGAGGCCTGCGACCGCGGGCGAGAGGCAGACAGCCCAAATGCAGAGGGCGAATCCGCTGAGTACGGCGAGCGGGAATTGTGCGGACGGCCAGACGATGGCGACGCGGAGGATGGAGACGATGCTGGCGAGAGCGATGCCGCCGGTGAGTGTCCAGCGGAGACCAAGGCGCTCTGCGAGGATGCCTGTAGGGATGGTGCCGCAGACGCTGCCGACCGCCATGAGGCTCCCGATTACGCCGAGCGAGCGCTCGTTGAGGCCGAGGCCGAGAAGATAAAGATTAAAGAGAAAGAAGAACATGGAGAAGCCGAAGTTGAAGAAGAGCGCCACGCAGAAATAGGTCCAGAACTCGCCACGTGGGGCGCGTGTGGTCCACCAGGCGCGGCAGCTTTCGAGTGGTATGACGTTCATGGAACGTGGCCGGGAGTGAGGGCCAGCGCTTCGAGGCAGCGTACGGCATCGTCGAGCTCGGAGTAGTAAAACTCGAAGGCCTGCACGGTGGCCAGTTGCTGCAGTGCGGCGATCTGCGAGCGACGGATCTCTTCGACGGGATACAGTCCTTCGTGAAAGCGTTCGAGTGCAACATCCGTTGGGATGGGCACTAGTTCGGCGGCCGCACGCGGGCTGCGCTTGAGCAGAACCAGGTAATGGATGCGCGCTTCCTGCGCGGTAATGAGGCCGGGCAGTTCAGAGGTGGGGACTTCGATGGAGGGCTTGCCTTCGAGGCGAGGCGTGAGTTCGCGGCCTCGCAGTTCGGGAAAGAGTTTCCTGCTGGACGGACGGAAGCGGATTTTGTGGGAATGGCCGACGATGCGTGGATGATCGGAGTCGCGGAGGAGATAGCTGGCGTCGTCGGTGATGTAGGTGAAGCCCGCGCGGGCACAGGCGTAGGCGAGGGTCGACTTGCCGGCGCCAGAGTCCCCGCAGAGCAACATGCCGCGGCCGTGGCGGCAGATGCAGGCGGCATGCAGCGCCGGAGCAAAGGTGCCGGAAATGAGCACCATCGCGATCGATTCGAGGAAGTGATAACGGAAGTAGAGGCGATGTCGAAGCGCGTTGCGGCTAAGCCACGCGAAGCCAAAGCCGCCTTTGAGATCGCAGGTGGCATGATTCTCCGCATCGACGATGAAGGATATGAGGTGACGTTGCGCGCGGACGGTGGGCGTGGCAGGGCACTGGGTGGAAGTGGATTCGCTGATGCCGATGCGGAGTTGAACGGTGGCGCTTATCCGGCGTGGGAGAAGATGGCCCCATATCTCGTTCGCGGCTTCGAGGACATCGCGGTCGTTGGTGCAGATTTCGACGCCGAATCCGAGCGGATAAAAGACGCCTCGATAGGGCATCTCGAGGTTCGCAAGTAGAGGGTCTTGCGGCGGCCGCGTAACCGTGGGAAAGCCCGCTGCTTGCTGAGGAGATTCGGATACCACACTTTGCCTTTCGTCACTGCGAAAACCGCAGGGTCTCGATCTTTCGAATGGCCCATTCAAGAAGATCGTGGTCCTGCGGGTGGGATTGCTGTAGTTCGTTTAACAGCGGGAGAGATGCGGTATCGCCCTGCCAAGCGAGGATATGGATGAGACGCGTGCGTGCGCCGGGCGTTGCGTTGTGGACGGCTGCGCGCACCGTGGAGAGGACTGAAGGGTCGGCTTTGATCAGCATCCACTCGGCGCGATCGGCGACTTCAATATCGGGTGAGTCCAGCGCGGGTAATGCAAGGGAGGGTTTGGCGGCGATGCGATCCCATAGGCCATAGCCCGCAAGCTGCGAAGTAACATGCGAGGGATCGTCGGCGGAGCGGAAGGCTTGGGTAGTGAGCAGCGGGAGAGCTATCCTGGGAGGAAGAAGCTCGATCGCGTGAATAAGCTTCATATGCTCACGATACTGCTCGACGATAGGGTCGATCTCTGATTGCGTGAGCTTCGGCTTGCCGCGCTCGACATATCTGGCGTACTCGGCGGCGCTGCGCTCCTGGTCGCGACGGAGAAGATCTGGGACGGCGTGCGCCGCGACGTCAGGCTGGTGGCGAGCGAGCGCCAGCGCCGCGGCGGCACGAACCGTGGGGACCTTGCTTGCGAGGAAGGGAAGCAACGTTTCGGAGGGGACATCCCCGGGACAGCGGCTTAGCGCAAGGAGGATTTCTTTCAACTCCGCGGGGTCTGTGTGTTGCAGGAGCGGCAGCAGGTTGGCGGTTGCAGGAGTGTGCGTGATCCCGAGTGCCCATGCGGCGCTCTGACGTGCGGAGGTTGCCGATGCGGAGAGCGCATCGATAAATATCTGGGGGGGTGTGACGGGGCGAGCGGTAACCAGGGCGACGGCGGCGGCTCGCGAGATGCGTTGGTCGCGGTCGCGGAGCCAGCGGGCGAAGAGCTGCTGCGTGGGGAACCCAGTGTAGTGCGAGAGTTCACGGATAGCCGCGGTGCGCTGTTCTATCGCGCCGGTAGAGGCCGTGGCGGCGAGAGCGGCAAGCTTGGATTCCACAGGACGGCCGACGGCGTCAGCGCCGAGGCGCGGGTAGTCGACGTTGATAGCATCGACTCCCACCGCCACGGCCGCACGCATGGCCGGGAGATCCATCTCGTGCGAGTTCGCTGAGAAGTTCGCCACGACGAACTTCCCCTCCGCATGAAGTGCGTCGACCTGTGCTGCCGTGCAGTCCGGGCCCAGCCAGACGGCGAGATCCTGATTGCCTGCGGGGTAGATTGCGCGCAGGTCGTCGGCGTTGCCGTCATCGCCACCAAAGATGACGCGTTCCAACATGCCTTCGCTTCGCAAAGCGGCGAAGATGGCGGGGCCTTCGCCTTTCTGCTTGATGTCGAGATCGAGGCCTATTCCGTGCTCCCGTGCGACGCGCAGCGCGTCAGTGAAACGGGGGATGCGCATGGGCGCAAAACGAGCGCTCATCCAGCCGCCGTAGTCGAGTAGCTCCAGTTCGTCGAAGGAGGTGAGTTCTACGTCGCCCATGCCTTCGGTGAGGCGTTCGAGGTAGCCGTCGTGGTTGAGGACGAGCTGGCCGTCGAGGGTCTGACGTATGTCCAGTTCAACGATGTTGCAGCCCATGCGTGCGGCCATCGCAAGTGCCTCGAGGGTGTTCTCCGGCATATCCCGATTTGAGGTCCGGTGGCAGATAAGCTGCACCTTGCCGCGTTGCAGGATGCCCGCGTGAAGTGGGGAGACAGCAGCGGCGAAGAGCACGATGATGAGAAGCAGTTCGTTCATTTTGAGGTCAGCCGCTAATCATGAAGGTGAGGCTACAACGGTGGGGATATGGTCTACACCGCTCAGAAGCTGTATTTCGCGGCGAACTGAATAATGCAGGGGTGCGGGCCGCCCCGCTCTCCCGTGATCCTGCCGAACGAGGCGCTCGCCGTCGGATTGGCGAGCGATGGATCGCCATAGCCCAGATTGGTATTCGGGTTGCCGAATTGCGGAGTGTTGGTCAGGTTGAAGACCTCAGCCCGGAAGCGGAGATTGCTCTCCGCTTTCACCGGGAAGATCCGCTCTACCGCAAAGTCGAGGTTGTGCTGGCCTGGGCCACGCACAATTCCGACGCCGCTATTTCCGAAGTCCTGGTCCGCCAGGCTCGTCCCGTTCGGGGCCTCGGGCGCCCGCGTAAATGCCGTTGCATTCAGGTAGCGTCCAGTTCCAACTACGCGCGAGAAGAGTGACCCATGCGTCGAAGGATCGTTCCCGGTCAGTTGCGCTCGAACCTCGCCACCCAGAAGTCCATATACCGAGCCGGCATTGCCATCGACCACGCTGAGGGCGGCGCCTGACTGAATCACGCCGATGCCGGAGAATTCCCAATTGGTGAGCAATTGATGTATCAGGACCGGAGCCGCGGAGAACTTCGGCGTCGACCAAATGAAGTTAAGCACCGCTCGCTGGTCTCGGTCGTCGTTTGCCAGACCGTATGACGATTGCCGCAAGTTGAGTTGATTGTTAGTCGGCAACTGGAGCTCGAATACATCGGTTCCCCCCTCTCCGTTGACTTCATCCAGGTTCTTCGACCACGTATAGCTCCCCTGCAGCTGTAAGCCGTGATGCATCCGCTTTGTTATCTCGGCCTGGAGTGAATTGTAGTTCGCAATAAAGACCGAATCCGTGAACAGTGACCCTTGGCTTATACCCTGGATGGGAAGACGGGCCGTCACGTTGTTGATCGAGTTCGTGGTCTCCGCGTTCACCGGATGCTGCGGACTGGCCAGCAGGGCCTGGTCGAACTCGACCTGCCCTGGACGATGCACCGACCGCGTGCCCACATATCCGACCTCGAGGAGATAGTTGTGCCCCAGGGCACACTGAACGTTGAGGTTGTACTCGTAGGTCTTGCCATCGCGCAAGTTTGGGTTCGTGCCCTCGATGAACGGGAAGGAATCCGGTGTGCGAGGCATGAAGATCGGATAGCTCGAAGCAGGCAGCACCAGAGGAACAAAAGGGCTCTTGAGAGTTGCCTGCGCGTTTTGAGATCCGAACGCGAACTGCGATGTTGCGAACGGGAGTTGTGAAAGTGTCTGCTCGGCAAGGTTGCCCGAGTGCTGATCGTAGTAAACGCCGAACCCGCCGCGTAGGACCAACACTGGATTCTGTTTCATCTGCCAAGCAAACCCAAGCCGCGGCGACACGTCCCCATGTGGGGTCTTGTAAAACCCAGGGTAGGATGTCTTCGTCACGCCCGAAGGCACCTGGCCCTGAAAATTCGAAGGTACCGTAATTCCACTATAGGTTCCCGTGACCGGAACCTGTCCTACGGCTACGTTTGCGTCGAAGTTCGGTAGCCGCCCATTCGTCTCCGTGGGTGCCCCGAAGATCTCGTACCTCAGGCCCATGTTGACCGTCAGCCGGGGCGTCACTTTGATGTCGTCCTGCACGAAGGACGCAAGGTTGCCATACCGCTCATCCCTGCGGAAATTGCCTGCCCCCGCGATGCTGTTCGTGACGTTGCTGGTTCCGGTCGGGCTACCATTTTGCGCCGCGCTTTGTCCCAGCAGAAAATCGTTGAAGGTGCTGATCTGCAGGAGACCGTCCGTCTGCTGCGGTTGATTCTCATCGACCTGGTGCCGCTTGAACTCGAGGCCAAAGCGCGCATTGTGCCGGCCCTTGCTCAGCGCCAGCGTGTCCTGCCAGATTACCGAGTTGGTCACCTGCCACTCCGCGGGAGTACCCGCATCGCCGATCGTGAACCCGGCTACTGTCAGCCCCGGTGCATTCGACGCCGGCCCACCTACGCCGGTCGGTGTGCCCTCCCCGATTGCCTGAGCCTTGAGCGGATTCTGAACTGAAGAGAGTCCATCGAATCGCATGTATCCCAATCGCGCTATGTTTACCACCTTGGAATTGACGACGTGCGTGTCCGCCAGCACAAACATCGTGTTGCGATTGAGCGCATCCGTACCCCAACCTGGAACGTTCGCCGCGTTGGGCGAGAACGGTTCAGTCGTCGGAGCGCGCGAGTAGAAGAGTCGTCCAGCTAACGTGTCTTTCGCGCCCAGGGTCTGGTCGATGTCCACCGTGAACTGGTCCTCACGGAAATGCGCCGGAATTGCAAAGGTCGATTGCCCCTGCGGGAACTGGTCGGAAGCATCTGGCCCACTATTTGGCAGCGAAATCTGAGGGCTAGGAACCGCGAACTGCCCGCTTGGCAGCTTCGCGTTCAGAATCGCCAGCGCCATCGGATTGATGTTCGAGCCATCGCATGCCACCTGCGTTCCGCCAGCTTGCGTAAAATATCCGGTCGCCGGCTGGCCTGCGCTATTCAGATGCCCCGCGGGGCAGAACTGCGCTCCCAGCACCTTCGCCGATCGGTCGGCGGTCAGCAAGGGCAAAGTAGTCGTCAACAGATCGCCCAAACCGCTCACCTGGCGCAGCCCCTGGTACGCCACAAAGAAGAACGTCTTGTCTTTCAGAATGGGACCGCCTAGCGATGCGCCAAACTGATGCTGCTTCAGGTCCGCCCGCGGCTGGCCGGCGAGCTTCGAAAAGAAGTCGTTCGCATTGAAGATGTCGTTACGCACGAACTCCCAGGCGCTTCCATGAAATCTGTTCGTCCCGCTCCTACTCACCAGATCAACATTCGCTCCCGTCCCTCGTCCGTAAGCAGCATCGAAGTTCGCCGTCTGCACTTTGAACTCCTGAATGGAATCTGGTGCCGGAATCGCCGTGCCCACCTCGTAAGATTGGGCCTGGGGCGCCGAGTTTTCTACCAGGTTGTTGGCGTCGATGCCATTGAACTGGATGTTGTTGGAAGTCGGCGTCGCTCCGTTGGAGGCCACGTTCTGCGTCCCGTTGCCCAGCGCCGCCGCGCTCGGCAAATCCACCACCACGCCGGGATCCAGCCCCAGGATCTGGGTATAGTTGCGGCTCGAGAGTGGCAACGACTGTATCGCCGAACTGTTCACCAATCCGCCCAGCGTCGAACTATCCAAATCCGCTACTGATGTGACATCTTTCACCTGTACGTTCTGGCTGACTCCTGCAATCGCCAGCGTCACATTGAGTGAGGCGGTGTCGCTCACACTCACCTGGATCGCGAGTGAAGTATTCGCGGCGAACCCCGTCTGCTTCACCGTGACATCGTATAGCCCCGGGAGCAGTAATGGGACACGAAACACACCTTCGGCCGTCGTGGTCACTGACCGCGTAGCATGTGTCGCTTCATTTACCGCAAGCACCTCGGCGTTGGCTACGACGCGGTTCGAAGGGTCGTACACCACGCCGGAGATCGCACCTGTCCCAGGCGTCTGGCCGTAGCTTGCGTTCGCCAGCAGCGCAAGAAGTGACACCAGTGACGCAGCGAAACACTTTCGCAGGGAAGGGATACTCATACATGTGCCTCTCAAATCTCTCTTAATCAAGAAGTTGCAATTCGCTAACTCTAGGTAGTGAAGGCCGGTAGATTGTCAGCGAATTGTCGTCGTTTCGTAAGGATTTCTACGGGCCTGAGTGCCTTCGCGGGACACACGGGCAGTGAGGTATCCATTCTTTAAGTCTGTGCTCAGAGCGAGCCGTGTATTGTGACGAACTATACAGATCAACAGGAAGATAATCGGTTCAATGAGCAACCAGCGTGACCGTACAAAGTTCGTCATTGCGAAGGGGACCCAATGAAGGATGCTGGCGTCGCTGGCTGAGCCAGGGGTATGACCTCGGATTGCAAATGGCCGGGGTAAGACCTGAGGCCGGTGAGTTGCAGCGAAATAGCACAGAGGAATGCGGGGTTGTTGCGGAGGTAGCGCTTCCATAGGTGCTTCGGATCCTGTCGAAGCCGGTCAAGCCACTGCAGTCCGAAATGCTTTATCCACTCCGCGCAATCGGAGATTCGACCGGTGTGGAAGTCAAACGCCGCGCCGACGCCGAACATCAGTTTGGTGTCGAGAAGTGGAAGATATCGCGCCATAAAGCGCTCCTGCTTGGGGGTACTGATGCCGACCCAAATAATGTCGGGGCGCAAACCATTCACTTTCTCAACAAAGTCCTGTTCCTCGGCAAGCGACAAGGGACCGAAAGGAGGAGTGTAGATGCCTACGATCTTTATGAACGGAAAACGATCGCGCAACGTTTCCCGGAGCTCCTCTGCGATGCCCCCTTTGCCACCGCACAGAAAGTGTGTGCGGTCGCGAAACTCTTCGCGCTTCATCACTTCGATCATCAGATCGGGTCCAGCGACGCGCTTCATAGAGCGGTACCCCTGGTGATGGCCGACCCATACTGTAGGCATTCCGTCGGGTGCCACAAGCGCGGCGCCGGCGAAGATATTTGCAAGCTCGGTGTCACGATGTGCCTCCATGACACCGTGAACCCCGGCAAGACAGACATAGCCTTTGCGCTCTGAATCAAGCTCGTTGGCAATGCGATCGAGCGCCTGCTCCATATCGACAGCATCGATGCGAACATTCAGTACGGTTGCCTTTGGGTTGCGCGTCGCGTCGTTCATAATTGTCCTCTTGTGAAAGTCGGGATTTGTTTGCCGCGACCAATGCTGTTGCTTCTAGCACTGGCATGGTGCAACCGCATATAAAGACGGAGGTATGCCTCTGCCACCCGAATGCCCGAGAAGCTGTCTGTTTTGCCGACGCGGAATTTAGGGCTCTTAAGGGCGACACGAGTGGCCTTGACGAACGCCTGTTGTGGATCTAACTTCAGATCTGCGTAATCGCAATAGGAGCCTCCGACCTCGCGAAAGGCTGGGATATCGGAGCAGACAATGCGGCAGTGGTGCAGCGTGGCTTCGACAATCGGGAGGCCGAAGCCTTCGACGATTGAAGGCGCCAGCAGCAGCTCGCAGTGCCCGTAGCACCACTCCAGTTCGGCATCGGTGATGCCACGCAACAGAGTGATTCTGCTGGTGAGGCCGGAGTTCCGGATGAAACGATGAATGCGCGCCGTCTCCGGGCCTTCGATGCCTACGATGACCAGACGTGCATTTGAGGAAAGGTCATTGGCTTGCAAAAGGCGTTCAAAAACCTGCATGGCAAGAACGACGTTTTTGTTCCGGCGGTGCTGGGCGACGCAGAGCAGGAAGGGTTCGCCCTCCCAACTTGGAAGGGGACTTACGGCCGCCATCGGCGGGCCGGGTTCGACGCAGTTGTGAATTGTGATTGCCTTCTGAATCGCGACGCCTGGGGCGTAGACGTCGAGGCGGAGAAGTGTACTCTCCGACACGCAGGTGATAGCGTCGGCAGCGTGGAGGCACTGCTTCAGAATCGCGCGATTGAAGAGCATCTTCGGGAAGCCGAAGTTGGCGGGTATGTCATAGGGATACAGATCGTGCAACGTGACCACGACCGGGCAGTCGAACGCTGCTCGATTGAGTGGTGCGGGGTAGGAGAGGTGGACGATGTCCGCCTGCAGCAGCGCGGCAAGCAAAGGCAGGCGGTTGTAATACCAAAGGTTGCGAGCCACTGCATTGCAGGCTACCTGGACCTGATGGATGCGAAGTCGCGGGTCGTCGAAAGGCAGCACCGAGCGCAACGAGTCGAACTGCCAGGGTGCGACGACAAAGTGTACTGTCGAAACTTCTGCGCGCGAGAGCAAGCAGCGGACTAGATTTGCCGCGTGCCGTGAGACGCCGGACAAATGCGCAGAGGCGCCGACTGCCGCGACGACGACGGTCATGCCCTGTGGGGTGAGGGTTTCGGCAGACATCAGTTGTGGTCGAATCTTGCCAACGAGGCTCATTGGGTCACCTCACGGGAGAATTCTGTTCGCATCGTTGTAATACCGAGGAGGGCGATCATCCACAGGGGCAGAGACACATCGAAGACCTCGGTGTCGGCCAGGCCGCGAATAAGAGCGAAGACGAGCAGTCCCAGCGAAAGAGTCTTCATGGGCCCGGATGGGATGCGACGCATCTGCCGGAAGAAACTTCCGTAGAGTCCGATGAGCATGGCAATACCCGCTGCACCGTAGGCGTAAAACTGCTGCAGGATTTCGTTGTGCGCGTGGCGCGCCTCGAAGGGCCCGAACGACGGGATGACCTTCCAGACTGAGTGGAAGCCATGGCCGATCCAGGGCTGATCGAGAGCCTTATCGAGAATGAACGCCCAGATGCCAATCCGGCCGGTGAGCGTCTCCGCCTGATTGCCGGCGTTGGTGTAGACCTCGTAGTACGCACTGATGAGCGGCCAGAAAGTGGCGAGTACCACGCATGTGCCGAAAGCGAGATACATCTTCTTCCTGCGGCCTATGGCCTTGTCGCGAACGATCAGAAAGATCTGGCCCACGAGGAAGGCAACGATGGTTGTCTTACTGAAGGTGCGAAGCAATGTAACCGCGAGGAAGACTGCGGAAAACTTCCATTGCCGATTCCCTTTGGCGATGAGGTACTGCGCGAGAAAGACGGCGAACGCACATACGTAGCCAATCTGGTTGGGGCCAAGGAGTTCTTCGTCGCCGAGCCGGAGATCAGATTGGGCGGGCAATATCCACGCGATGGCTGAAATGGCGACGGCGCCACTAATGTAGCCCTTCATAAGCGACGCCGCGACCCTCTGCTCGGGGGCGGTACGGAGGAGCAGGACGACGATCGCGGTGTCGGCCGCCATCGCGGTCCAAAAGGCGAAGGCTGCGGAGACGGAGACTGCAGCAGTCCAGAAGAGGCTGCAGAACGAAAATCCGATGAAGACGAGGACCCAGCGGAAACTGGGCGATCGGAGCGTAGAGCGCAGCGTCGTTGGCGCAGGACCGAAGGAGACGAAGACTACGCCAAGGAGGAGCAGGTAGTTCAGACCCAGACCGAGAGCCGTACCAGTTTGCGCCTCGGCCTGAAAGACCCGGACCGTCAGGAGGATGATGAAGAGGCGGAAGGAAAAGAAGAAGCCGACGATGCTTGCGGGAAGCATCGTCTGCTCTGCGGCGGTAGCTTGTAGATTGAGGGTTGCGGCGGTGGCGCTCATGCATCCTCCCAGACTGGGTAGACACCCGACATGGTGAGGGGAGGACGCGGAGCGGAGAGAAGAACGCGGAGCAGCGGGTAGTACATGGTCAGCATGACGATGCTGTAGATGAGGCGAGCCATTGCAACGCCGCGAATCCCGACGCGGGGCAGCAGCCACGCCATCGTCAGCAGCATTGCTGCGCCGGCTAAGAAGTTGAGACCGGCCACGACGCGCACGCGACCGAGCGCGAGCATCGCGTAGTAGCCGGTGACGTTGAGACCCAGCAGAGCGAAGCTCCAGACGATCGGAGAGAGGACTGCCGCGGAGCTCTGGGCGATCTCGTCGCCGACCCAGGCGTGAAGCAAGGGCCGGCCGCATAGCAGGACAGCCGCCGTTGCGCAGAGTACGAAAAGCAGGTTTACGGTGAAAGCGATGAGGACTGCTTTGCGCAACTGCTTCGGTTGCGACGCAACGGCTTGACGGCCGGCAAGATACGGGAAGAGAAAATGCAGGCCGGAGGCAGCGATACCATAGATGGGCTGCGCCATTTGCACGCAGAGCGCGTAGGAGGTGACGGCCGTGGCTCCGAGCGAGACGCCCAGGATCAGACGATCGGCCTGGCTGAAGAGGACGCCCGAGACAGCCTGTAGCCAACTGAATACGCCAAAGCCGAAGAGAGCGTCGATGGCCTCGCGGTCAAAGATGGGCCAGAGTGATGATGCGGATGTGAGCCGCTTAAGCTGAAGTAGTTGCAGAACTGTCCCCATAGTCATTGCTGCGAAGGTGAAGGCCATGATGCTGGTGACTCCGTAGCCGAACAGTGTGACCACGGCGGCGAAAGCAATGGTGACCATGCGGACTAGAATGCTGACGCGCACCGCCTCGCCGTAGTGCTCAAACGCGCGCTGTGTGCTTATGCAGACGCTTTCAATGGCGCGCACCAGCATCAGCACACTGGCTATGCGAAGCGACCGCAGGCAAGCGGCGTAGAGGCTTACATCGGAGGAAACAACGTGGCGCGAGAGCGTCGGTACTAGCGCGAGGGCAGTCAGCGCGATGACGGAGCCGAGCAGAAGATTGATGCCAACCATGCTGCGGACTGCGCGCAAGAGCGCATCGGCGTTGCCGCGACCGCGCATGGTGGCGACGTGCTGGATGTTTGCGTCGCCGAAGCCCGATGCGACGATGCCGCCGGCGCTTATGGCCGCGGTGCAGACGACCCAGACGCCGTACTGCGCGGTTCCGAGGTGATGGAGCAGCGTGGGTGCGGCGATCAGCATCGCGACCGGATAAGCTGCGTAGTCAAGCACACCATAAGCGGCGTTGGAGATGTGAGATCTCATCGCGCGGCCTCTTGTCGAGCGAGCCATGTCCGGAAAGTGCCTGCTATTTGCTGCGCGAGCAGCTTGCACGAATCGTTGGCGTCCACCTGCCGCCACGCCTGGCGAAGGAGGATGAAAGCCGAGGCGATACCGAGCGTGGCCGCGGTGAGAATAAAGATGAGGAGCAGACGCGGCGGGAAGGATTTCTTCTCCGCTACCTGAGGCGCGTCTATGACGCTGACGACGGGAGTGTCTTTGGCCTCTTCGATGCGTGCCATTTCATACTGCTGCGAGAGAAGTTCGTAGACAGTCTCCTGAATGCGAACACGCCGGTAGAGATTTGCATAGGGCACGGCTAGCCGCGGAAGCTGGCGGATCGACGGATACGGGTTCGCACTGTCGCTGGCAGAGGGCGCGAGGTCCTCGCCGCTACCGCTCAATTTCTGTAGTTCCTGCTGCAGACCGGCGATACGGGCGCGGGCGGCACGAACGCGGACGTTGTCGTCTCCATAGATCTGCTCGAGTGAGGCGAGTTCGGATTCACCAACGATTTTTTCACCCTGGAGCTTCGACGCGGCGTCGACCATGGCACGTGTCTGTTCCTTGATGTCGAGCGTGGTGTTGATGCTGGAAAACTCGCTTAGGGCTTTCTGCGCGTCCTGCAGCTCGGACTGCACACTTACCAGCCGCTGCTCGATGAATTCGCGCTCGCGCCGCGCGGAGGAGGTGTTGGCGCGCGTAACGATGCTGTTCAACTCATCGATGTAAGCCTGTGCTATAGCGCGGGCGCGCTCGGGGTCGGTGTCGGCGAATGTGATGGAGACGACCCCACTCTTTTTGTCCTCGACGATCGAAGTGCGCCGCGCCAGGAACTTGGCTGTGTCGATGCGATAGCGCTTGCGGTAAACGTGCTGCAGATCGAAGCGATCGATAAGGTGGTCTGCGATGGAGCGGCTGTGGAGGAGATCGATGAAGAGGACGCTCGAACTTCTTGTGCCAAGCAGACTGCCCGCCAGGCTGCCGAGGCTGCCCATGGCGCCAGCCGAGCGCCCGAGGAGTGCGGCGAGCATTGCGGAGCTTGCGCCTGCGCTGTCTGGAGGCATAAGCCGCGCGGTGGACTCGTACTGCTTCGGCAGCGTGAAGGCGATGATAGCGCTCAGAGATAGAGCAATTGCGGCGACCCGCGCGAGCAGGCCACGATATTCCCAGAGCTGGCCGGCATTCACCGCCCAGTTGGATGCCGATTGGTTGCCGACCGAACTTGCCATGGGCTCTGGGGATACTGGAGACTCCTCGCTGCGATCCGGTAAGCGAGCGGCACGGTCGCGTTCATCAGCCGTGCCCGCAGAGCTCTGTGCCTGGCCTGGAAGCGACGAGATGTGAGACATCGGGGGCATCGAAGGTCCGTTCATGTGAGATCAAGCTACAAAACTCCGGCCACCGCGGCCGTAATCGCAATCGAAGAGGTGATCTGTGCCACGGTCAACAGGTTTCGCCAGATAAGAGAGCCGCCAATGATTTTTTGTGGGACGACGATCACGTCACCGGGGCTAAGGTGCGACGAGAGAACACCTGCAGAGAACATGCCACCGGAGCGCTTGCCAATGACTGATCCGTTGGCGCGGACGATGAAAATTTCCTTGTTGTTGGCAACGTCGTTAGCACCCCCGGCATGCTGCAGATACCAGCCGGCGGTCTTGCCGGGAACGAACGTGATGGCTGAGGCGTTGTAGACCTGGCCGCTGACGAGAATAAAGCCCGGGCGCTTAGGCACCGTAAGAACGTCGCCGCTGCGCAGTTCGATGTCTGCGGGCGTGTTGGCCCAGCTCTCGATGTCGGAGCTGATGTGGATGACGAGGCGACCGCTGGCGGGTTGATTGCGGAGGCGCTGCAGCACATCGTTCTGCTGTTGCGCGGCGGCCTGCAGCAGAGCGGTTTCATTCTGTCCCGAGAGACTGGGAGCGAGGCGCGCCGATGCAGAGGTAGTCTCGATCTGCCGTATGAGTTCTTCGCGGCTCTTCTCTTCGAGTTCTTTCACCTGACTCCGCACCAGGATCGCACCGTCAGCGTAAGCCGTCGAACGGAGGCCACCGGCACGGCGCAGGACGGAACTGAGGTGCTCCCCTTCCTGTAGACCATAGCTGCCCGGGTAGGCGACCTCGCCATCGATGTTGACCGAGGCGCCGATGTCGCTCCAGCCGGAGATCTGGTGGATGGTAAGGATGTCGCCTGATTTAAGCGCCACATCCGCGGCGCGGTCGCTGCCCTGCATCGCTGCGCCGATGCCGATGGCGGCCCGTTGGCTGACGACTTTCTTGCCTTCCTGGATCATGTAGCTTGTGAGGTCGGCGCTCTCGACTAAGGCGTCGCGCTTGAAACCACCGGCCATCTTGACCAGTTGCACGGCAGTCATGCCGCGGGAGAGCGCGTAGACGCCAGGGCGCAGGACTTCACCGCGGATCGTTACCTGCGGTGGATCGACCTCGTAGCGACCGTAGATGTGGATTGTGTCGAAAGGTTGCAGCGGTAGGTTCGCGTTGCCGATCAATGCATCGGCTACGTCGAACTGTATTGTCTCGGCGTGCAGGTCGGGCGGCACCAGGCGAACGACGTCTCCCTTCGCCGCGGGCTCGGGGAGCAGGTCCTGGTAGCTGCGAAGAATGTCGCCGAGTTGCAGTCCATCACGATACGGATACTTACCCGGGCGTACGACGTGACCCTCGACGTAAATCGCGCGTCCGCTATAGGGAAGGATCGGCGCGACGTGGATGCGGTCACCGTCCTTCACCTTGAAGGCTGCGATACTCTTCAGCGTGGCGTCCGCTGTGCTGCCCGTCGGCTGGTCGAGGCTTACCGTCTCGCGTTGCTGGTTCGGCTGGATACGCTCAATGGTGATGTGATTGAGCGCGGCAGAGACCGTCGCGCCCCCGGCGTCGTCGAGTATTGCGGCAAGGGTCTCTTCGCCCTTGAGTTCATAAATGGCGGGGCGCTTCACCGCACCGAACACCGCGACCTGCGGACCAGCCGGCGGGATAAGCAGCGTATCGCCGGGCTGCAGGCGTTCGTCATCCATGCGCAGGCCGTGCAGTAGGAAATCGTAGAGGTCGTCCTCGCGGATGAGTTGTTGTCCCCGATAGTGGCGCACGATGCGCAGCGAGCCGACACCGGTGGGCCCACCCGCGGAATAGAGAGCGTTCAGCGGCGTGGATAGTGAGCTAAGATCGTAGGCTCCGGGGCGCTGCACATCGCCAACCACGTACACACGCACGGTACGAAGGCGAGCGACGGTGACGTCCACCTTCGCATTGCGGAACTGCTGCTTGAGGGCGCCTTCAATGTCCAACTGCGCATGTGCCAGCGTGAGGCCCGCGACGACAAGCGAGCCGGCTTCAGGCAGAACGATCTTGCCTTCGCGGTCAACCGTGCGCGTGAGGCTCTGCGAGATTCCACCCCATAGGTTAATGACAATGTTGTCGCCCACGCCCAGGATGTAATCGGGGCCGACGGGCAGATCGATCGGTGTATCCCGCAGGCTAAGACCGCCGCGAGAGAGTGCAGACGCACCGCGATCGAGGAAGACGTCCGACCCGAAGCGCTTGAGAGTGGTGGCATCCTGGGGGACTTGCGTATAGAGGTCGCGTAGCGAGAGCAGATTGTAAGGGGCGGGCAGACGCAGAACTTCGGGCTCATCAGTAACATTGTGCGCCGACAACTCGGAAGGAGCGGGTCGTGGTGGGCTTGTCGTGCCGCGGACGCGCTGCGGGGAATCGTTGGGATTTGTCAGGTTCGCTGTCCCCGCAGAGTCGCCGAACAGCGCGCTCGCAGCGCCGTTCTGTTGTAAGCTACTTTGAGATAAGGGCTGTGTAAGTGGGTCTATGGTGGGATCGGAGAGACGCGGGCGCGCATCATCCTCCTCCCGCGCATCGGCCGTCGATCGGTGGAGATCGGACTGCGAGATGTAGCCTCGGGCACGAAGCCATGTGGTGATGCTGGCGCGCAGATCCGCACTGACAGTGATCTGGTGGAAGAGCTGCTCGTCTGTAATGGAGTCGGCCTGGGTGTTGATTCCCTGCTGTTGTAGTTGATCGGCGACGAGCGACTTGAGTTCGACCACGAGCTCGGGACGCCGCTCCAGGACGTCGTCGATCTGCGCAGCGGTGAGCGAGTTGCGGCTGAAATCGGAGAGTCCGGTGGGATCGGAACTAGAGAGATTGGAGCTTGTGTCCGAAGATTGCTGGTGCGGCGGGGACGGCAACGCTTGCTGCTGAGCCAGCGCGTTGCTGACGACGGCAAGAATCGTCAGCGCGGCGAGGATGGGGAATGAGAGCCGGATTGGCGGCAGGTTCATCATGAGGGCTCGGCTGTAGTGGAGATGCAAGGTGTCGGATCACGCTGCAGTCGAGCCTGATGGTGAGCGAGACATCGCCGCCATCGTACGGCTTCTATTGTGTAACGAAGACCTTCCACCAAGTGGAAGCGCAGACGAAAGAGAAGGAAGCGGGCTTGGTAGTACTCGCGGCGAAGGTGCTGTCCCAGGCTCTCATTCGGGTCTTCGATGGCGATACGCGTCGCGCAATACAACGGCAAAAGGCTTCTGCGCTTCTTCTGCCATGAGTTGTCGCCGCTGGCCAGTTCGTCCTCAAGCAGCAGATGCAGCTTGGTTCCGGGACCGTCCGCCAGCACCGCCTTTCGTCCGTAAAGATCCGCCCAGAGCCTGACTGGTGCAGGGAGCCGGTCCAAAGTCCATCCGTTTAGCTGCGCCGGAGAGTCGCCTCCAAAGAGTTGGGCCGAGAGCAGAGTCGCAAGGCCGATGGCGATCGCTGCGCGGGTGTCCCCCTGCGAACTCTCCCGTACACCGTCCCAGAAGGACCGATCATCGTAGCGCCCCGACATGCTCCTCTTGTATTCGAGAAGCCAGGATGGACGGGTGCATGCGCTGCGCAGGTGACAGAAGAGATGCAACGCCTGCCCGACAAATTGATCTTCAGGCGTGAGCACGTGGAAGGAGAGACCATTCCAGGCTCGCAGAGCCATTCGGTCGAGCCTCTCGTCTCGAGATGGCTCGTGAGGTTTGGCGTCACCGCAAGTGAAGTGTAGTTCGACAGAGCGCTGCGACTTAGGCTTGTAATGATCTTCAATGCGGGCCATTTCGGAAGAGCCCGCCTCGAATTGCCACTCTGTTGCCGTGGTAACCGTCCGAACGTAGCCGGTCTTTGCCAGAATCTCTTGGCAGAGCTTCAGGTCACGGCCGTCGACCAGAAAATCGAAGTCGAGCTGGCAGCGCAGGGCGGGGTCGGGGCAAAAGTCGGGTGAAAGGGTAAATCCCTTGAGGTTGCAGAAGTCGATACCCGCCTGCTGGAAGGCGCAGTTGAGTTCGATGAACTCCGCCAGCAAGAAGCTGGAGCGGTTGCGGTTGTCGGCAAGGTTTTGGCGCAGTCGCGCAACTATGGCGGCGGGAATCGAGCCCTGGAGGTCAAGACTCTCGATGCGCGCGAGAAAGTAGAGCGCCATGCCACTTTCGTCAAGCCAGTGGTAGCTCCGCTCCCATCGATGTTGCGAGAGCGGCGATAGCGTCCGATGCGCGCGATCCACCGGCTCGCGAAAGGTCGCGACAACCGCCTCGACCACTCCCCTGTCCGCTGGCTGGCGCCACTTCATTGATGTGCTCCTCGCTTTGGTGCAAAGTGTCTCAGTGGCTATACATCTCGGGTTCGCCTATGCTGCCCGCCGCCGGCAGGTGACGAAGGTAGAGGACGATGGACCATATCTCGTCTTCGCTGAGGGTGCCCTCCGAGGCGGGCATGCCAGAGGGCGAGATGCCGTTGTCGATGATCCACTTCAATTGGCCGTCGGTGTAGCCCTGCACCTCCGGCGAGATAAGCTGCGGAGGTGGAGGAGACATCTTGTCCGCGAAGGGAACGCCAGTGTTCTGTCCGTCCATGCCGTGGCAGGCGACACAGTAGTGGCCGAAGGCCTGCCTGCCCGCTGCGAGGTTCTCCGGGTTCAACGCAACAGGATTCTTCGCCGACTTGTTGCGCACCGTAACGTGGTGCTTGGCGAAGAAGACGACACGCTGTTCCACGGCGTTCGGCGGGCTAACTCTGCAGCCGCACAGGGAGAGCGCCGCCATCGGCACCACGAGATGACGGAGGCGAGCCATGTTCACTCCGTCACGTGCAGCGTCATCTTCATCTTGCCGTGGCCGGACCCGCAGAACACAGAGCACTGTCCGACGAAGGTGCCGGTCTTGTTGGGCGTGAAGGTCACCTCTTTGGTCGCGCCCTTCTTGCCCTTAATGACCACATTGAGTTCCTTGAATGTCAACCCGTGATCGACATCCTCGCTGGTGAGCGCGAGAGTGACGGGTACCCCCTTCTTCACCGTAATGTCTCCCGGGGTGAAGTCGAAGCGTTGTGCGACGATCTCGATGCGGTGCGGACCGTCCTGCGCGTGAATGTGGTAAGCGGAAAGCAACACAAAGCCAACCGCGAGACACATGGAATAAACAACGACGTTCAGCTTCATCACGAGTTCTCCTTGAAATTCGCGAAACGACCGGATGGCTATGGGTTGAGAAAACGTAAGATATCGCGCTCGTCGGCGGCGCTGAGGTTCGCTCGCACGCGCATGTGTCGAATAACTGTGCCCGTAATGCGCGGGTTCAGTATCCCAATCGGGTTGTGACAGCGACTACAGTTGGCGTTGAATGCACGTTGTCCGTGATCAAGTGATCCCTGCGTTGCAGGCGTGATAGGATTTGCGGTTGGCGCAGGGGGAAGAGCCTGCGCCGGCTTCGTCGTTTGCGCAGACACGGCGAGTCCGATGGACAGGGTGGCGAGAGTCATCTTGCAAACCAGTCGGTTCATGATTTTTTCCCCGGCCATGCTGGAAAGATAAAGCGATAGGTCAGCGACAAGCCCCAGATGTTGCCGTCAGCGCCCTTGGCAAATTTGCGCGAGTAGCTGGAGTTGAAGCGAACCTCGTGGGACAGATGGTAGTCAAGGCCAAAATCCGCAAGCTTGGTGTCGACATCAGGCAATCCGTCGCCGGCTCCAGGGCTGTTACGGAAGCTCTGCTGCATGCGGAAGAATGGCTCCATGCGACCGAAGAAACTATCCGGGCCATGGATCTGGGAGAGCCGGTATGAGTTCTCAATCCAGTAGCCCTGCGAGTGCGGGTCATGCGCGTACTCGGCGCGCACCTGCAGCGGCGAGCGCCATGGCAACCAGTAGAAGTGGGCGCCCAGCGAGTTGTAACGCGTGTCCTGAAGGCGGCGTGTAAAGGAAGTGCCGATCTCAATTCTCTTGTTTGGGAAAACGATGTCCAGACGATCGCCAATGGCGCGAGTGCCATTCAGCGAGAACCGTTTCTGTCGCTTCGAGAACCAGCCGATGTAGCTCACCTGCACGTGGTCGTTCGCAAACGCGTTGCTGCGCAATTGCATGCCAACTGCGGTCCCGGAGTCGCGAGTGCCGACTGCCGCAATCAGCGGCGCGTCCTGAAAGTTCTGTTGCCAGAGCTCCGATAGCCGCTCGTTGTACGTATTGAATGGAACCAAAGATTGTCCGACGACTACGGTCAGCCGCGAATTTACAACGTAGTCCATCTGCAAGATCTGCGTGGACTTGAAGAGGGAGCCCCGGTATGGGCCGGTGCGGTTATCCTGAATGTAGACTCCGTCGAAGTTGAAGCGTCCTTCGGCGAGAAGATGGCTGCCGAGCGGCACGGCGAAGACAGGCGCCACGACCGGCTGAAAGAAGTTCACGCCTTCGTTGGTCTCGCTGAGCATACCCACCGAACCGCTGATGATGGGGACGTTCTGGGCCGCCCCGCGTCGGCTCACCAAAGAGAGACCGCATAGCAGGAGCAACACTACGCACCTGCCTGAGAAGCTTCCACGTCTGAAATTCCCTGGTCGCGATTGAATGGATATAAGAAGTTGGGGCATATAGGCTGATCCGTCTCACAGCCCCAACGCTAGCAACACCCAATAAGATAGGTGTCAGCGTCCTGTCATCACAATGTCATTGGTTTGTGGGCGACACTTTTCTCCCTCTATCGGAACACCTGATGTCGATCGCTGACTAACGTTGAGGCATGCGACACCAGAGGATTTAATATCCGGATTCATGTGGGCGTGGGAAGCCAGGAAGCTACTGTTTTGGCACCTGCGGAAGGTGCAAATGCGCGTATGTGATCGTCTTTCGCTGCCATGTGTAGGTCATTTCGAGGCTCCCGTCCAGTCCTTGGATGACTGCAGGATAGGAGCACTTCTCAACTGCGTCCTCGAGCTTTGCGAAGACCCGAAAGTGTTCTCCGTCGGTATTTACCGCCCCAATGGCAACGCCTTCTTGAGCGGTCGCGAGGGCGTCCCCGTCGGGTGACACGCCGAGCGCCTCTGCAACTACCGCATATCTCTCAGGAGCTGCGGGGATATTGAACTCTATGACATGAGGAAGCGTATTTGCTGCTCCGTTGGGGACATGAAGCGCCCACCAAGCACGGCTTGCTACAGAAACACTGAGCTCCTCGATCGTCGGGTTACACGATCAATCCAACGGCACAGAAGTTCAGGGCAGACCAGGGCCACTCCTGACCCTGGTTCATCCTTGTTAGAAGTTGAAGCGACCGCTGAACTGTAGCGAGCGCGTACCTCCGAAGCCGGTGATGTAGCCGAAGGTTCCATTGCCCACGGTTGCGGTCGGGCTGGTAAGAATTGCGTGGTTCAGCAGATTGAAGGCCTCGACGC
>OCZT010001216.1_pt1 | contig 26672 bp, 21 predicted proteins | sample 1539031 | NCBI WGS metagenome assembly OCZT01 (sample SAMEA3539308, study PRJEB22396) | soil metagenome | biome: tundra; feature: field; material: soil | place: USA | collected 2010-05 | depth 0.15 m | reverse complement strand
GGTGTCCGGGCGCGGCTCGCGCCAGCGTAGTGCGACCCGCTCGGGGCGCTCGGGCGCGATGCGCGCGACGTACAGTTCCGGCGTGATCAGCTCGTCCTCGAGGACGCGGCGTGCACGCTCGAAGAGCCGGCGCGCGGCGGGGGCGTCGCGGCCGCCGGGAGCGCCGGCGATGATCCGGTCCTCACCGAACACGATCGCGCGCTCGGCGTTGGCGAGCGTGCCGGCCACCGAGAGAATCGCGCGCAGCCGGAGCTCGGGCTCGGCGATGAAATCGAATGCGCGCGTCCACGCACGAGCGAGATCGCGCGTCGGAAAAGCTTCGCGGTCGCTCCGTATGACGGGTAGCCGATATTGTCGCACGGGTCGCACCTCAGCGTAGCGCACGGTCCGCGGCGGCGTCCACCCTCCTGTCGGGGAGGTTTTGGGGCGGGACCGCGCCATCGACGCGTAGCACTAGTCGTGCTCGTATGGACAAAGTCGTCGCTTCGTGCGCCGCAGCGGTCAAAGACGTCCCCAGCGGCGCATCACTGGCCGTCGGCGGGTTCGGTCTGAACGGAGTACCGCACAACTTGATCGAGGCGCTCCTCGAGCAAGGTGCCACCGACTTGGTCACGGTGTCGAACAACTGCGGTGTCGACGGCTGGGGTTTGGGAGAACTGCTCGACGCGAAGCGCATCCGCCGCACGACCGGCTCGTACGTCGGGGAGAACAAGGAGTTCGAGCGCCAGTACTTGAGCGGCGAACTCGAAGTCGAGCTGGTTCCGCAGGGGACGCTGGCCGAGCGGCTGCGCGCCGGAGGTTGCGGGATCCCGGCGTTCTACACGCCGGCTGGGGTCGGGACGCTGGTCGCCGACGGCGGGCTGCCGTGGCGCTACGCTGCCGACGGATCGGTCGCGATCGCGTCGCCGAAGAAAGAGACACGTACGTTCGGCGGTCGCGATTACGTGCTCGAAGAAGGGATCGTCTGCGACTTCGCGCTCGTCCGCGCCAGCATCGGCGATCGCCACGGCAACCTGATCTTCCACAAGGCGACGCGCAACTTCAACCCGCTGTGCGGGATGGCGGGGAAGATCACGATCGCTGAAGTCGAGACGCTGGTCGAGCCGGGCGAGATCGATCCCGAGCAGGTGCATCTGCCCGGGATCTACGTGCAGCGCGTCGTCGAGGTCGGCACGGCCGGAAAACGCATCGAGCGCGTCACCACGCGCAAGCGAGGAGCATAACCGATGGCGCTCACGCGAACGCAGCTCGCCGCGCGCGTCGCGCAGGAGCTGCACGACGGACAGTACGTGAACCTCGGCATCGGACTGCCGACGCTGATCCCGAACTACGTGCCGCCGAACGTCACCGTAGTGCTGCAGAGCGAGAACGGGATCCTCGGCTTCGGACCCTATCCGTACGAAGGCGAAGAGGATCCCGATCTGATCAACGCCGGCAAGGAGACCGTCACCCTCCTCCCCGGCGCGTCGTTCTTCGACTCGTCGGCGTCGTTCGGGATGATCCGCGGCGGTCACGTCGACGTCGCGGTGCTCGGAGCGATGCAGGTCGCGCAGAACGGCGATCTCGCGAACTGGGTGATCCCCGGCAAGATGGTCAAGGGGATGGGCGGGGCGATGGATCTCGTGCACGGCGCGAAGCACGTCATCGTGATGATGGAGCACGTCGCGAAAGGGAACGCGCACAAGATCCTCGCCGAGTGCACGCTTCCGCTGACCGGAAAGCGCGTCGTGCAGCAGATCATCACCGATCTCGCCGTGATCGACGTGACGCCGGAGGGTCTGGTGCTGCGCGAGGTCGCGCCGGGCGTCAGCGTCGACGACGTACGCGCGGCGACCGGCGCGCCGCTGCACGTCCCGCAAGAACCCAAGACGATGGAGCTCCCGGCCGGAGTCTAGCTGCCGGGAGCCGGCGATGCAGTCTTGTCGCGAACGATCCAGTCTCTCCAGACACCTGGACGTCCGTTCGGCCGCGTCTCGTCGGTCCAGCCCTTCGGCGCCACGAAATTCAGCCGCATCGCACCGGACGCCGGCGTGGGGTCGTCGGCGCTCGACACGAGCGGGAGCACGGCGCACCCGCCGGCGAACGCGAGGGCGGCAAACCCACGAAAGGAACCCGGCATGGGCGGGGCTATCGGCCGGGCACGTGGCGTCACCTGCCGGGGTCGCACGTCGTTCCGTCGAACCATGCAGCGTTATGTCGATCGCACCGGTACGCCCCGATACCTCCGACGAGGAGGCGATGATCCTCGACGTCGTCCGGCAGCTCGTCCGGGAGCGCGTCGAGCCGCGCGCCGCCGAGATCGATGCCACGGCCGAGTTCCCGTGGGACATCAAGCAGCTCTTCGCCGAGAACGATCTGCTCGGCATCCCGTTTCCGGCCGAGTACGGCGGGCTCGGCGGCTCGTTCGTCACCTACGTCAAGGTCGTCGAGGAAGTCTCGAAGGCGTGCGCGTCCTCGGCGCTGATCATCGCCGTGCAGGAACTGGGCGCGCTCCCGATCCTGATCGGCGGCACCGACGAGCAGAAGCGGCGCTGGATCCCCGACCTCGCGTCGGGTGCGAAGATCGCCGCGTACGCGCTGACCGAGCCAGGCTCGGGCTCCGACGCGGCCGGCTCGATGCGCACCAAGGCGCGCCGCGACGGCGACGACTACGTGCTCGACGGCTCGAAGATCTGGATCACCAACGGCAGCGTCGCCGACGTCGTCACCGTCTTCGCGGTGACCGATCCGAAGAAGGGCCCCAACGGGATCGGCGCGTTCGTCGTCGAGAAGGGCACACCGGGCTTCACGGTCGGCAAGCTCGAGAAAAAGATGGGGATTCGCGGTTCGCCGACCGTCGAGCTGGCGTTCGAGAACTGCCGCGTCCCGGCCGCGAACATGCTCGGCGGAGAGGGCGAGGGCTTCAAGATCGCGATGAAGGTGCTCGACAAGTCGCGTCCGGGGATCGCCGCGCAGGCGCTCGGGATCGCGCAGGGTGCGCTCGACTACGCGACCGAGTACACGATGCAGCGTGTCGCGTTCGGCAAACCGATCTCACAGCAGCAAGGCCTGCAGTTCATGCTGGCCGACATGAAGACCGAGGTCGAGGCTGCGCGTCTCCTGCTGTACGAAGCGGCGCGCAAGTGCGACGAGAACGCGCCCGACGTCACCACGTGGGCTGCGATGGCGAAGCTGAAGTGCGGCGACGTCGCGATGAGCGTCACGACCGACGCCGTCCAACTGCTCGGCGGTTACGGCTACTCGACCGAATATCCGGTCGAGCGGATGATGCGCGACGCGAAGATCACGCAGATCTACGAGGGGACGCAGCAGATCCAGCGGATCGTGATCGCCCGCTCGATGGTCGGCAAGTGGAGCCCGCCGAAATCCTGAGCCCGACCGTGGGGAGTCGACCGGCACCGTGATCTCGGAGCCGGCGAGCCTTCCGAGCGTCTCTCTCAGCCGGTCGCAGACGATCCGGCTGGTCGTCGTCGGAATCCTCGTCGTCCTCGCGCTCGCCCCGGTCGTCCCGGACTTCGCCCGCTTCGTGTATCCGCTCAACGTCTTCGGCTACCAGACCGACGGTGACGGCGTGGTCACCACCGTCGCGCGGCGGTCGCCCAGTCCGCCGAACGCGATGGCACGAGCCGCCGCGAAGATCGTCGCGATCGTTCAAGGCCGGCCTGGCGCCGCACCGCTCGCGACACCGCCGCCCGAGCCGGACGCGGTCCTGCGGGGCGACCGCGTGCGCATCGATCGCGTCAAGCCGTTCGACCGAAAGCCGGGGCTCGCCGGGCGCGGCTACACCTACGACAACCCGCAGCGGTACCTACCGATCGAGCGGAACGGCGCGGAGCGCGTCCTGCACCTCGTCGCACGCACGGAGCCGGCGCCGCTGCGACCCGTCGACATGCTGCGGATCGTGCTCTGCATCGTTGCGGTCGCGCTCGGCGCGATGCTGTTCCTGGTGAAACCGAGCATTGCGACGGCGGCGTTCTTCGTCTTCTGCCTCGCCGCCGTCGAGGCGCCGTCGACCTTCCTGGACCCAATGATCCCGATGCCGTGGCGCCCGATACCGGCGTGGATCCACGACACCATGCGCGGCGCCGTGCGTCCGGCGCTCCTGCTCTTCGCGCTGTGCCTGATCGACGGAGACGCCGACGCGCCGCGCGAGCGGGTGTTCACGTGGCTCGTGGCGGCGCTCGCGCTCGCGCTCGGCACCCTCAATGCCTACGCGCAGTGGTCGCTGAACTATGCCGCGATCCCGGCGCAAGAGCTCGACAGCGCGCTCAAGATCGCGTCGACCTACGTGCTCAACGCGCTCATCGTGATCGCGCTGCTGGTCGCCTTCGTTCGGGCGCCGGGCAACGACCGGCACCGCATCAGCTGGATCGCGGTAGCGTTCGTCTTCGCGGGAATCGCGCGATTCGCGTCGGACACGTGGTATCCGGGCCACGTCAACGGCTGGCAGAACGGCCTGCTCGTCTCGGCGTCGATCGTGCCGATCGCGACGATCTGGATCGCCGTGGTCCGGCACCAGTTCTTCAACGTCGACTTCGTCGTCAGCCGCGCCGTCGTCTATGTCTCGCTCACCGCGGCGGTGATCGGGACGATCACCGTGTGTGAAGAGATCGGTACCTACGTGTTCTACCAGAACACCGATCTCGCGTACGGGGTGCTGATCGGCGTCTCGCTGCTGGTCGGCGCGTTCACCGGAAAGCTCGTCGCCGTGCTCGACCATTTCGTCGACCGGTTCATCTTCCGCGACCGCCGCCAGCAGCGACAAGCGCTGGAGTTCATCGCGGGGTACATCCTGGATGCGGAGACCGTCGAAGACGTCTACCGCGCGCTGCTCCAAGACGCCCCGCACGCGCTGCAGCTCTCGTTCGGCGGAATCCTCGGCCGGCAGCCCGACGGCGGTTATCGGCTCGCGCAGAGCTACGACTGGCCGGACGACTTGACGATCCAGCTTGGGCCGAGCGACGAGCTGACGCGCGCGATCACGCGCACCCGCGGCGCGCTGACGTTCACCGGGAAGGACACCCGGCTCATCCAGCATTCGTTCCCGAACGAGCGGCTCACGTTCGCCGCGCCGCTCTTCTTCGACCGGACCGTCAGCGGGATCGTCGTCTACGGCCACAACGTCAGCGGGCTCGATCTCGATCCCGACGAGCGCGAACACCTGGTCCGCGTTGTGGCGCATGCGTCGATTGCGCTGAACACGATCGAGCTCAACCGCTACCGCAACGCTGCCGGCCCAGCCTCGCTGCCGATGCCCGCGACGTAGCCTTTTTCGTCGTGAGCGTGGTCAGGCCGCATCGTGCTGCCTGCCCCGAGCGGTGCCCGGTGCTCTCCTGGGCGGCGACTCCGCCCGCAGGAGGATGACTTGAGCTGCATTAACGTCCGCGTCGGCCGCGCGGCCGCAGCGAACGCAGGCAAAGCGTCGTCCCTCCCGGTTTTCCTTGCAGACGCGTCCACACGCGGCACACGTCTGCGAACTGTATCTGGCATCGACCTCGATCACCGTGCGAGCAGCGTGTTCGGCTTTCTCGCGAATCAAGCTTGCCAGTATCCCGAACCCGGCGTCCAAGAGCGCCCGATTCAAGCCCGCTTTGGCCCGCACCCCAACGCCGGGCACCTCCGGCGTTCCTTTGGCGCTTCGCGTCATCGAACGCAGCCGCAGCGCCTCCAGGGCGATGCGATCGAACCGCCGCACGATCGTCCGGCTGACCTTGTGCAGCCAGTCGCGCCGTGCATTCGCTTCGCGCTCTTTGGCTCGAGCGAGTCGGCGCACCGCAGCGATGCGGGCAGGGTCTTTCGTGTTGAGGGGTCTGCCGATCGCGTCCTTCACCGTGACGGCGTCGAGCGCGCGTTGGTGTCGTTCGACCATGGCTCGGCGGCGCGAACCAGGCCGCAGGTTCTCGATCATCGTGCCGTCGGAGAGCGCGGCCAGCACCCGGATGCCGCGGTCGATGCCGACGCTGCACCCGGTCACCGGCACGGGCGACGTCAGGCGGTGCGCTTCGAAGACCGCGTACCAGCGGCCGTTTTTGGTCACGAGAAAGGCACGCCCGAACTCCGGTACGGCCCGGCCCTTGCGAAGCCGCACGCTGCCGACACCCGGCACTCGCACTCGCCCTTGCACTGTGTCGAGGCGCAGCGCGCGGTCGCCGTGCGGAAACTCGAGCTGGTTCCAGCGGGCAGCCGGCTTGAAGCGCGGATACCCTGGCGCCTCACCGCGTTTTACGCGCCCGAAGAATGCGGCAAAGGCCAGATCCAACCGGTGCAGCACCGCATCCTCGCACTCGCGATAGACGGCGGCGAACCGCGGCTCGGCATCGCGCAGTTCGGTGAGCTGCACATACTGATCACGACTCGGCAACGAGACGCGGCGCGTCGTCCAGGCGTCGCGACGTTGCTGAAGGAGCGCGTTGTAGAGCTCGCGGGTGACGCGCAGCATCGTAACCAGCGCGCGCTCTTGCGAGCAGGTCGGATAGAGCCGGACTTTGTGCAGCCACCGGAGCTGGCCATCGAAACGCGATGCCACCAGGTCATCCTCGCACGACGCTGTGCCAGCGTCATGGCACCGGGCACCGACGTTCACCACACTTCATGGACGGCCCCGACGAGCCATGCGCTGCGTTACACTCCGCGACTGCTCGACCCCGCGCCTGATCGTCGAATTGCACGTGGGCCCGCCGTCGAGGAATCGCCGCCATCCTGGCGCCTTGAGCTACCACTCATCGCGGTATCAGTGGCCCTAGTGGCCAACGCCTGAATACCGGTTGAGCCCGAAGCGCCAGAAGACGTACGCCATCGCGACAAAGCCGAGACCGATCGCCGGCGTCAGCAGGCCGACCCCGGCCGGCAGCATCGAGCTCTCGTGCGCCTTGTGCAGGAAGAACCGGGCCGGAAAGTAGTTCATGAAGGCGAACGGGACGACGAAGGTAAGCAGCAGCCGCACACCGCGCGAGTAGATGCTGATCGGGTAGCGGGTGAACTCCTGCTCCAGCTGGACCACGATCCAGCGCAGCGCGTCGACCCGCACGAACCAGAACGCGACCGTCGAGATGAAGAGGTTGAAGGCCAGGTCGATCAGCGCCCCGCCGGCGACGATCAGCGGAACGAAGATCAGGAACGTCGCGTCGACCTGGACGCCGCTATACCAGGTCGCGGCGGTGAACGTGATCAGCGCTAGGATGAGCTCGTCGGGGAAGACCTGGCCGGGCGTCGCGATGACCTGGAACAGCGTGTCGAGCGGGCGCACGAGGATCCGGTCGAACTCGCCGTCGCGGATGTGGTCAGGGACGTCCCCGACGGTCGAAAAGAACGTGTTGTGCAGCGCGTGCGCGAGCATCCACAGGCCGTACAGGAACGCCATGTCGCGGAACGTCCAGCCGTTCATCGAGGGAAAGCGGTTCAGCACGATCCACAGCGCGAGGACCGCCGAGCCGTGGTAAATGAACGTGAAGGCGAACCAGATCAGGAAGTTCTCGCGATACTCGAGCGTGGTGAGGATGTTGATGCGCCAGTACTGCTTGTAGACGCCCAGCATCACGCGCAGGTGGTTCATCAACCGCCCTGCACGATCACGCGCTTAGCGCCCGCGCGCCACATCACCGTCGCGACGAAGCCGAGCACGACGACCCAGAACGCCTGCAGCCCCAGTGCCGCCGCGTAACGCTCGGGCTTGATGACGCCAATGTAGATCAGCAGCGGTGTCGAGAACATCGCCGCGAACGGCAGCGCGAACGCGACCTTCTGCAGAAACGCCGGAAAGATCACCAGCGGAATGATCTCGCCGCCGAACAGGTCGGTCACCCAGGTGACGATCAGCTGGACCGCGTGGATCTCGAGCGTCCAGAACGCGACGCAGTTCAGGATGAAGTTGATGCAGAAGCCGACCAGATAGCCGAGGAAGAAGCTCACGAAGAAGGTGCCGAGCACGAGCGGTCCCGGCACGTCGATGTGCACGATCAGCAGCGCGAGCAGGAGCGACGGGACGATCAGCACCGCGTGAAAGATCACCTCGCCGCTGCCGTCGGCGAAGAAGTAGAGCGGGACGACGATCGGCTTCATGAAGTCGGTCGCGATGTCGCCGGAGTGCAGCCTGTCGTGGAGCATCCGAGTCTGGTCGATGTCCATCACCAGACCCATCAGCAGCGCGACGGTCGAGTACGTAATGATCGCGTGCAGCGGCAAATCGCTGGGCGCCGTGTTGCGCGCGTAGAGCGCGACCCAGACCATCCGCAGCAAGTAGACGCGCACGAGCACCGACGCGATGCTGGTGAAGACGTCGAACCGGTAGGTCGCCTCGCGCGCCATCGCCTTCTGCGCGAATTGCACGTACGGCTCCAGCCGAAACCGCGGCGTCGCCACGATCACGAAGGTGCTCCGATCGTGCCTTCGTGGTACCCCTCGAGGTAGATGCGGCGCACGATCGAGTCGATGTCGGGCTCGATGATCGAGACGTCGGTGATCTTGTAGCGTTCGGTGACCCGGCGGATCAAGGCCTCGGCGGTCAGTTCGCGGCGGTTGAAGCGCAACCGCACCAGGTTGAGCTCGCGGCTCACGACCTCGGTCCCGGCAACGACGACATCGGGATAGGACTCCGCCAAGTTCACCACCAGGGTGCGGTGCGTCCCGTACTCTTCGCGCAGCCGCTCGAGCGAGCCGTCGTAGATCACCTTCCCTTCGTCGATCAGGATGATCCGGCGCGAGAGCCGTTCGACGTCGGCGAGGTCGTGGGTGGTCAGGATCACCGTCGTGCCGCGGTCGCGGTTGACCGTCCCGATGAACTCGCGGATCGCTTCCTTCGCGACGACGTCGAGTCCGATCGTCGGCTCGTCGAGGAACACGATCTTCGGATCGTGGAGCATCGCGGCCGCGAAATCGCCGCGCATCCGCTCGCCGAGCGAGAGCTGGCGAACCGGCGTCGCGAGGAAGCGGTCCAGATCGAGGATCGCCCCGAAGTGACGCATGTTCTCGAGGTAGCGCGCCCGTGGGATGTCGTAGATCGAGCGCAGCAGCTCGAACGACTCGCGCAGCGGAAGGTCCCAGTAGAGCTGGCTCCGCTGGCCGAAGACGACGCCGATGTTCGCCGCGTTCGCCATGCGGTGCTCGTGCGGCACGATCCCTGCGACGCGCAGCTTCCCGCCGGTCGGGACGAGGATCCCGGTCAGCATCTTGATCGTGGTCGACTTCCCGGCACCGTTGGGGCCGATGTAGCCGACGAGCTCGCCGGGCTCGAGCGAGAAGCTGACGTCGTCGACCGCGACCTTGTCCACGAAGGTGCGGGAGAACAGCGCTCCGACTGCGCCCCAGATCCCAGACCCGCGTTCGAGGGACCGGAATACCTTGCGCAGCCCTACCGCCTCGATCATCGCCATGCTCGGCGTGCCCTTTCCCACGCGGACCGTACGCCGCCTTTACGTTGCCTGAGAGGGACGTACCCCGGACGAGGGGAACTCGCGGCCTACCAACAACCGTTGGTCCCAACAGATGCGGAGCGTTTCGCTTCGAATCGAGTCTGACTAGGCGAGGGGGTGAGATACGAACATGGCCGCTAAGAAGAAAGCCCCGAAGAAGAAGCCCAGCAAGAAGGGCAAGAAGAAGTAAACCTGTCCCAGACAGAGATAGAGATAGATCAGGTTTTTCTCAGCCATCATTGCATATTCGAATCGAGGCGCGGCCGGCAACGACCGCGCTTTTTTCTATCCTGGTGCGGCCCGAGAGGGACGTACCCCGGGCGAGGGGAACTCGCCGCGTACCAACATGCGTTGGTCCCCACAGACGCGGTGCCTTTTTTGGCCCGAGTCGAGTCTGACTACGAGAGGGGGTGAGACACGAACATGGCCGCTAAGAAGAAGAAAGCCCCGAAGAAGAAGCCCGGTAAGAAGGGAGGCAAGAAGTAAGCCCCTTCCCCAATCGAGATAGATCAGTTTCTCTCAGTCATCATCCATATCGAAGAAGGGCGCGGCCGGCAACGACCGCGCTTTTTCTGTCATCCTGAGCTTGTCGAAGGGCCCGGCGCGGTGTTCGCGGCCGCGTATTGCGCGAGCCGCCCGAGGTTCGCCGCCATCCCGCCGGCGATGCGCTCCGCGGCGCGGCGCAGGATCAGTCCGGCCAGCGGACCGCCGGTCCCGATGCGCTGCACGATCGCCGTCCCGCTCGCCTGCGGCGCGAGCTCCCAGCGGAAGCGCAGCGCGGCAACCGGACCGAATGTGACGACCAGGGCCAGCATCCGCTCCGGCACGACCGCCTCGATGCGGAACGCCGTCTGCGGGGCCCCTTTGGGCTTCATCGTCAGCAGGGTCCCGGGCGCAAGCGGCCCCTCGAGGGTCATCCACTCGACGCCCTCGTTCCACTGCGACCACCGCCGGCCGTCGAGCAAGACCTCCCACACGCGTTCCGGCGGCGCGCTCGAGCTCGCTCCGGCAGTCCGTTCCCAGCTCATCGCGAAGTGCTCTTCCATGGACGAGCCGGAGAACCCGATCGTCGCGATGGCGACGAAGCTCCGCGCGCGCCGCGATCTGGGCGCCGCGATCGACTCGGCGACCGCCGGCGCTGCGAGCCCCCGGGGCGACGACGCCGAAAGCCGCTTCGCAGCCCTCACCGAGGTCCTGACGACCGGCACCAAGCGGCTGAACTCGATCCTCGGGAAGCGGACCGGCGTTACCCTCGTCCGGCTGGAGGCCCCCCCGCGGCTGCGGCTGCGCTTCCGCGACAAGCGGATCGCGCTCGATCTCGACGCCGCGCGGCAGCTGGTGATCGTGACCGGCTGCGGCCTGGAAGGCGAGTATCAGTTCCTGGACGCGGACGTCCCGGCGCTGATGAACCTCTCCAAGTTCTCGACCGACGCCGGCTACCGCGACGCGCTCACCGGCTCCGATCTCCTCAAGACGATCTCGGCCGACGCCGAGCTCCCCCGCCCACCCCACTTGGACGGCCAGGGCCCGCTGAGTTTTTGAGCGCGAGATAGCGCGCCACGATCTTGCGTGACGGGCACATCGTCACCGGGCAGCGGCCGCATTGTGGGGTCGGCGCTTTGCAGATCTCGCGGCCGTGGAGGATCAGCCAGTGGTGCGCGTGGCGCCACTTCTCGCGCGGGACCAGCTTCGTGACGTCTTCCTCGACGCCACGCGGTGTCGTCGCGAGGGTCAGTCCGAGCCGGCGCGAGACCCGGAAGACGTGGGTGTCGACGGCGAACGCCGCCTCTTCGAAGGCGACCGACATCACGACGTTGGCGGTCTTCCGCCCGACGCCGGGGAGCGCTTCGAGCGACTCGCGGTCGGCGGGCACCGCGCCGCCGTGCTCGGCGACGAGCGCGCGCGCCGCGGCGATGATGTTCTTGGCCTTCATCCGGAAGAAGCCGCACGACTTGACGATCTTCTCGACGTCGTCCTGATCGGCGCGCGCGAGCGCTTCGGCGTCCGGATATCTCGCGAACAGGCGCGGCGTGGTGAGGTTGACCCGCGCGTCGGTACACTGCGCGCTGAGGATCACCGCGATCAGGAGCTCGAACGGCGTGCGGTACTCGAGCGCGGTGACCGCGTGCGGGTAGGTCCGCTCCAGGATCGCGAGCTCCTCGGCCGCGACCGCGCGCGAGACCTTCCGCTTCGGAAACGGGATAGGCACGAGCGGAACCTTCTACCGCCGAAACCGAATCCTATTCCACGATGCCGTTCCTCAAGCAAAAAGATCCGACCGTACCGCCCGGCCAAACCGTCACCACGGGCTTCCCGGTCCTGCACGTCGGCGACATCCCGCCGACCGACGCCAAGACATGGCGGCTGCGCGTCTCCGGTCAGGTCGAGCACCCCTTCGAGCTCTCGTACGACGAGCTGCGCGCGATGCCGGCGAGCGAGTTCCGGGGCGACATCCACTGCGTCACGCGCTGGACGAAGCAGAACACCTCCTGGATCGGCGTGAGGTTCTCGGCGATCGTCGCGCGCGCGAAACCGCTGGCGTCGGCGAAGTTCGTCGTGCAGCACGCGGACAACGACTACACGACGAACCTGCCGCTGGAGGTGATGCTCGGCGACGACGTGCTCGTCGCGTACGAGTTCGACGGCCGGCCCGTCGAGCCGGTCCACGGCGGCCCGGTGCGGATGCTCGTGCCGAAGAAGTACTTCTGGAAGAGCGCCAAGTGGCTGCACGGTCTCGAGTTCCGCGACACGGACCAGAAAGGCTTCTGGGAGGTACGCGGCTACAACAACGACGCCGACCCTTGGAAAGAAGAGCGTTACGCCGATCTCCCCACCTGGTTCGCCTAGCTGAGGCGCACGCGCTCTTCGACGTGTGTCACGATGCCCTCGCGCACGAGCGCGTTGACGACGAGCGGTATCTCGTGGAGGCGGTCGGCGGGGACGATCGCGGCGAGGTCGCGTTCGAGGACGTCGAGAGCGAGCGATTCACCGGGTGATACGTCGCGCAAGCGGTCGACGATCCGCCCGCGCAGGAACCGCGTCGTGCGCTCGAACGGCAGCGCGCTCTGCTTCGGCGTGCGCGCTGCACGCGTCCGCGCGAGACGCGCCAGCTGCGCCGGATCGACCGGAGCGGCGGCGCACGCCGCGCGCAGCGGACACACCAAACACTTTGCGGCGCGCGCGGTGCAGATCGTCGCGCCGAGATCCATCATCGCCGAGTTCCAGTCGTGCGCGCCGCCGCGCGGAACCGCGGCGAGCGCCAGCGTGTCGAGCTCGCGATCGCCGGCGCGCGCCGGATGCTCGAGCCCGAACGCGACGCGGTGGATGACGCGCCGCAGGTTCACGTCGACCGCTGCGTCGTCGTGCTCGAAGGCGAACGCACGCACGGCCGCGGCGGTGTAGGCGCCGATTCCGGGCAGCGCCCGCAGCGATTCGGTGTCGTCGGGCAAGGCGCCGCCGTGGCGCGCGACGACCGCGCGTGCGAGCGCGTGCAAACGGACTGCGCGGCTGTTGTAGCCCAGACCGCGCCAAGCGCGCACCGCGTCCCCAGGCTCGGCCGCCGCCAGCGCCGCGAAGCTCGGAAAGCGCGCGAGGAACGCTTCGTAGAGCGGGATCACGCGCTCGACCTGCGTCTGCTGCAGCATGAACTCGCTGACGACGATCCGGTACGGGTCGCGGGACGCGCGCCAGGGCAGATGGCCGCGACCGTGACGTGCGTACCACGCCAGCAGTTCCGCCGACGGAAATCGTCCGGCAGGCTGGGGACGGGCGGTCAGCGTGCGGCCTCGCCGATGCGACGGATTCCGGTCTCGATCGCGTCGCGCGGCACGGGGGTCAGGGCGAGCCGGAAGTTGTGGTCGCCGCCGGTCTGCGCGAAGAACGCCTCGCCGAACAAGAACGATGCGCCGCGACGCTCGGCGTTCGCGAGCAGCGCACGTGCGTGAACCTCGCGCGGCGCGGTCGCCCACAGGTAGTAGCCGTCGCCGTTCTTGGGGACGCGCATCGTCGCCGGCCACCAGCGGTCGATCGCCGCGTGCGCGATCGCGCGCCGCTGCATCAGCTCCCGGCGCAGCGCCGAGACGTGCGCGTCGTAGCCGCGCTCGAGGTACTCGCGCACGCCTGCCTGGATGTACATCGAGGACGCCATGTCGTACGACTGTTTGCGCAGCAGCAGCCGCTCGTAGATGGTGCGCGGGGCGACCAGCCAGCCGAGGCGCAGCGACGGCGCGATCGTCTTCGAGAAGGACGAGAGGTAGATGACGTATTCCGCGTCGCGCGCGAGGAGCGGTTCGACCGGCGCCGCGGCGAGCTCGCCGTACGGATCGTCCTCGACGATCGGAACGCCGTATCGTTTCGCGAGCGTCACCAGCCGGTCGCGTCGGTCGGCGTTCATCGTGGCGCCGGTCGGATTGTGGATCGACGGCATCGTATAGATGAAGCGCGGCCGCCGGGTACGCAAGATCGCCTCGACGTGATCGACGCGCATCCCGTCCTCGTCGACTGGGACGGGGATCGCGCGCAGCCCCGCGATCCCGAAGATCTGCAGCGCGCCGGGATACGTCGGAGCCTCGACGACGATCTCGTCGCCGGGTTCCGCCAGCGACTGCGCAACGAGCGTGATCCCTTGAGTCGAGCCGGTGAGCACGAGCACGTCACGCATGTCGACCGCGCAACCGCGCCCGCGCATCCGCGTTGCGATCGCCTCTCGCAGCGGGCCATAGCCCTCGCTGTCACCGTAGGTCAGCACGAAGCGTACGTCGCCGCCGACGCGCGCGAACGAGCGCGAGAGGTCGCCGAGCGGCGACGGCTCGGCGGGCGGAACGCCCTGGACGAAGGCGATCGAGTCCCCGTGGTCGCTCGCGGCCAGCTCGCCAAGCACGGCCGGGAACTGGCCGACGCGCCACGGCGGCAAGGTGACCCACCACGGGACGGCCGCCGAGCGGTCCGGGCGCCCGCCGTCGAGCGAGGCGACGCGCGATCCCGAGCCGACCCGCTGCGAGATCAGGCCGTCCGCGGCCAAGTCGCGGTAGGCGTGGACGACGGTCGACCGGTTCACGTCGAGGCGCTCGGCGAGCGTGCGCTCCGGCGGGAGCCGCGTCTCCTCGGGGAGCGCTCCGGCCAGGATCTGCTCGCGCAGCCGTTCGTAGATCTGGCGGTAGATCGGGACGATGCTGGCGCGGTCGACGTCGAGCGAGACCTCCGACCAACCGGTGCGCATAGCCGTCCAATTTACGGCGAGACCCAGCCAATCCCCCTTGGAGCACGCGGCGGCCAAGCCAAATTGGATGGCAGCCCGTCCTGATTGGATGGCTTGGGCGGCGCGGGTGCGCGCTATGATCGTCCGGAAGCCCCGTTCGTCCGCACCGCCGCCGACCAGGAACGCCCATGATCGAGACGCCGACCCCGAGTTCCCTCGCCGCCGGCGGCGCCGCCAAGCCCGCGGTTCAGCCCGACCCGCAAGAGACGCGCGAGTGGCTCGATGCGCTCGACGGCGTGATCGACGCCGAGGGCGCCGGACGCGCCAGCGAGATCGTCCGGGCGATCGTCGAGCGCGCCGCGACGCGGGGCGTGCGCACGCCGGCCGCCCAGACGACGCCGTACGTCAACACGATCCCCGTCGAAGAGCAGGCGCACTTCCCCGGCGACCCCGAGATCGAAGAGCGGCTGCGGCACTACATTCGCTGGAACGCGATGGCGATGGTCGTCCGTGCGAACAAGGACCACAGCGATCTGGGCGGACACGTCGCCTCGTTCTCGTCCGCGGCGACACTCTACGACGTCGGATTCAACCACTTCTGGCGTGCCCCGTCCGCGACCCACGGCGGCGACCTCGTCTACATGCAAGGGCACTCCTCGCCGGGCGTCTACGCGCGCGCCTTCCTCGAAGGCCGCGTCTCGGAAGAACAGCTGACCAACTTTCGCCGCGAGGTCGACGGGAAGGGCGTTCCGTCGTACCCGCACCCGTGGCTGATGCCCGACTTCTGGCAGTTCGCGACCGTCTCGATGGGGCTCGGCCCGCTGCAGTCGGTCTATCAAGCGCGCTACATGCGCTATCTCCACGACCGCGGGCTCGCCGATACGTCGGAGCGCAAGGTGTGGAGCTTCGTTGGCGACGGCGAGATCGACGAGCCTGAATCGCTCGCCGGGCTGGCGCTCGCGGCACGCGAGAAGCTCGACAACCTGATCTTCGTCGTCAACTGCAACCTGCAGCGCCTCGACGGTCCGGTCCGCGGGAACGGCAAGATCATCCAGGAGCTCGAGGGCGTCTTCCGCGGCGCGGGCTGGAACGTCATCAAGGTGATCTGGGGTACGCGCTGGGACCCGCTCCTCGCCGCCGACCACACCGGGATGCTGGTCAAGCTGATGGGCGAGACGCTCGACGGCGACTACCAAACCTTGAAGTCGCGCGACGGGAACTACGTGCGCGAGCAGTTCTTCGGCCGCTATCCGGAGACGCGTGCGCTCGTCGAGCGCATGACCGACGACGAGGTCTGGGAGCTCAACCGCGGCGGCCACGATCCGTACAAGGTCTACGCGGCGTACAAAGCCGCGGTCGAACACCGCGGCGCGCCGACGGTGATCCTCGCCAAGACGATCAAGGGCTACGGGATGGGTTCGGCAGGTGAGGGGATGAACATCGCCCACCAGCAGAAGAAACTGATGATCGAGCAGCTGCGCGCGTTCCGCGACCGCTTCTCGATCCCGATCTCGGATCGCGATCTCGAGAACGTTCCGCTGATCAAGCCGGCCGCCGACTCGCGCGAAGCCGCGTATCTGCGTGAGCGCGTTGCGAAGCTCGGTTCGCTGCCGCAGCGGCGGCGCAACGTCGAGCAGCCGCTCGCGGTGCCGCAGCGCAGCGCGTTCTCCGCGCTGCTCGAATCGACCGGCGAGCGCGAGATCTCGACGACGATGGCGTTCGTTCGCACGCTCTCGACGATCTTGCGCGACAAGACCGTCGGGCCGCGCGTCGTCCCGATCGTCGCCGACGAGTCGCGCACCTTCGGGATGGAAGGGATGTTCCGGCAGCTCGGGATCTATTCGAACGTCGGCCAGCTCTACCGCCCGCAAGACGCGGACCAGCTGATGTGGTACCGCGAGGACAAGGCCGGGCAGATCCTCCAGGAAGGGATCACCGAGGCCGGATCGATGTGCTCGTGGATCGCCGCCGGAACGTCGTACTCGACCCACGGCGTGCAGACGCTCCCGTTCTTCATCTTCTACTCGATGTTCGGGTTCCAGCGCATCGGCGACTTCGCGTGGGCGGCCGGCGATATGCGCACGCGCGGCTTCCTGCTCGGCGGAACGTCGGGCCGCACGACGCTCAACGGCGAGGGGCTGCAGCACGAGGACGGCCACTCGCACCTCTTCGCCGCGGCGATTCCCAACTGCGTACCGTACGATCCGACCTATGCCTATGAAGTCGCAACGATCGTGCAGGACGGCGTGCGGCGGATGCTCGCCGAGCAAGAAGACGTCTACTACTACATCACGCTGCTCAACGAGAACTACCAGCATCCCGCGATCCCGCCGGGCAGCGAGGACGGCATTCTGCGCGGGATGTACCTGCTGCGCGACGGCGGGCGTGCCAAGAACGAGCAGCCGCGCGTGCAGCTGATGGGCAGCGGGTCGATCCTGCGCGAGGTGCTGGCCGCCGCCGAGCTGCTGCGCGACGACTGGGGCGTGATCGCCGACGTCTGGAGCGCGACGAGCTTCACCCTGCTGCACCGCGACGGCGAGTCCGCCGCGCGCTGGAACCTGCTGCATCCGTCCGATCCGCCCAAACGCGCGTATGTCGCCGAGCAGCTCGACGGTCACGCCGGCCCCGTCGTCGCGGCGACCGATTACGTGAAGACGTTCGCCGAACAAATCCGGCCGTTCGTCGAGCGCCGCTTCCACGCGCTCGGCACCGACGGGTTCGGGCGCAGCGACACGCGCAAGCAGCTGCGCTCGTTCTTCGAAGTCGACCGCCGTTGGGTCGCGCTCGCCGCGCTCAAGGCGCTCGCCGACGACGGGACGATCGACCGGGCGAAAGTCGCCGACGCGATCGCGAAGTACGGGATCGACCCCGCCAAGCCCGAGCCGACGACTGTTTAATCGCAATGGCACAGATCGAGCTCACCGTCCCCGACCTCGGCGGCTTCAACGACATCCCGGTGATCGAAGTCCTCGTCAATCCCGGCGACACCGTCAAAAAGGACGATCCGCTCGTCACCCTCGAGTCGGACAAAGCCACGATGGAAGTCCCCGCGGCAAGCGCGGGCACGATCCGCGAAATCAAAGTAAAAGTCGGCGACAAGGTCTCACAGGGCAGCGTCCTCGTAACCGTCGAGCCCGCCGCTAGCGAGACGCCGACGCCGCCGTCACCGCCGCCGGCCGCGCCGAAAGACGCAGTCGGCATCGTCGCCGCCGAAGCCGGAGCCAACGAAGAAGCAACGACCCCCGCGCCGAGCGCTACCGCGCCCAGCGATAATCCTAATGTCACCCTGAGCTTGTCGAAGGGCGAACAACCGTCCAATGGACGGCCCGCAGTTGCCACTGCACCGGCCCCGGCGCTCTCCACGAATGGTGCAGCGAGCGCTCCGGTGCATGCGTCGCCCGCGATTCGGCGTTTCGGCCGCGAGCTCGGTGTCGATCTCGGCCGCGTGCGCGGCACCGGACCGAACGGGCGCATCACGCGCGAAGACGTGCAGGGGTTCGTGAAGACCGCGCTAGTGTCGTCGCCGGCAGCCGCGGCGGGCGTGCGTCCCGGTGCGGTCAGCGGGTTCGGGCTCGGACTTCCACCGTGGCCCGTCGTCGACTTCGCGAAGTTCGGGCCGGTCGAGCGCGTCGCGCTCACGCGCATCCAGAAGATCAGCGGACCGGTGCTGGCGCGCAACTGGGTGATGATCCCGCACGTCACCCAGAACGACGACGCCGACGTCACCGACCTCGAAGCGTTCCGCAAGCAGATCAACGCCGAACGCAAAGACGTCAAGGTGACGATGCTCGCGTTCCTGATGAAGGCCGCGGTCGCCGCGTTGAAACGCTACCCGCAAGTGAACGCCTCGCTCGATGGCGACGAACTCGTGCTCAAGCAGTACTACCACCTCGGCTTCGCCGCCGACACACCGAACGGTCTCCTCGTCCCGGTGATCCGCGACGTCGACAAGAAAGGGCTGCTCGAGATCGCAGCCGAGACCTCCGCGCTCGCCGCGAAGGCGCGTGACGGGAAGCTCGGTCCGAACGACATGAGCGGCGCGACGTTCACGATTAGCTCGCTGGGCTCGATCGGCGGTACCTACTTCACGCCGATCATCAACGCGCCGGAAGTCGCGATCCTCGGCGCCTGCAAAGCCGAGACGCGGCCGGTGTGGGACGGCGCGGCGTTCGTGCCGCGCCTGATCCAGCCGCTCTCGTTCTCGTACGACCACCGCGTGATCGACGGCGCGAACGCCGCGCGCTTCACGGTCGAGATCAAGAACGCGCTCGCCGACCTGCGCCGCGTACTCCTCTAGCGGACGGCTCCCGGCGCGACGCGCCCGATGCTGTTCGCGAACCGGTCGGTGTACCACAGCGCGCCGTCCGGTCCGGTGACGATCCCGTTGAACGAACCCGTGCTCACCTGAGACACGGGGTATTCGGCCAGCAAACCGGCGGTGATGCGACCGATCTGGTGCTCTTCGAGGAACCACATCGCACCGTCAGGCCCCACGGTGATGCCGGACGGGCCGCTGTACGCGCCCGGCAACGGATATTCGCTGATCGCGCCGCCGGTCGTAATTCGCCCGATCTTGCCGCCGTAGTACTCGGTAAACCAGAGCGCGCCGTCGCGGCCCGCGGCGATCGACGACGGAACGCTGCTCGCGGTCGGCGTCACATACGCTGAAATCACGCCCGCCGTCGTGATCCGTCCGATCTTGCCGTCGCCCTGCTGGCAAAACCACAGCGCGTTGTCGGGGCCGACGGCGATCGCCCCCGGGTTCGCGTTCTTGTCCGAAAGCGCGAACTCCGTGATCGTGCCGCCCGTCGTGATGCGTCCGATCGACTCGGTCGACTGTTCGGTGAACCACAGCGCGCCGTCCGGACCGGCGACGATCGCGAGCGGCTGGCTACTCGGGTCAGCCAGCGGATATTCGGAGATCGCGCCCGCGGTCGTGATCCGCCCGATGCGACCGGTGTCGAGCTCGGTGAACCAGAGCGCGCCGTCGGGTCCGGCGGCGATCGAACCGGGACCAGCACTCGGCGTCGGCAGCACGAACGTCGTCAGCGTGCCGGTCGTCGTGATCCGGCCGATCGCGTTTCCGTCGAACGCTGCGAACCACAACGCACCGTCGGCTCCGACCGCGATGCTGTCCGGTCCGCCTTGCGCCGCCGACAGCGCGTATTGCTTGACGACCGGCGCCGCACCTTGCGCGGACGGCGAAGGCGACGCCGCACCGCCGCCGCACGCGGCGAGCCCTGCGAGAGCGAACGCGAGCACTCCGATGGTTGACACCCTCATGGCGGCGCTACGTTCTGCTTCGCGGGGGCCGACCCATTCGCGCCGTCGAGATCAAGAACGCGCTGGCCGACCTGCGCCGCACGCTCCTCTGAGCGGCGGCGCAGCAGGCCTCTAGCTTCTCGCTTCTAGCCGCCGCCCGTTCCGCCGACCGGGATCACCATCGCCTCGTTGAGGAAGTCCACCCACGCTTTACTGGCGTCGGCGGCGCTCGCCATCTTCCCGGCCTTCGCTGCTTCGCCCATCATCGCGTTGTGGTTGAGCTTCATGCAGACGATCTTCTCGGTGCCCATCGTCGCGATCATGACGTGAGCTTTCGCCATCGCGTCGGCCGACGCGGCGGTGTCTTTGGCCGTCGCCGGACGACAGGCCATCGTCGCCATGCTCGCGGCGTTGGCGGGGGCCATGTGGTCGCCCATTGGCGGATCCGCCGCCAGCGTTGCGACCGGCATCGCCAGGAGCGCAAGTGACACGGGCAGGACAGCTAATTTCATCGGATACCTCTTTACGGGACGCGTGGCTGGTGTTGCCCCATCGTGACGCCGAACGCCTCAGTCTGTCGGTAAGGCGCCTTACGCTACCCGCGATCAGCGACTGCGGGCGGCGCGAATCTCGGCGATGAGCGCGTCGGCGTGGTATACCTTCGAGAACGCTTCGAGCAATGCGCGGCTGTCGACCGCGACCGACCGGTTGCGTACCGGATCGTAGCCGTAATCGCCCCCGAGCGAGAAGATGTTCCCGTCGAAGATCAGCCCGACGATCTCGCCGCGGGCGTTCACGAGCGGACTCCCCGAGTTGCCGCCGATGATGTCGTTGGTCGTCGAGACGTTCATCGGCGTGGTCAGATCGAGCGCGGACTTGGCGTCGAGCCAGCTCTTCGGCAGCACGTACGGCGCCGCGCCGGTCGCGCGCTCGAAGAGCCCCGCGATCGTCGTGTACGGCGGGACCTGTGCGCCGGCCGGGTTCTGGAACCCCTTCACGCCGCCGTAGCTGAGGCGCAGCGTGAACGTCGCGTCCGGATCGATGCTCGTGCCGTAGACGGCGAAGCGCGCGTGCGCGATCCGTTCCGCCGCCGCGCGCGACGGCGCGGCGATCCGATCTTCCTGGTCCTTCCGCAGCGCGCGGAGCTGCGGGTCGATGGCGCGCGCGAAGATGATCATCGGGTCGGCCGACGCCGCGATCGCGTCGCTCCCGCCGTCGTAGAGCGCTTTGCGCACCGCCGGATCCCCGAGCTTGGTCCCCGCCACGAGCCGGTGCGCGACCTGATCGGGCGACTCGTTGCCGAGGAACGCCTTCACCAGCGGATCGTCGGTCCCGAGCGTCTCGCGCAGCTTCGAGAACCCGAATGCGATCTGCACCTCCTGCAGGTCGGGGAAGACCGGTGTGGTGGTCGACATCGCCCGCGCGATGCGCGGCAGCGCCTGATCCGTGAACTCCGGCAGACGCTGCGCGTTCGGTTTCGGACGCTCCGCGGCCGCACGCACGAGCGTGATCGCCGTGCCGAGCAGACCGCGCGTCGCGCCGGTGGCCGCGCCCTGCCGGCGCGCGACGCTCGCGCGCATTGCTTGGACCCGTTCGATCTCCGTCCACGCCGAGGCGTCGGCGCGGAGCGCGAGCTTAGCCGCGACCGCGGCGCGCAGCCGCTTCTCTTCCGCGACCTTCGCCGCGAAGAACGCCGGCTCGACCAGCGCGAGTCGCCGGCCCGACTGCACTTTGATCCCGTTCTCGAGTCCGAACAGCGTCTCGTTCACTTCGCGGGCCTGCTCGGGGCCGCGGCGCGCGAACTCTTCGTAGATACCGCGCAGCTCCTCCGACTGCGCGATCGTCGCCGGCAGCCCGTAGTCGCGCTCGTAGGTCAGCTCGGACGTCGTGAGCTCGCGCGAGGTCCCGCCGGGATTTCCCGGGACGAACACAAGGTCGCCGGCCTTCGAGCCGTTCTCGCTCCAGCGCAGGTAGTCGGGACTCGCGGCCGGCTTGCCGTTCTCGTACGCGCGGACGATCCCGACGTCGAGATCGAAGCGCGGGAAGTTGAAGTTGTCGGGATCGCCGCCGAACTGCGCGACGGCGAACTCCGGCGCGAAGACGAGCCGCACGTCGTCGTAGTGCTTGTACCGGTAGACGTCATAGATCCCACCGTGGTACAGAGAAACCAGATCGCAACGAATGGTCTGATCGCTGCCGCACGACTGCTGCACCTGCACGGTCGCCGCGCGCAGCGCAGCGTTGGCGTCGGCGCCGGTCTTGCCTGCGGTCGCGGCGTGGATCCGCGCGGTGACGTCGGTGATCGCGACCAGCTGGTTGACGTCGAAGTTCGGGCAGCGCTGCTCGTCCTCGCGGCGCTGCGCGATGAAGCCGTTCTCGATCAGGTTCTTCTGCGCGGTCGAGAGTGCGCCGACGCAGCCGAGCACGCAGTGGTGGTTCGTCATCACCAGTCCGTCGGGGGAGATGAACGAGGCCGTGCATCCCGGGCTCCGCAGCGCGGCTTTGCGCAAGTGATCGAGGAATGCCGGCGAGGGGACGAAGCCGTACGCGTGCTTCACCTTCGCGGCGGGGAAATTGTCGAACGTCCACATGCCCTCGTCCGCGGCCGCGAACGACGCCAGGCAACCAAACGACAGCACGCCCGCGAGCACGAGCGAAAACAAACGGCGCATCAAACCTCCCGGGGGAAAGACCGGCGATACAAATTGTCGTGCGGTGTTTCGTCCCCTTCGCTGACGCGCGTCGGCAGCGCTCACCGAGCAACCCATAGTTCACTCTGCTAGGTGGCCTACCATCAGCGGTTTTCCGGGGTTTCGGCTCGGGTACCTCATAGGGCGCCTGCTCGCCAGCCCCGGAGGTCCGTTGGCCGTCTCCACCGCGAAGATCAGCACCGACATCCCGTTCCGCCTCGACCGTCTTCCGTGGGCGAGATGGCATTGGATCGTGGTCATCGGCCTCGGCATCACCTGGATCCTCGACGGTCTCGAGGTGACGATCGTCGGCGCGATCAACCCCACCCTGGCCTCGCGGCAAGGGCTGAACTTCAGCGATACCCAGACCGGGTTCGGGGCGACCGCGTACCTTATCGGCGCCGTGATCGGCGCGCTCGGATTCGGCCTCCTCGCCGACCGCTTCGGGCGCAAGCGGCTGTTCCTCATCACCCTGGCCTGGTATCTAGTCTGCACGACGTTGACCGCGTTCGCGTGGGATTTCTGGAGCTTCGCGCTGTTTCGCGCGCTCGCCGGGATGGGGATCGGCGGCGAATACAGCGCCATCAACTCGGCGATCGACGAGCTGATCCCAGCGCAGCGCCGCGGGACCGCCGACATCGCGATCAACGGCTCGTGGTGGATCGGCACGCTGATCGGAGCGCTGGTCTCGATCCCGCTCCTCGACGGGCGCTTCGTCTCCCCCTCGCTCGGCTGGCGGCTGGCGTTCGGGCTCGGCGCGGTCCTGGCGCTGATGGTGCTGTTCCTGCGGAAGAGCTTACCCGAGAGCCCGCGGTGGCTGCTCACGCACGGGCGTGCAGACGAAGCAGAGACGATCGTCGCTCGGATCGAAGACGACGTGCGGAGGGAGACCGGGCGCGAGCTGCCGCCGGTCAAGCACAAGACGATGACGTTCGACCCCTCGCGCAAGACGGGGTTCCTCGCTACGGTCGAGACGCTGATCAAGACCTACCCGAAGCGCACCGCACTGGTACTGGCGCTCATGATCACCCAAGCCTTCCTCTACAACGCAGTCTTTTTCAACCAGGGCCTGCAGCTCACGACGTTCTTCGGCGTCGCACCCGGCGACGTCGGGCTGTACATCGTCCCCTTCGCGATCGGGAACTTTCTGGGCGCGCTGACGCTCGGTCATTTCTTCGACGCGGTCGGGCGCAAGACGATGATCGCGGGCTGCTACATCGTGAGCGGTCTGCTGATGTTGCTCAGCATCGTGCTCTTTCGCGCGGGCGCGCTGAACGCGACGACGCTGACGGTTCTCTGGTCGGTGATGTTCTTCTTCGCCAGCGCCGGCGCGAGCGCGGCGTACCTGACGGTCAGCGAGATCTTCCCGCTCGAGACCCGAGCGGCGGCGATCGCCTTCGTCTACGCGATCGGGACGCTGATCGGCGGGGCGGTCGCGCCGCCGATCTTCGGCGCGCTCATCGGCACGAAGCAGCCGCAGATGCTCGCGCTCGCGTGGGGGATCGGCGCCGCGCTCATGCTCGCCGGAGGGCTCGTCGAGATCGTGCTCGGCATCGATGCGGAAGGCAAGTCGCTGGAGGAGATCGCCGCGCCGCTCACCGCCGGCGGGCTCGCCGAAGTCGCGGCGTAGCGGCGCCGTGCAGGCGGATCCGGTCTGGTACCGCGACGCGGTCGTCTACCAGACGCACGTCAAAGCCTTCCAGGACTCGAACGGCGACGGGATCGGCGACGTTCGCGGCCTCACCTCGCGGCTCGACTACTTGGCCGGCCTCGGCATCACCGCGCTCTGGCTGCTGCCGTTCTTCCCCTCGCCGCTGCGCGACGACGGCTACGACATCGCCGACTACATCGGCGTCCACGAATCGTACGGGACGCTCGAGGACGTGCGCGAGCTGGTCGCTGCGGCGCACGAGCGCGGGATCCGCGTCATCGCCGAGCTCGTCGTCAACCACACCTCGGATCAGCACCCGTGGTTTGTGCGCGCGCGCCGCGCGCCGCGCGGCTCGCGCGAGCGCGCCTGGTACGTGTGGTCCGACGACGACCGCGGGTACGCCGGGACGCGCATCATCTTCACCGACACCGAGCAGTCGAACTGGGCCTGGGATTCCATCGCCGGCCAGTACTACTGGCATCGGTTCTTCTCGCACCAGCCGGACCTGAACTTTCAGAACCCCGAGGTGATCGGCGCGATCATCGACGTGATGCGGTTTTGGTCGAAGGCCGGGATCGACGGCTTCCGGCTCGACGCGGTGCCGTACCTGTGCGAGCGTGAAGGAACGAACAACGAAAACCTCCCCGAGACGCACGCGGTCATCAAGATCTTGCGCGCGGTGCTGGAGCGAGAGTTCCCCGACCGCATCTTCCTCGCCGAGGCGAATCAGTGGCCCGAAGATCTCTCGTCGTACTTCGGCGAGGGCGACGAGTGCCACATGTGCTTCCATTTCCCGCTGATGCCGCGGCTGTTCATGGCCGTCGCGGACGGGGACCGCTATCCCATTCACGACATCCTGCGCCAGACGCCGCCGATCCCCGAGGGCTGCCAGTGGGCGATCTTCTTGCGCAACCACGACGAGCTGACGCTCGAGATGGTGAGCGAGCGCGAGCGCGAGCGCATGAACGCGGTGTACGCGGTGCATCCGCGGATGCGCATCAACGCCGGGATCCGCCGCCGCCTGGCGCCCCTGCTCGAGAACGACCGCCGGCGGATCGAGCTGATGAACGGGCTGCTGATGTCGATGCCCGGGACGCCGGTGATCTACTACGGCGATGAGATCGGGATGGGCGACAACCTGTTCCTCAAGGACCGTGACGGCGTCCGCACGCCGATGCAGTGGTCGCCCGACCGGAACGGCGGCTTCTCGACCGCCGAACAAGTTCGGATCTACGCGCCCGCCGTCACCGATCCGACGTACGGCTACGCGGCGGTCAACGTCGAGTCGCAGGAGCGCAACCCGAGCTCGCTGCTCAATTGGATGCGCCGCACGATCGCCGTCCGCAAGGCGGCCAAGGCGTTCGGCCGCGGGACGCTCACGCTGCTCTATCCCGCCAACCGGCACGTCCTCGCGTATCTGCGCGACTACGAGGGCGAAACGATCCTGGTGGTGGCGAATCTGGCCGACACCGCGCAGGCCGTGCAGCTCGACCTCGCGCAGTTCGCCGGGCGAACGCCGTTCGAGATGCTCGGCTCGACGGCGTTTCCGCCGATCACGACGGCGCCGTACGTCGTGATGCTCGCGCCGTACGGATTCTTTTGGTTCGCGCTGGTTCGCGATCCGCGCGGGGCGTCGGCGCCGATCCGGTCGAGCGCGCTTCCGGAGCTGGCGACGATCGTCGTCCCGCGCGGCGAGCTCACGCTCGACGCGTGGGCCCGCGCGGTGGTCGACCGCGACGTCGTGCCCCTCGCGCTCGGCTCGGCCGAGCTCGGCCACGTGCTCGACGTATTCGTCGCCGACCAGCTCGACGCGGCGCTTCCGTTCGTCGTCGTCGGAGAGGGCAGAAACCGTACCTTGCTCATGCTGCGCTTCGCATGGGACGAACCGATTCGCGAAGATGCGCTGGCGCGCGCCCGCAGCGGACCGCGCGAAGGCTGGATCGCGGATGCCGCAGCCGACGCGACGACGGCGCCGATGATGGAGCGCGCGATGCGGGCCGGAACCGAGCTGCGCGACGACGCGCGCCTGACGTTCGCGTGGGAAGGCGAGCCGCGGCCCGAGGCCGCTTCATCGCAGCCGTTCGGGAACGCGTCCGACGCGCAGCGCTGGATCCTCGACGATTCACGGCTGGTGACGCTGCACCGGCGGATGCCGCGGGTGCAGAACAGCGCCGTCGCGTTCTTGCGGCATCTGCGCGAGCGCGGCTTCACCCAGGCGCCGCAGCTCTTCGGCACGGCGCTGATCACCGACCGGGCGGGGGAGACGTGGGTCGCGGTCACCTCGCAGACGTTCGTCCAGAACCCGACCGACGTCGGCGCGGCGCTGCGCCAGATCCTGCGCACCGGCACCGCCGACGAACGGCTCATCCTCAGCGCCGAGCGCGTCGCCGACGCGCTGGCGGCCCTGCACCGCGCGCTGGCAAGTCCGGGGAGCGATCCGACGTTCGGCGCGCGACCGCTCACCC
>OCZT010001215.1_pt1 | contig 26673 bp, 26 predicted proteins | sample 1539031 | NCBI WGS metagenome assembly OCZT01 (sample SAMEA3539308, study PRJEB22396) | soil metagenome | biome: tundra; feature: field; material: soil | place: USA | collected 2010-05 | depth 0.15 m | reverse complement strand
CGAGCGCCCGCCGTGTTTCTTGTGGGTCGCCCGGATGCTGCCGGCTGCGATAGAGACACATGTTGGCCCGCCGGCACGTTCCGAGCACGGCCTGCGTCTCCGCGACACTGGGCGCAGCAAGAGTTGAAACCTCGACCCTTAGCTGATCGGCCGAGCGCGGGTAGCGAGCGAGCTTGGCATCCCGCCAGCGCCGGTACGCCCGATCGTCGTCGAGAGAGAAAACCGAGCCGTTGGGAACCTTTTGCCACGGTCCAGCGGGGGCCGTTTGATAAGCCTGCTTCATGCCTGCGCCATTGGTCCTTGCGACTGCTGTGCGGCGCGGAGTTTGGGAGCCCAAACAACGTAACGTGGCCCCACCCCGCCTCCAATCGCATCCGACAGAGGCGCGCCAATTCGTCCCCAGGCGGTGGTATCACACCATCTCATCGCGCCCCCGCCTCCTGCAGCAAGAGCAATGTGCTGTTTCAAAAGACAATTTTTCCGCTGGCCGCCGGCGCCACTCCCCAATGCGACCTTTTCTAGCACGAGGAAGGGGCTTTTCAAATATTCTGTTTTCCGGATATGATATATTTGCGGTAGGGTTGATTCAATGCATCCCTGGTACGAAGTGCCCCTGGGGAGGAGCCGGCCCAGGGGCCCGCCGCGTAACTTGGGATCCTCTGCAGGCGCAGGCCGAAGGTCGCCGAGCCAGGAGGAATGTTATTATGCAACCTGGAGAAACAACGATCGCTCCGCGCGGTGCCGGTCATGGCATTTCATGGTCTGGGTTCATCATGGGTCTGGCGGGCCGCGCGAACACAACGGCCGGAAAAGGGACGGATATGTCAAAAGATGAAGGCAAGGTTCATCCTACTCCTATCCTCGATCAGCTCGAGTCGGGTCCATGGCCGAGCTTCGTGACCGGCCTGAAGCGGTTGCGCGACTCCAAGGGCAAGCAGTACGCACCAATGATGAACGACCTGCTCGGTCAGCTTGAGCAGTCGTACACGAACCGGGCCGGCTACTGGAAAGGCGGCACGGTTTCGGTGTTCGGATACGGCGGCGGCATTATCCCGCGCTTCTCAGAGGCCGCAGACAAGTTCCCCGCCTCAAAGGAGTTTCACACGCTACGCGTCCAGCCGCCAGCGGGCTACCACTACACCACCGACATCCTCCGCAAGATATGCGACGTCTGGGAAGAGTTCGGTTCCGGCCTCATCGCCTTCCACGGCCAGTCCGGCGACATCATGTTCCAGGGCTGCTCGACCGAGAACACGCAGAAGGCGTTCGATGCCCTCAACAAACTCGGCTTTGACCTCGGCGGCGCGGGTCCGGCATTGCGCTCCTCCACGAGCTGCGTCGGCCATGCGCGCTGCGAGATGTCCTGCTACGACGAGATCAAGGCGCACCGCTCGATCATCAACAAGTTCCTCGACGAGATGCATCGGCCGGCGCTGCCCTACAAGTTCAAGTTCAAGTTTTCCGGCTGCCCCAATGATTGCGTGAACGCCATCCACCGCTCCGACTTCGCGGTGATTGGCACCTGGCGCGACGACATGAAGGTCGACCAGGAGGAGGTGAAGGCTCACGTCGCCAAGGTCGGCCGCAAGTACATGATCGATTCCGTGATTTCCATGTGTCCGACCCGCGCCTTGAGTCTCAATGACGATGACACGCTTGAGGTCGACAACAAGTCCTGCGTGCGCTGCATGCATTGCCTTAACGTCATGACCAAGGCGCTCAAGCCAGGCGATGACAGGGGCGTGTCGATCCTCATCGGCGGCAAGCGCTCACTTAAGGTCGGCGATCTGATGGGTACCGTCATCGTGCCCTTCATGAAGCTTGAGACGGATGAGGACTACGAGAAGCTCGTCGAATTTGCCGGCCATATTCTGGAGTTCTTCGCCGAGAACGCGCTCGAACACGAGCGCATCGGCGAAACCATGGACCGGATCGGTTTGCCCGCGTTCCTCGAAGCGATCAACATCGATCCGGATCCGAACATGGTCAGGCACCCGCGGACGTCGAGCTACGTGCGCACGGATGACTTCACGGAGGAGGCCGATAAGTATTTCGAGCGCAAGAAGTTCGACCGAACAGCCAAGAAGGCGGGTTATCCCGAAGCCGCGGAATAGACCGTAAGTCCGATCCCCGCGGCCGCGTTCGGCGGGGTCGTGGCGAGCACTGCCGAGCCGGCGCGTTATGACAGGACCGTTCGATCGCCATGGGGAAGGAAATCCCACAGGGAGGATTTGCGAGATGAGTGAAGCGAAAGCGACGCCGCGCCGTCCAGACGAGGTCGGAGTGCCGGACCCGTTTCCCTACATGCACCCGATCCTCAAGAAGAACTACGGCCAGTGGTCGTGGCATGACCGGCCGCGGCCCGGCGTGCTGCATCACGTTGCCAAGAGCGGCGACGAGGTGTGGACGGTGCGCGCCGGAACGCAGCGGCAAATGGACGTTTATACCATCCGCAAGCTCTGCGACATCGCGGATCAGCACGCCGAGGGCTACGTGCGCTTTACCACCCGCTCGAACATCGAGTTCATGGTGAGCGTGTTCCACAAGGTCCCGGCGCTGATCCAGGCACTGCAAGCGGAGGGCTTCCCGGTCGGCGGCACCGGCAATTCGGTGTCCATGATCTCCCACACTCAGGGCTGGCTGCACTGCGACATCCCCGGCACCGACGCCTCGGGCGTAGTGAAAAGCCTGATGGACATGATGTACAAGGAGTTCATCTCGGAGGAGATGCCGAACCGCGTGCGCATCACCACCTCCTGCTGCCAGGTCAATTGCGGCGGCCAGGGCGATATCTCCATCAATGTTCAGTACACCAAGCCGCCGAAGATCAATCACGATCTCGTCGCCAATATCTGCGAGCGCCCCGCCGTGATCGCGCGCTGCCCGGTGGCGGCCATCCGGCCGGCGATGGTCAACGGCAAGCCGTCGCTCGAGGTTGACGAGAAGAAGTGCGTGTGTTGCGGCGCCTGCTATCCGCCGTGCCCGCCCATGCAGATCAACGGCGCCGATTCCACCAAGCTCGCCGTTTGGGTCGGCGGCAAGCACTCGAATGCCCGGTCGCGGCCGACGTTCCATAAGCTCGTGGTCGCCAACCTGCCGAACAACCCGCCGCGTTGGCCCGAGGTGGAGGAGATCGTCCGCAAGATTCTCTATGCCTACAAAGACAACGCCAAGGACTTTGAGCGAATGGGCGAATGGATCGACCGGATCGGCTGGCCGCGCTTTTTCGATCTGACCGAACTCGCCTTCACCAAGCACCACATCGATACCTGGGTCGGCGCACGGCACACCATGAACATGTCGACGCACATCCACTTCTGAGTAGCGGCGCGGCGAGAACCAGGGAGATTAAGGTGAAGCTCGGGATTCTTGTGAACGAAGGTCCCTACACCCACCAAGCGTCCGACTCCGCCTATCAGTTCACCAAAGCGGCGCTGCAGAAGGGGCACGAGATCTTCCGCGTCTTCTTCTACAACGACGGCGTCAATAATGGCACGCGGCTCACGGTGCCGCCGCAGGACGATCGCAACTTGCAGAAGGCGTGGTCGGAGCTCGCCGAGAAACACAAGCTCGACCTTGTCGTCTGCATCGCGGCGGCCCAACGGCGCGGCATCTTGGACGAGGGCGAGGCCAAACGCCACGGCAAGAATGCCGATAATATCGCGCCAGGATTCCGCATTTCGGGTCTCGGACAGCTGGTCGAGGCGGGGATCGTTGCCGACCGGCTGGTCACATTCGGGGACTGAGAGGCGGCGGACATGGCGGACGTCAAGGCAGCGGAAATCGACAGCGGCGTTAGGAAGAAGCTCATGTTTGTCAACCGCAAGGCGCCCTATGGGACGATCTATGCGCTCGAAGCGCTCGAGGTAGTGCTGATCTCCGCTGCCTTCGAGCAGGACGTCAGCCTCGCCTTCCTGGATGACGGCGTCTACCAGCTCATGCGGGGGCAGAATACCGCCGGCATCGGCATGAAGAATTTCTCGCCGACCTACCGGGCGCTCGGCGACTACGACGTCACGAAGCTCTATGTCGAGAAGGAATCGCTCGAAGAGCGGGGCTTGAAGTCCGCGGACCTGATGGAGATCACCTACGAGGATGAGGACGCCAACTTCGCGGAGAAGTCGTCGGTCCGCATCGTGAGCCGCTCCGAGTTAACCGACATCATGGCGCAGCAAGACGTGCTATTAAATTTTTGATCGGGTAAAATAAATCACATGTCGACACTTCACACAGTCAACAAGTCGCCCTTCGAGCGCTCCGCCTTTATCAGCGCGCTCAACCATCTCAAGCCCGGCGACGCGGTGCTTATGATCGAGGACGGTGTCGTCGGCGCGCGCAAGGCGAGCGCGTTCGCGGACCTTCTTGCGATGGCGGCGGAGAGCTGTTCAGTTTACGTGCTCGGTCCCGACCTCGCCGCCCGTGGCATGGGAGAAAATGACGTAATCGAGGGCGCCAAACTCGTCGATTATGGCGGATTCGTCGATCTTGTCACGACCCATCGACAAACGCAGGCTTGGCTATAAGCCGGGCAATCCAACCATCATGCACTGAAAGCAACTCGGAGAAACGGAAATGGATGCAGTCACAAGCGCCTATGTTTTGGATAGCCACACCTTCGAACACGACGAGGAGGGTTACCTCAAGAACCTCAGCGAGTGGAACAAGGAGCTGGCGGAGATGATCGCGAAGGACGAGAAGATCGACATGACCCCGGAACACTGGGAGGTCGTCAACTTCCTGCGCGAGTACTACGAGGAGTATCAGGTGGCGCCGGCCATTCGTGTCCTGGTCAAGGCCATGAAAAAGCAGTTCGGGCCCGAGAAGGGCGAGCAGAAGTATCTCTATCAGCTCTTCCCTTACGGCCCAGCGAAGCAGGCGTGCAAGATCGCCGGGTTGCCGAAGCCGACCGGCTGCGTCTGAGACGAGGACGTCGGCGACGGGCACCGGCCGAGCGGGAGCGTTCTGGCGCTCGGCTGGGGAAGTTCTCGACCGCCGTCCAAGTCGGGCGCAGCCGCTCACGGAAACGCAAGCGGAGTCGAGACCGTGCTAACCGCCGTGTATGCATTGCTGTTCTACGTCGCTGCGGCGGTCCTGGCGGGGGGACTCGGATTCCGGATTTGGGAGTACGCAAGAACGCCGGCCCCGTTGAAAATCCCGATACCGCCAGCGCCCACGACCCGAAGCGGCGTTGTGCTCCGCATCTTGCGCGAGGTCGTATTGTTCGCCGCCGTTTTTAAGGCGAACAAATGGATCTGGCTTTTGGGCTGGGTGTTCCACGCCGCGCTGTTGATCGTTCTTTTGCGCCACTTGCGCTATTTCACCGCGCCTGTCTGGGACTGGGTGGTAGCGATCCAGCCCTTCGGGGTTTACGCCGGCTTCGCCATGGTGGCAGGTTTGATTGGGTTATGGGCACGGCGGTTCCTGGTGCCGCGGATCCGTTACATCAGCGCCCCTTCGGACCATCTGATGCTGGCCTTGCTAGTCGGCATCGCGGGGTCTGGCCTCCTAATGAAATACCTGGCCCACACCGACATCGTCGCACTCAAATCGTTCTTTCTGGGTCTCATGTTCCTCGACTGGCAACCGCTGCCCCAGAATCCCGTGCTGCTCGTGCATCTGGGGTTGGTCGCGGCTCTGATGATCATCTTTCCTTTCTCCAAGCTTCTGCATGGCCCCGGCCTGTTCTTCAGCCCCACGCTCAACCAGGTCGATAATGCGCGTGAGCGGCGTCACCTGGCGAATTGGGCGCGCGAACTCGAAGCCGGACGACAGTAGGCGCGACAATGCATCCGCAAGCGAAGAGCACACCGTGGACCAGTTGAAGGCACCGGACATCAACACGAGCGAGCCGCTGGATCCGCTCGAGATCCCGGATCTCGCGCCGGGCTGCATGTCCGCCAGCAAGCCCTATGTCGCAGCCCCCGAGTTCCAGAAGGCGCTCGGTTTTCCGGGCGAGCTGGTCGAGAATTGGCAGGAGGTCGCCATCGATAAGATGGCCGAGCTCCGGGGTAAGTACCGTTCGTTCCGCGTTTTCCTTGACTCCTGCGTCAAATGCGGCGCCTGCACGGACAAGTGCCACTACTTCCTTGGCACCGGCGACCCGAAGAACATGCCGGTCGCCCGGCAGGATCTGCTGCGCCAGGTCTACCGGCGTCACTTCACCCTCGCCGGCAAGTACGTCCCCTGGCTGGTCGGCGCCAAGGATCTCACCCAGGAGGTTCTGGACGATTGGTACAGTTATTTTCACCAGTGCTCGGAGTGCCGCCGCTGCTCCGTCTTTTGCCCGATCGGTATTGACACTGCGGAAATTACCCTTGCCGCACGCGAGATCATGGACTCGATCGGCAAGGGACAGAAATACTCCAATGAGATCATCGGCAAGGTATTTAAGATCGGCAACAATCTCGGCCTGCCGCCCAAGGCGCTCAAGGCGACGCTGGAGGACCTTGAGGAAGAAGTGATGGAGGACACCGGCGTGGCGGTGCACTTCCCGCTCGACGAAAAGGGTGTCGACATCCTCCTCATCACGCCTTCCGCCGACTTTTTTGCCGAGCCGCACGTCGCCGGCCTCGTCGGCTACGCCAAGGTATTCCACCAGGCTGGCGCTCGTTGGACCATGAGCTCCTATGCGTCCGAGGCGGCCAATTTCGGTTTATTCATCGGGTCCTACGAGAACATGCGGGAGATCTCACTGCGCATCCGCAAGGCGGCCGAGGACCTCGGCGTCAAGCGTATCGTGTTCGGCGAGTGCGGCCATGCCTGGCGGGTCGCCTACAGTTTCCTCAACACGCTGGCCGGCCCCTTCGACTTCCTGGACCAGCGCTACCCGATCCCGCAGCACATCTGCGAATATACCTACGACCTCATCAAACGCGGCAAACTCAAGTTCGACAAGTCGAAGAACGATCATATCCGGCTGACGTTCCACGATTCGTGCAACGTGGCGCGCGGCGCAAGCATGGGCAGTAAGCCGGGCGGCCAGTTCGATATCCCGCGCGCGATCCTGCGCGCGAGCTGCAACCACTTCTACGACATGGCGCCCGACACCATCAAGGAGAGCACGTTCTGTTGCGGCGGCGGCGGCGGTCTTCTTACTGACGATCTGATGGAATTGCGCAAGAAGGGCGCGCAGCCGCGCATGCGGGCGCTCCAGCAGGTCGCCGAGGAGCACGGCGTGACGCACATGGCAGCAATCTGCGCGATCTGTAAGACGCAGTTTTCGAAGGTACTGCCGATGTACGGATTCGACATGGAAGCGATCGTCGGCGTGCACCAGATGGTGTCTAACGCCATCGTTCTTGATCGCGTCGAGGGCGGCTCGGTAAAGGCCGAAGGCAACGAGGAATAACCGGCCGTAGCGCAGCTTGCGTGGGCCCAAGGAGCACAGTGATGAACGATATGGGCAATATTCCGAAGAAGCCGCACACGTTCCGCCTGTTCAAGGACGGCGAGAACATGTGGACCGGCTGGGACGATCTGACCGAGAAGATCTTCCAGGCCGACCGTTCCTACAAGTGTCCTACCTACGTGCACCGTGCGCCGCCGTGCCAAGGCTCGTGCCCCTCGGGCCACGATATTCGCGGCTGGCTTATGATAGCCCGCCAGATGGACAAACCGCCGGTCACCGGCATGACGTGGCAGGAATACGCCTTCCACCGCATGATGGAGGCGAACCCATTCCCGTCGATGATGGGCCGCGTCTGTCCGGCGCCGTGCGAGGACGGCTGCAATCGCAACGAGGTCGATGACTTCGTCGGCATCAACGCGGTCGAGCAGTATGTCGGCGACTGGGCGATCCAGCACAACGCCAAGCCGCCGGTTGCGCCCAAAGACCCCACGGGCAAGACCATCGCCGTCATCGGCGGCGGTCCGGCCGGTCTCACGGCGGCTTACTTCCTGCGCCGCATGGGCCACCGGGTCGTCATTTTCGAGAGCAACGAACAACTCGGCGGCATGATGCGCTACGGCATCCCGAGCTACCGGACGCCGCGCGACATGCTCGATATTGAAATCAAACGCATCATCGACATGGACGTCGAGGTGCGGCCCAATACCCGCGTCGGCAAGGATGTCACGGTCGCGGAATTAGAGAAAAACTTCGATGCTATCTTCTGGGCTATCGGCGCGCAGAAGGGCCGGCCCTTGCCGGTGCCCGGCTGGGGCGCCGAGGGCTGCCTTACGGGCGTCGAGTTCCTCGATGCCTTCAACCACGACTGGGTGTTCTCGACCGCCAAGCGAATCGTCGTCGTCGGCGGTGGCGACACCTCGATCGACGTGGCGTCCGTCGCCCGCCGTCTCGGTCATGTGACGACCCCCCACCGGCACGACGCGGTGGGCCACGGTGTGGTCGGCTTCACCGCCCAGGACGTGACGGGCTCGCTCCGACGCGAAGGCGTGCAGGCCACCCTCACTTCGCTCTTTCCAATCGAGAAGATGATGGCCGCCGAACGCGAGCGCGAGGACGCGATTCGCGAGGGCATCGACATCAAGGGCGGCGTGATGCCACTCGAAGTGTTGACCAACGAGAAGGGCATCGTTCGCGGTCTCAAGATGTGCGAGTGCACGATGAAAGGCATGACGCCCGAGCCGAAGCCCGGCACCGAGTTCGAAATCGCTTGCGATATCGTTGTCTCGGCCATCGGCCAGATGGGCGATCTGGAGGATCTCGGCGACCTCGACAACGGCAAGGGCTTCATCGACATTCAGCCCGGCTACAAGACCCGGAAGGGCGACAAGCATTTTGCCGGCGGCGATGTCGTTCGCCCGCACCTGTTGACCACCGCCATCGGTCACGGGCGTATCGTAGCCGAGACAATCGACCATTTCCTCGCAGGAGCGCCGCTCGATAAACGGCCCAAGGTGGATGTGCACCACTTCAACCTGCTCGAAGAGTTGCACCAGCGTAATCTCGAGCCGCCGCAATATGATGCAGGTCAGGTCCGCGGCACGTCGGAATCCAACTGGGCGATCCACAATTACGAGGATCGGTCGACCTCACAGATCATCCCGCACCGGGCTCTATTCAAAGGCCACTTCAAAAACGAGCCGCGCGGTAAGCGCAACGAGGTCCACATCTCGGCCGATGAAGTGCTGGGCAACTTCCAAGAGCGCATCGAGAACCTGACGGAGAAGGAAGCAATCCACGAGGGCGAGCGCTGCATGAGCTGCGGCATGTGCTTCGAGTGCGACAATTGCGTAATCTATTGCCCGCAGACGGCGGTGAAGCGCGTGGCCAAGAAAGAGCGGGCCGTCGGGCGTTACGTCTACACCGACTACAGCATGTGCATCGGCTGCCACATCTGCGCCGATGTCTGCCCGACGGGATACATCCAGATGGGGCTCGGAGAATAATAGTGGACCGTTCCGGCTTCGGTTTTGTGGAGATCGTAATATTGGCGGGGAACAAGCCCAAGAATTCGCGGTAACTTGGCCGGACTCGTCATCGGGACCAGCCGGGGAACGCAGCTTATAGCCAGGAGGACGCCGCAATGACTGAAAAGCTCTTCACTTTCCGACGTTATAAGGATGGTGACCATGCGCGTCCGCCTTTGCAGGAAGCAATCTTCAGCGGCGACCGTTCCTACAAGTGCCCAACCTATGTCCACCGTACGCCACCCTGCCAGGGCAGTTGCCCGGCGGGTGAGGACATCCGGGGCTGGCTCAACATCGCGCGCGGGATTGAGAAGCCGCCGGCGGGGATGCCTTGGCAGGAATATGCTTTCTACCGCGCTGCCGACGCCAATCCGTTCCCGGCGATCATGGGCCGGGTCTGCCCGGCGCCGTGCGAGGACGGTTGCAATCGTAACGAGGTTGAAGATCACGTCGGCATCAACGCGGTCGAACATTTCATCGGCAACTACGCGCTGGAAAAGCGATTGAAGTTGCCGGCCCCGGGCGCCGATACCGGCAAAAAGGTCGCGATCGTTGGCAGCGGCCCAGCTGGCCTTGCCTGTGCGTATCAACTCCGCCGTATGGGGCATGCCTGCACGATCTTCGAACGACATGCCGAGCTTGGCGGCATGATGCGCTACGGCATCCCGGGCTACCGCACCCCGCGCGACGTCCTTGACGGCGAGGTTCAGCGCATTCTTGACATGGGCGTGACGGTTCGCACCGGCGTGAAGATCGGCGTAGATGTCGAGCTCGCGGCGCTCGAACGGGATTACGATGCGGTCTTCCTCGGACTCGGCGCTCAGGCGGGAAGCCCGCTTGCGGTTCCCGGAGCGGCCCAAGCCGCCAATTGCATCAGCGGTATTGCTTTCCTCGACGCCTTCAACGACGGCCGGCTGAAGCACGGAGCCCACCGGGTTCTGGTGATCGGCGGCGGCGACACGGCGATGGATGTCGCCGCCGTGGCCCGGCGGATCGGCCACATTTCTCAAATCAACGAGAAAGACCGGCCAGAATACGTGGTGCTCGGGCAGACCGTGCACGACGTGGCGAAGGTAGCAAAACGTGACGGAGCAGACGTCACTGTCGTGTACCGCCGGCCCGTGGAAAAGATGCCCGCGACGAAGATGGAGATCGAGCACATTCTTCGGGAAGGGGTCCAGATTCGCAGCTCTCTCGTCCCGGTCGAGGTGGTGCTGGATGGCGCCAATCACGCCAAGGCGCTGCGCGTGGCAGAGGTCGACTGGTCAAGCGGCAAGATGGAACTCAAGAAAGGCAGCGAGTTCGACATCGAGGGCGACTTGATCGTGGCCGCGATCGGCCAAGCGTGCGATTTCACCGGGATTGAGGAGCTCAATAACGGCAAGGGCTTGATCAGCGCCGATGAGCATTATCGCTGGCGGGGTCGGCGGGGTCTGTTCGCGGGCGGCGACGTGCTGCGGCCGCATCTTCTGACGACGGCGATCGGGCAGGCGTCAATCGCGGCAGCAAGCATCGATTACTATCTGCGGAACCAGGAGCAGGAACGCCTGCCCAAGGTCAACGTTCACAATTTCAGCCTGCTTGCCAAACTCAGAGAGACCCATCACGAACCGGCTCTCTATGATCACAAGGAATACCGCGGGACAGATACCGCGCCGTTCGCGGTACACAACTACGAGGATCGCTCAAAATCCGAAATCGTGCCCGCCGACGAATTGTTTCTCGGGCATTGGAAGTTCGAAAAACGTCACCAGCGGAAAGAAAAGGACATCGGCGCCGGCAATGTGCTCGGTCATTTCGAAGAACGTATTTATGCGCTCAGCGAGGACGACACCAAGGCCGAGGCCGAGCGGTGCATGAGCTGCGGCATGTGCTTCGAATGCGACAACTGCATCGTTTATTGCCCACAGCTCGCTGTGCACCGCGTCAAGAAAAGCGAAGCGACGACCGGACGCTATGTCGAGACCGATTATGCGAAATGTATCGGTTGCCACATTTGCATGGACGTGTGCCCGTCGGGCTATATCCAAATGGGACTTGGATAGCAGCATGGGCGCAGCCTTAAGGTATGCTGTCATGCGATCGACGGCGACGCTCGCGACACTGCTGGTGGCGGCGATCCTGGCGCTGACGCTGGGGACCGCCGGTGCCGGCGAGCCGGCATGGCTGCCCAAGCCCGCCCGCGGCCGAGGGGACAAATGCGTAGCGGACACTGCCTGGATGCGCCGCAACCACATGACAGCACTGAGCCACCAACGCGACGGCACCGTTCATGACGGAATCCGCACCAGTCGCTTCAGCCTCAAGGAGTGCATCGATTGCCACGCCGTAAAAGGCGCCGACGGCAAGCCGGTCACGGTCGCGAGCGAAAAACATTTCTGCCGCACCTGTCACGACTACGCGGCGGTGCAAATTGACTGCTTCGAATGCCATGCCTCCCGGCCCGAGGCCAAGGCGGCGACCACTGGCGAGGCGGCGCCCGAGCGCTCTTCGGGAACGGACGCGGCGATGCTTGCGCAATACTTGAGGAGCCTGAAGCAGTGAGCTGCGGATCAAAAAGCGGCACGGGGTGCGGCAGCGGCGGGGCGTGCGGCTGCGCCAGCGCTAGCGCCCTTGGCGATGGGGTCGACGACGCGCGCCGGAACTTCTTGCGTGGTGCCGCCGCGACGACGGTTACGACGCTCGTTGCCGGCGTCACGCTCTATAGCTTTGGCGCGGAGCCCGCGGCCGCCCGCGGCCCTGACGAGAAGGTGACCTCGAAGGTGCGCTGGGGGCTCCTGATCGACGCCTCGAAATGCGGCGATGGCTGTACCGCGTGTGTCACCGCCTGCCAGACCGAGAACGGCTGGCGCGACACCGGGCATCCCGAGACCGATGCCCAGTGGATTCGAAAGCTTATGGTGAAGAACCCCGAGAACGGCGCGAGCTTCTCGCTGCCGATGATGTGCCAACACTGCGCCGACCCGCCCTGCGTGGACGTGTGCCCGACCGGCGCCTCGTTCAAGCGCGCTGACGGCATCGTGCTCGTCGACAAGCACATTTGCATCGGCTGCCGCTATTGCATGATGGCCTGCCCCTACAAGGCACGCTCGTTTGTTCACGAGCCGCTCGAGGACCAGAAGCCATATGCGCCGCGCGGCAAGGGCACGGTGGAAAGTTGCACGTTATGCGTTCACCGCGTCGATGCGGGTCGCATCCCGGCCTGCGTGGAAGCGTGCAACGACACGGGCGGCGGGGCGATGCTGTTCGGCGACCTCAATGATCCGTCGAGTGAAATCTCCAAGCGTGTCGCCACGTACCGCACGACCCGCATTCGTGCCGACCTCGGCTGCGAGCCGGGCGTCTATTACAGGAACATCTAGGCACATGGGCGAGGCGCGCCAGGCGGGAGGAGAATGATGGCGAAGATCGCTTATCAGAAACTCGACAGGCGCAGCCCGCTTTTCTGGGGGCTGTTCACGCTCTACGCATTTATCCTGTGCGCCGGGCTCGGCGCGGCCTACGTCATGGAGCACAACGGCCACATCATCACTGGCATGACTAACCAGATCGTCTGGGGCGTGCCGCATGTGTTCGCTGTTTTTCTCATCGTCGCCGCATCCGGTGCGCTCAATGTCGCGTCGGTGTCCTCCGTGTTCAACAGGCCGGAATACAAACCCTATGCGCGGCTGTCGGGGTTGCTCGCCATTGCACTTCTCGTTGGCGGGCTTGCGGTGCTTGTGCTCGATCTCGGCCGGCCCGACCGGCTGATCGTGGCCATGACGACCTACAACTTCAAATCCATCTTCGCCTGGAACATCTTTCTGTATGTCGGATTCATAGCAATCGTTGCCACTTACCTGTTCGCCATGATGGATCGCCATGTGTCCAGAACCAACCTGCTCGGCACAGCGATCGGCAGCCTCGCCTTCGTCTGGCGGCTGATTCTCACGACCGGGACGGGATCCATCTTCGGCTGGCTGGTCGCGCGCGAGGCTTACGGCGCCGCCATCATGGCGCCGCTGTTTATCGCCGCCTCGCTGCTCTACGGGTTGGCCTTCACCGTGCTGGCGCTCACAACCATGAGCCAGCAGGCGGGCCAAAGCCTCGTGACCGACGAAATGGCGGGCAAGTTCCGCGGCCTGCTAGCGATATTCGCTCTGGCGGTCCTTTACTTCACTGCCGTGCAACATCTGACCAATCTCTATGCCAGCGAGCATCACGGGGTTGAGCGCTTTCTCCTGCTCGAAGGCGGCATCTTCACCACGATATTCTGGGTCGGTCAGATTCTCGTCGGTAGCGTCTTGCCGTTGGCCATCCTCGCCGCCCCGAGGTTCGGCCACAGCCGCGCTGCGATCACCGTCGCATCGGCGCTGTTCCTGCTCGGCGGCCTTGCGCAGATGTACGTCATCATCATCGGAGGCCAAGCCTATCCGCTGAATCTCTTCCCGGGCATGGAGGTGACAAGCGCGTTTCACGATGGCCAGGTGGCGCGCTACACGCCCTCACTGCCTGAAATTCTCCTCGGGCTGAGCGGACTCTCCATTGCCATGCTCGTGGCCAGCATCGCCGTCAAGCTGCTGCCATTCCTGCCGAGGCCAGCCCAGTGAGCATGGCGCCGCCCCCACGGCGGCCGCCTGATCCGCCGCCGGGTTTTGTGGCCCCAGTGCGAGCGCCGCTACCTGTCAACGCCGCTACCTTTCAACGCGGGTGCCGCCACGGAGTGGAGTGCATGAAGGCCCGTTTGACGGAGGCAGGGTGAGCGGCATGGCCCAATTCCTCATCTCTGCTGCGCACAAGTCGTCGGGTAAGACGATGGTGAGCATCGGGCTTGCGGCGGCGTTCGGTGCGCGCGGACTGCGCGTCCAGCCCTTCAAGAAGGGCCCGGACTATATCGATCCCATGTGGCTCGCCCGTGCGAGCGGGCGGCCCTGCTACAATCTCGACTTCAACACGCAGACCGAAGCCGAGATGCACGGTCTTTTCGCCCGCCATGCCGAGCGGGCCGATCTCGCGTTCATCGAGGGGAACAAGGGGCTTCATGACGGGATCGACATCGAGGGCCGCGACTCAAGCGCAGCGCTTGCGAAACTCATCGGCGCACCAGTCATCCTGGTCATCGACGTCACGGGGATCACACGGGGCGTGGCACCCATGGTACTGGGCAACCTGATCTTCGATCGCGACGTAGCTATCCGAGGCGTTATCCTGAACCGGGTGGCGTCGGCGCGGCAAGAGGGCAAGCTTCGCCAAGCGATCGAGCGCTACACCGACGTGCCGGTCATCGGAGCCATCGGCCGCGACTCGACACTGGTTGTCAAGGAGCGCCATCTCGGACTGACAACACCCGATGAGATGGCGACATTGGATGAAATGATCGGTCGATTGCGGTTGGCAGTGGAGCGGGGCGTGGACCTCGACCGTGTCTTGGAAATCGCTCATGGCGCGTCCATGACACGGTTCCCAGGTACGGGCTCTGCCCCGCCTTTCACTTTCCCCGGTGCGCAAGGGAGCACCACCGTCAAGCAGGATCTACGCATCGCAGTGGCACGCGACACGGCGTTCGGCTTCTATTACACCGACGACCTTGAGGCGCTAGAGGAAGCGGGGGCCGAACTCGTTTTTTTCGACGCGCTTCGAGACGCGCAATTGCCGCAAGCTGACGGACTCTTCATTGGCGGCGGCTTTCCCGAGACGCAAATGCTGGCGCTCGCAGCGAATAAAGGCTTGAGGGCTCAGGTCCGCCGGGCCGCGGAAACCGGCCTCCCGATCTATGCAGAATGCGGCGGGCTCATGTATCTCACGCGCTCGATCACCTGGGGCTCGGAAGTGCATGAGATGGTCGGTTTCATCCCAGCCGATACGGTGATGCACGCTACGCCCCAAGGGCGCGGTCTCGTCGTGCTGGAGGAGACAGATGCGTTACCGTGGCCAAGAGCAGACCAGTCGGCGATTGGTGGCGGCATGCCCTGCATTCCCGCCCACGAGTTCCATTATGCCGCGCTTGAACGTTTGGACCCGGCCACTCGCTTCGCTTACAGAGTCGTCCGCGGCCGCGGTATCGACGGGCGGTATGACGGCATCGTCAAAGGCAACATGCTCGCCAGTTTCAGCCACCTGCGCTCGACCGTGCGTAGCGGCTGCTGGGCCCGCCGCTTCGTCGCCTTCGTGCGCGCATGCAAACAGTCCGCCCGTTCGCGCAGTGCCTAGGAAATGGGGAGCACCGGCTTCCGGCTCGTCAGGCTGCAGCGGCTCTACGCGACGCTGCCGTAGGAGACGTCCGTCGCGCCGGCAGGCGGCTTCAAGCCCGCAAGCGCGCAGCCTTGCGCGATCGGGCCGCCCGGCAGAATTCCAAACAGGTATCTCATGCCGCCCTTGCCGGCGAAGCGCGCTTCAAGCGCGTCATGGAGCAGCCTGATCCGCGGCGACACCTCGTCCTTGTAGCAACCCTGCAATACGCGGATGATCTCCCAGTGATCCTCCGTCAGCTTGAGGCCCGCCGCCGCGGCCAGCTTTCGGGCGTGGGTTCGTGTCCAGCCTTCGGGCGCATCCCGGAAATTCGGTTCCGATTGCAGTTCTACGCCGGGGTGCAGAATGCTGTACATCGTCGGCGGTGCGGGCCGCCTCGGCAGTTGTGGCGCCGAATCAGCCTTGGTGCGCGCCGTAGCTGTCCGTTTCTTTGAAGGTGTCCTTTTTTTCTTCGGTTTTGCCGCGGCTTTCTTCTTCGCAATGCGCTTAGCCTTGGTCTTCGCCCGTTTCGGGGATTTGCGCTTCACAGGCATGCCGTTGTCCCTCCGAATGCAGCCGCTATGGATCAGTCGATGGCGATCTTGGCCAGTGCAGCGAGCGCGGTAGCCTCCCGCTCGACGGCCGCGAGAACGAGTTTGCGCGCGCGCTCGGGGAGATCGAGGGCGAGAGCGGCTTGATGGCCCTTGGGTGACATCTTCCGCAAGGTCTTGCCGACAATGTCAATAATCTTGGCGTCGTCGTAGTGGGAATATTTGCCGTAGAACTCGTCGAAATAGTGGTCGAGAAAGACGACATCGACGACATTTTCGAGTGCCTGGGACTCCTTGTCCTTTTTGAGCTGCCCTTTCTTGACGAGCTTGGCCACGTGCTCGATGTCACGGCTGTCATAGCCGTGCCGGCTCATGATCTCTCGCAACAACTTGGCATGGTGCTCCCGGCAGGTGCGGCGCCACTCATTGTAGCCATCGCGGCCTTCTGGGAACTGCGAGCGCGGGATGTCGAAACGGCGAACGTGCTGGCCGCGCGCAGCGATGCGCAGCAATTCGGACGCCTCCGGGTACATCGCCTCGAGCCGCCGGCTCATGCGCTCGGCATAGACGACCTCGTAGGGGCGTGCGACTCCCCCTACGACGACGGTTCGCGGATCACCGGCATTGGCCGCGTCGATGTCGCCGATTACCGCCTTATAGCCTTGCATAGACTCGACCATGCAATAACAGTAGCGAAAACTGCCGCGATGAACCAGTGGCCGCCATAGAGGCACGCCCAATCGATCGGTGAGGGCAAACCCGGCGCGGGTATTGAGCGGAGCAGCGGTTTCGATATATTCATACAATTGTTTCTATGGCCGTCAATGTCGCGCCTGTAACACGGCGTTTTCACCTAATAGACCCTGGCCACCCGGACACTGGAGAGGAGAAAGGAGCCATGGCCATCGATTTCAACGGCAGAATGATCGCGAGTACCGCGACCGGTTACTTGGAGAACCGGGACGATTGGAACGAGGACCTCGCTCGGCACATGGCCAAGCTCGAGAACGTCGATCTGACCGACCGGCATTGGGACGTATTGAAATACTTGCGCGAGGAGTTCTTCGGCAACAACGAACACCAGCCCAATACGCGGACCATCGTCAAAGCCATGTCGGAGCGATGGGGTCAGCCGGCCGATCAACGGGAGCTATATGAACTTTTTCCCGGCGATCCCTCAAAACAGGCAGGCCGCATCGCCGGCTTGCCCGAGAGCCGGCGCAAGGGCGGATACTGACGCCCGTGCAGGGCAAACGCCGGGCAGCTGAGGGATAGGCAATCGGGAAGCGATCGAACCAAGCCCCCTCCCAATGCGAAGCATTAGCACGGCGAGGACGCTGAGTGCCCGCTCGCCTCGCCGCCAATATTGATGTTGCACTGCCATAAGATTAAAGACTTGAGGCTCAGGCGTTCGCCGTCATTCGCTCAGCGCGAGCCCAAAGCATTTATGGGCTTTGACCCAGAATCTCGCTTGACCAACCTACTCCCATCATATGTAATTTTTACGATATATAACCATGGGTAGGATTAAAAGCCGGTGGAGTTGCCTCAGTGGCAGAATTAGCGTCCGGAAGCCCGAACTCGAAAACGATGACGATCATCGTGACCAAAGGGTCGCTGGATTGGGCCTATCCGCCCTTCATCCTGGCGACGACGGCGGCGGCGATGAATGTCGATGTCACGATGTTCTTCACTTTCTATGGCCTGCCGCTTCTCCTGAAGAAACTCAATCTTCAGGTCACGCCGCTTGGCAATCCCGGAATGAAAATGCCGATGATGGGGACGCACATGGGCCTCCCGAACATCGTTGGCGCGATACCGGGCGTCGACGCTGCTTGCAGCGTGATGATGAAGAATCTCATCAAGAAAAAAGGCGTCGCCTCGATTGAGGAGTTGCGCAAAGCTGCGCTTGAATCCGATGTCAAGATGATCGCCTGTCAGATGACGATGGACCTCTTCGAATACAAGCTCGAGGACATGATCGAAGGCCCCGAACTTGGCGGCGCGGCGACTTACATGGAAAAGGCGCTCAAGTCGGACGTCAATCTTTTCATCTGACCCTGCTCAACAAGGCTCGCTGCCAATCAACACACGGACGATGACAATGGCCAACCAGTTGCTCGATGCGAAGGGCCTGAACTGCCCCTTGCCGATCCTGAAAGCAAAAAAGGCGCTCAAGGACGTACCGGCGGGCGGTACGCTAGAGGTGCTCGCGACCGATCCAGGTTCAGTCGCCGATTTTGCGGCTTTCTGCCGCACGACGGGTAATGAACTCATCGAGTCGACGCAGGCGAGCGGAACTTACCGATTCCTGATCAAGCGGGTGAACTGAACGAAGGGAAATCCATTCGGAATAAAGCAGGCGATGGCGCGCGGCGGCATCGATGAGATGGGTTGCGGCAATCAGAGTTACGACAATCAAAGCACCCCTGTGAGGGGGCAATCAACGGGGGAAGCTATGCAACGGGGGCTCAAACAACGAGGACTCAAAATCGCCGGTGCGGCGGGGATTGGGTTCTTGGCGCTGGCAACATTTGCGGTTGGAGAAGCTCAGGCGACCGAGGGTTACTTCCAATACGGCTACGGCGCGCGCCAGGGGGCGCTCGGCGGCGCCGGCGGCGCCGATTCGCGCGACGCGATGTCGCTGTCGCTCAACCCGGCCGGCCTGGTCGATGTGGGCCGCCAGTTTCAAATTGGCGCGTCGCTGTTCATGCCGTACCGCAGCTATACGGCGACCGGGACCGCTCTCATTGCGCCGGGAACACTCGACAGTGGCTCCAACATCTTCGCCGTGCCGAATATCGCTTATAGCAGCCCGATCGATGCCGATTCCGCCTGGGGCGTCACGCTTTACGGCAATGGCGGCATGAATACGAACTGGGGCAATGTCAAAAATCCCAATTGCCCGCCCCCGCCGTTCTCGACTGGATCTGGCGTTTTCTGCGGCGGCACATCCGGCGTCGATTTAATGCAGGCGTTCCTGGCGTTCGGCTATGCGCACAGGTTCGGGGCCGTGTCGTTCGGCGTCTCGCCGGTGATCGCCATCCAGAGATTCAAGGGCGAAGGGCTCAGCGCCTTCGGCACGTTTGGCCTTTCGTCCGATCCTGCGCATCTGAGCGACAATGGTTATAATTATTCGTATTGAGGTGGCGTACGCGCCGGCGTGCAATGGAGCCTCGCTCGCAACTTCCGGGTAGGCTTTTCCGGCCAGACGCCGATGTGGATGACAAAGTTCGACAAGTATGCCGGACTCTTCGCCGACGGGGGCAGCTTCAATATCCCCGCCAATCTTACCGCCGAGGACCTCGCGCGGTCGGACAGACCGGGTTTCGTCATACGGAGGCCCGATCTGATCGCCTAAGCTCAAAGCTGCTCGGGCCGCCGCTGGTGGTGCCGGAGGGTTTTGTCGTGTCGAACGAAGCGCCCGATCCTCAGATATGATTCCCTGGATATGAAGGCGCCAGAAGCCGGAGGCGGCACCTCAGATGAGCGAGCTTGCAGCAACCACAATCGTCGGCATCGGCGGTTTCGTCATCGGTCTCATGTTCGGCGCCGTCGCTCAGCGCACCAACTTTTGCACCATGGGCGGGCTATCGGACCTCGTCCTGATGGGTGACGGGCGTCGCTTGCGCGCCTGGATGCTTGCGACCGCAGTGGCGATCATCGGCACCCAGGGGCTGCATTTCAGCGGCGCCATCGACATCAACAAGTCGATCTATCTCTCCAGCAATCTCGGCTGGCTCGGCGCCATCGTCGGCGGCGGCATGTTCGGTTTCGGCATGACCCAGACGGGAGGCTGCGCCAACAAGACGCTGGTACGGCTCGGTGCCGGCAATCTGAAATCGCTGGTGGTCGCAATTGTGCTCGCAATCACCGCCTATATGACGCTGCGCGGGTTGTTTGCTCTGGTACGGGTGCAGATCGAGAACGCGACCAATATCGAACTCAAGACGCACGGGCTCGGCAATCAGAACATCGGCGAGATGGCGGGCGTTTTGCTCGGCGTGCCAGCCAGCACCGCGCGCGCTGCCGCGGCGGTGCTTGTCGCGGCAGCCTTTTTGGTCTTCTGCTTCAAGGATGCAGCATTTCGCCGCAGCGTCACCGACGTCACCGCCGGCCTCGTCATCGGCCTCACCGCGGTCGCCGGTTGGGTGATAACCGGCATCATCGCCGCCGACGCATTCAACCCTGTGCCGCTGGCCTCGATCAGCTTCGTGTCGCCGGCCGGCGAAAGCCTGCAATATCTGATGACCTTTACCGGCTCCACCATCAATTTCGGCATCGCCGTGGTCGGCGGCGTTATCGCCGGCAGCTTCCTGATGGCCGTGTCAACCGGCACGTTCCACGTCGAGAGCTTTGCCGACCGTAGCGACCTCGTCCGGCATCTCGGCGGTGCGGCGTTGATGGGCGCTGGCGGGATTATGGCGCTGGGTTGCACGATCGGCCAGGGCATCACCGGCATGTCGACGCTCTCGCTCGGCAGCGCGATCGCCTGGCTGTCGATCCTTGCTGGCGGCTATTTTGGGTTAAAATATCTCGAAGAGGGCTCCCTCGGCGGCGCCATCCGCGCGGTGCTCGCGCGCGGCTGAGAAAGCGCCATGCCCGCCTGCCTTAAACCTCTCGGAAATCCCGTCATAAATGGGGCCGGGCGCGGAGGCTATGGGCTTAGGCCGCGTCGGAATCGCATATCGATGCGGCCGATGGCCCTGTTCCGACAATCCGTGCTTCGGTGGCAAAGCCCCAAACCGGATCAAACCGGTGCACGTGATAGACCGGACGCATTTTCATGTGAGCCGGATACTCGCCTTTGCGCAGTGTCGTCGCGATGCACGGCACCACTGTCGCCGGGATGCTCCCGACATGACCCTCGGCAGCACGGTGAACATGGCCGCTGAAAACGGCGACGACCCGCCCGGAGTGCTGCAAAGCTTGGCGCAGCCTCGCCATTATCTCCGGTGTTTCGAAGTTGATGGGGTTCGGCCCCACCGGAACCTCAAACGGCGGATGGTGCGCGAAAACCGCGATCGGCTTGGTGGTCTCGGCATCGATCAGGTCGATCAAACGTCTGGCCCGCGCGGGGCAAAAGTCGCCCTTGTTGCTGCCTGAGCTTAGGGTATCGACCGCAATCAGCCTTACGGGATAGTCCTCGATCGCGTAGTCGATAAACTCGGAATCGGGCGCAAGATATCCGCGTGCCGAAAAGGCCGCGCGCAAATTCGCCCTGTCATCCTTGTTGCCGGCGAGCACATAGACCGGCGCACGCGCCTTCGCGAGTGTGGCCACGGCCTGAGCGTATTCGTCTTGCTGTCCGTTATGAACGATATCCCCGGTGTGCATGATCACGTCGGGGGCCGGATCGAGTGCGTTGATGTCCGCAATCGTGCGCTCGAAATCCCGAATTCTCTGATCGGCGTCGGGTGTATCCAGGGCAATATGGGTATCGGAGATTTGCGCGATGATCATGATGCCGGACGCAGGCCTGCGTAATACTCCTTGAGGATCGCCACCACCTCCGGCCGGCTAAACTCGGGCGGTATGTCCGCATCGGTCGAGAGCATTTCACGCTGCTGCGTGCCCGAGATCGAAATGTGATGCTGCGGATCGTGCGGACAGGTCTTCGCCGTCGCCATTCCGTAACACTTCCGGCAGTAAAACGTGACGTCGATCTTCAGCGGCTTGGTCAGAAGCGCGCCGGGCCACAGTTGATCGAATATGTGATGCGCATCGAAGGGACCGTAGTAGTTGCCGACGCCGGCATGGTCGCGCCCGACGATAAGGTGCGAGCAGCCGAAATTCTGGCGAATGAGGGCATGAAGCAGCGCCTCGCGCGGGCCGGCATAGCGCATCTCGATCGGATAGCCCGCCTGAATGACCGTTCCCGGGCGGAAATAGTTGTCGATCATCGCCTGGATTGCTCGGGTGCGAACATCGGCTGGAATGTCGCCTTCTTTCAATTTCCCAAGCACCTGATGGATGAAAACACCGTCTGATACCTCCACCGCGATTTTCACCAGGTACTCGTGGCTACGGTGCATGGGATTTCGAGTCTGGAAGGCGGCGACATTCGACCAGCCCCGCTCGAGAAACATGGCCCGCGACTCGGCAGGGCGGATATAGAGGTTCGGGTATTTGGCCGGATATTCGCCTTCGCTCAGCACCATGACGGGCCCGGCCAGGTTGACATCCCCCTGAGCCAGTAACTTCGCCACGCCTGGATGCTTCGGATCGGCGGTGCGATACACGTGTTCGGCCTCGAATTGCTTGTCGATCGAATATTTCTCGTGAACCTCCATGACGGCGAGTATTTCACCGGTCTCCGCGTCGATGAGCGTGACCTCCTCTTCGGCATGGACGCTATCGGCAAGGTCTTTGTTGACGGGAAGTGTGATCGGGATTGGCCAGAAGACGCCGCTGGTCAGTTTCATATCCAGGCACGAACCACGCCAGTCGTCATGCCCCATAAACCCATCGAGCGGCGTATAGGCCCCCATTGCCAGCATGAAGACGTCGGAGACCGCACGTGAGTCGAGAGGAATTTTCCTGAGTTTCTCCGCCCGCTTGCGTTCCTCGGCCCGCTCCGTCTCCGGCAGCAGCAGTGGCTTGACCTGCTCCGAATTGTGCGGCGGTACGAGTTGGGGCATTATGATTCCTTACCTGAAATCAAACTGTCACGGACAGGATGACCTTTGCAGACCGGACCGGGTGGCGGGGCCTGGCGCTCATGGAAGAATTGCTCCAGAGCACACAGGATCCGGGAGACGTAAGCGCTCCGAGCAGCCGCGCGATCAGTCGATGATGTGATGCACCGGAGCCTTCTCCATCTCCCACTTCTCGGATTCCCGGTCGTAGCGGGATAGGGTGAAGCAATGCCAGTCTTTGTCGTCCAGCTTCGGATGATCTCCCCGGTAATAATATCCCGGCCACCGCGTTTCCTTCCGGAACAAGGTATGCTGGGTGACACATTCCGAGGTTAAGACCCGGTGTTGAAGCTCCCATGCCCGCTGAAGCTGGTGAAGGTCTTCGGCGCCGAGATGAGCGAGATCTTCCTTCAGCATGGTCAGCAGCTCGAGCGCGCGAGTGAGTAGCGGTTCGTTGGTCATATAGTTGGCGCTGATGCCGCCGACATATTCGTCCATGAGCTTCTCGAGACGCTGAAGCCCATGAATCGGTAAGAGATAGCTCGGTGAAACGGTCCCGGCGACGATTTCGTTGCGCCCGACTTTGTAGTTTTCCATGGGTTGGTAGACGGTCTTCTTGAGGCCTTCGTATTCTGCCTCACTGACCCGAGGCTGATCCTTGCCCAAGTCACTCACGTACTTGACCGCCGCCTTGCCGGCGATCCGGCCTTCGGTGAAGGATCCCGACGAGAACTTGTGGGCGGAGCCGCCGATGGTGTCGCCGGCGCCGAAGAGTCCTTCGACGGTCATCATCCGGTTGTACCCCCACTGATAATCCGCGGGCGCGCAGTCCTCCGGACCGCTCGCCCAGGCGCCTGAACAGGTCGCGTGCGAGCCCATGACGTAAGGCTCCGACGTGGTTAGTTCGGGGTTTGTGTGCTTGGGATCGATGTTCTGCGACGCCCAGACCACCGCCTGCCCGATCGTCATGCCGAGGAAGTTCTCCCAGCCGACCGTCTCCTTGTGCGGATCCTGGAAGGCCTCCTTCGTCACCATGCGGATGGGACCCCTGCCGGCCTTGACCTCCTCGAGGAAGGCGTGGTTGCGCAGGCAGGTCGGCACCGGGTGGTGATCAACGTAATCCCCGACCAATTGCCTGGTATGATCTTGCCATTTGGACTCGTACTCTTCGCCATAGGCGTTCTGGGTGTAGGTCTTGAGATGCAGGAAGTAGGCGCCGACCGGCCCATAGCCGTCCTTGAATCGAGTGAGGACGATCCGGTTCTCCATCTGCGTCATCTTGGCGCCCGCCAGGATCGGTAGCGCGTAGGCAGAGGCACTGCTCCACGGCGCATACCAGGTTCGTCCCATGCCTTCGCCGACCGCGCGCGGCTTGAAGATGTGCGATGCGCCACCGGCGGCTACGATCACCGCCTTGGCGCGGAAGACATAGAAATCCCCAGTACGGACGTTAAAGCCGACGGCGCCTGCGACCCGTTTGGGACGCTTCTCGTCCATCAGCAGGTGGGTCACCATGATCCGGTTGTAGACTTCGGTGGCGGCCTTGCGCGCGGCCTCGGCGACGATCGGCTTGTAGCTCTCGCCGTGGATCATGATCTGCCATTTGCCTTCGCGCATGTACCTCCCGGTTTTCGGGTCCCTCATCATGGGGAGGCCCCACTCCTCGAACTTGTGCACCGTGGCGTCGACGTGCCGGGCGATATCGTAGCCCAAATCCTCCCGCACCAGACCCATGAGGTCATTGCGTGCGTAGCGGACATGGTCTTCGGGTTTGTTCTCGTCCCATTGCATGCCCATGTAGCAGTTGATCGCATACAGGCCTTGCGCCACCGCGCCGCTGCGCTCGATGTTCGCTTTCTCGACGCAGACAATCTTCAGGTCGCGCCCCCAGAACCTGGATTCGTAAGTGGCCCCGCACCCCCCCATGCCGCCGCCGATGACGAGGATGTCCGAATCCACGAAGACGGTTTTTCGGCGTCCCATTAGACCAATCCTTGCTTGAGTTGACTCGGCTTGAGCGCCGGCAGCGCAGCGATGTTGAGTGACTCAGGTTCGTGCGCGAGTTCCTGGGATTTCATCGCATCCGCAGTCGGCGCCGCATAATCAGACGGTGACTTGATCGATCCCCATGGTGTGGTCCTGATCGGGGAAACGAAGTTCTTTTCACGGCCGTCCCGGAACTTGATCTTCCACGAAATGGTTGCCTTCTCTTCTTCCCGCAGAACCCTGACGCTATGGCCGAGCGGCGCAAAGTCCGCATAGCCCCGGACGTCGATCGCATGCTGCGGACATGCCTTTACGCACGAGTAGCATTCCCAACAGAAATTGGGTTCGATGTTGTAGGCACGGCGGTAGGTGGTATCGATGTGCATAATGTCGGACGGGCAGATATCCACGCATTGTCCGCAGCCGTCGCAACGCGTCATGTAAACGAATGTCGGCATGATGTTCCGTTATCTCCTGTATCGACGGCCGATGTGGGGCCGATCAATAATGTCCGGAATGCTTGGGAACGCTCTCGTAGATTTTGGGCGCTTCGGCGGGAGCCGGCAGGTTGCTTCGCGTGCCGTTTGCATCGGCTACTCTTTTCTGCAGGGCGGCAGCGGGCTTGAAGAACATATGAGAGAATTTGGACCACGTGATTGATCCAAATAGCACCGTCGTGGCGATAAGATACAGCGCCAGGAACACGTAAGCCCAAGCGGCGTTACCCGTCGTCGTTTGCACGTACGCCCACACCAAGCCGAAGGTCACGCTCAGGACAAGCGAGACGACAAACAAATCAGCACGCACAAAACGGAACGGCGAATTGCCCTCGGCGGCAACGTCGACGCGGATGAAAAACCAGAACCAGTAGCCGCCGAGGCAAACCATCAGCGCCCCGATGTACCACAACGTCGCCAGGTTGGCGGGCGCAGGCGTGGCGGGCGTTGGGTACGCGAAAACCATGATCGCGGTGGTGACGAAGTAAATCACAAAGCCGTACATCGTCAGGAGATGCGAAATTCTGCGCCGCACGTTGCAGAATTCACCTGAGGTCATGACATCAATCACAGCGGTCTGAACCGCTATGGACACCATCTCCCCGCCGCCGACCCGCTGCTTCGCGCTATTTTTGGCATTCCGCCAATTATTGAAGAAGTACGTGGCGCTTTTTTTATGCCTGATTTCGATCAGCGTGCCACACACGACCATGAGCGCCATGACGACGACATAGGTCTGCATGACGCTGGGTGGCACGGACGCCGAAAGTTCGGCAAACGGATTGCTGGTGAACATGAGTTGATATTCCCCGGGTGAGGCCAGCTTCAAATTTCATGATAGCCGACAGGCCCCACACCGACAATCAAATGTTTTGATTTATCGATTGCCTGTGTTGTTTCGATAGGTATAATCGATTAATTGGCAATGACACTTGATCAGCTGCGCATCTTCCTTGAGGTCGCCGAACGAGGGCATGTGACGCGTGCCGCCGAGGCCCTCGGCATGAGCCAGTCGGCGGCGTCGGCGGCCATCGCCACATTGGAAGCCAGCTATCAGACCAAGTTGTTCGACCGCGTCGGTCGCGGAATACAACTAACTGAGACCGGCCGAAAATTTCTGCGCGAGGCACGCGCCGTGCTCGACCGCGCTTCGATGGCGCGTTCGGTACTGCAGGATCTCGCCGGCCTCCCCGCCGGCCCGGTCGCCATCGCAGCCAGCCAGACGATTGCGACCTACTGGCTGCCCCGCCGGCTCGCGGCCTTCCATGCCGCCAATCCGCGAGTGCGCCTCAATGTCGTGATCCGCAATACCCAGGAGGTCGAGACCGCCGTCGTCGAAGGCGAGGTGAATGTCGGCCTGGTCGAAGGGCCGACCCAGCATCCTGCATTGATCCGGAAGCAGATCGACCGGGACCACATTGT
>OCZT010001214.1_pt1 | contig 26684 bp, 23 predicted proteins | sample 1539031 | NCBI WGS metagenome assembly OCZT01 (sample SAMEA3539308, study PRJEB22396) | soil metagenome | biome: tundra; feature: field; material: soil | place: USA | collected 2010-05 | depth 0.15 m | reverse complement strand
AACACATTAAAACAGCACATTAAATAACAGATTTCTAATTGCAATTTATTTTTACTTTATAGTCAGAATATCAATTATGCAACTCAACTACTTTGGGTTTTGAGGTAGAGAAAAATAAAATTGTTTTGTATAGCACTTAAGTTTAATTTTGGTTGAAGTGTGTATCTAAATTAAAAATACTTAATCACGTTCTTAAGGAAACAACTTAGTTTGATATATTGATTAAATAATTTACTAGTAGTATGATACTATGAATAGAATAACACTTTTACCAAATCATTCAAAATCTTGGTGTCTTTCACCTGGAATATTTCTTTTCTTCGATGAAGTGGAAATGGATAAAAGTGACTTTCTTAGAATTAATAATCCTAAATCTTCATTTGATGCAAAGGCATTAGATAATTTAAAGAAATTAACAAGTGAGAGTAATTTTAAAATTGTTCCTTCTGATCTAAGTCCTATAGATCCTTTTAATAAAAGCTCTATAACACTAGCCGAAAATGAATTATCTGAAATCTTGGATTATTTCCCGGTTGAAAAAAACAATGGTATTATAACTCATGACGAAATTAGAACAGCATTAAAACATGCTTACAAAATATTTATTGATTATAACAAATGGAAATTCAAACTATTAAGCAAAGACGAAAAATTATACCTAGAATTGAAGGAGAATCGATTTAAAGAGTGGTCATCATATCAACAAAGCTTAAGTAAAATTAAGATTTCCGATTTTTATCCTTGGTTGAAAAATCAACAGGAATTATGGAACGTCGCGGTTAATCTTATTTCTATCAGTAGAAATATTTTAAATTCTATTAGAAATGATAAATCTATATATGACCCATTATATGAAGAATTCAGACCTTGGCTTAATATTCTAATTAAAAAAGATGCAATTGCATACACTGCAAAAGTTGATCTTTCAACGATTGAATTTGATAATTTGCTACAGTTTGAATTTAATAAATTAGCTCCCTCCTCTTCAACGGAGTTATCCTTAATTGAATTACTAAAAGTTAGGAGAAAACTTATTTCATTAAGAAATCTTTTAGGTGAGCAAAAAATTGTTTGGAGTGATTTTCTAACATCTAAAGCTACTTATGCAGAAAAAGAATTGAAAAAAATATCTTTAAATATCAATAATTCAAGTAAATCAGTTCCTTGGCTATGTTATGGTCTTTGTTCCTTAGTATCTTTCCCATTATTAAGCAGCATATTTGAATCAGATTATATACCATTTGTAATATCTTCATTATTAGGTGTCCCTCTGCTGCCAGTTGTTTTGGCAAAACAAATAAAGAAGTATAGTGCCACATTCTACCCTATGCTTCCAGCCTCTAAAAATCAAAGAATTGGATTTATTAATATTATAGAAAAGGTGAAATTGAATAATTTGAATAAAGAAGTTCCATTTAAAGATGGAATAATAAATTTTTGGACAAAATAGAATTATACCATTTTATACAATTCACCATCCCAATTCCCCAATAGTATCATAATATTGACTATCAACCACATAATATATATAATACATTTCATTTAAAGCCAAACCTGGACTTTTTCGCAACTTTCTATATCCTTATAGTATTCTGCAATAACGAAATGCAACAATCTGTTTAAATCGCTTAATAAGAAGCATTTAATTCATTCATTGTAGTTGCACTATAATATATCTATCTATATATCAGCATTATAATTATTCAACCGTACAGCCTGGGGAATTGGGACCAGGCTTTTTCATTACTATTTAATCACTAATCAAACTCATATGAAAACACAACAGACAACTATATCTGAAGTAAAACTCGTCTATAGGACTAAGGTGAAAGCTTCTGAAAGACTACAGATTAAATGCTCAAAGGATGCATTTGACCTATTTATGGAGAATTGGGACTTGGATTCGATAGAACATATTGAAGAGTTTAAACTTCTACTAATGAACCGGTCTAATTCAGTATTAGGTATTATGCCTGTTTCTAAGGGAGGTTTATCCGGGACGGTTACGGATGTGCGATTAATTTATCAAGGTGCGATTAAAGCAAACGCATCTGGGATAATAGTCTGCCATAATCATCCATCCGGGAATCTTAATCCATCTGAATCGGATACAAAGATCACTCAAAAAATCAAAGAAGCAGGGAATCTTATGGATATTCAGTTGCTAGACCATTTGATTCTTACCATGGATGGAAGTTACTACAGCTTTGCAGATAATGGACTCTTATAATAAAACTATGAAGATAAGATGTATACATTGTGGTGAGTACTTCTTCCCAGATGAAGAAACTCTAGAACTTATATCTGATGGTTATATTTCATCATCTACTGTAAATATTTGTGATGAATGCTGGGATATGATAAATATACCACCAGATAACTTTTCAGATATGTATAGTGATGCTGATCCAGGACTTTAATTGATAATACTATTTTTAATGATACCCCGGCTGGGCAATACCACGTTGGGGTTATTTTATGATCCTTAAGGTAATATACAGCCAAGTGAATCTGATATTGCAATAATCAGGAAGATAAAGGAATCTGGATAGTTATGGATATACAGCTATTGGATCATTTGATCATAATTCCAGAAGGATTGCATTATAGCACGGCTAATGAAGGAATTATCTAGGAGATGAATAAATAAAGTTAGTATTTCAATCCCCAAGTTCCCTGATTTTGTTTAACTTGACTTCTTAAAAAATGCCCCCGTATTGAAGGACGAGGGCGACCTAAATGTTTTCACAACGGAATAATCCTTATTGTGAATTGCTTCAGTTACTACAAATATAAGAATAATATTAATCATCAACAATATGAAAAAAATTCTTGGATTAGATCTGGGGACCAATAGCATAGGATGGGCACTAGTAAATGAAGCTAATGAAGAAAAAGAAATTGAAAGATCATCAATAATAAAACTTGGAGTTAGGGTAATTCCTTTGACAGTAGATGAACTGACTAATTTTGAAAAAGGGAAGAGTATCACCACCAATGCTGACCGAACACTTAAGAGAAGTATGCGTCGTAATCTACAACGTTACAAACTTCGCCGGGATAGCCTAATTGAAATTTTGAAAAAAAGTGGTTTTATTGATGATGAAACCATACTTTCAGAAAATGGTAATAAAAGTACCTTTGAGACATATCGGCTGCGTGCAAAAGCAGTAACTGAAGGGATTTCTTTAAAGGAGTTAAGTCGTGTTTTGTTGATGATTAGTAAAAAGCGCGGTTACAAAAGCAGCAGAAAAGCTAAAAGTCAGGATGAAGGGCAGTTGATTGATGGAATGGAAATTGCAAAACAACTCTACAATGAAAATATTACCCCAGGACAATTGGTATTGCAAATTTTAAGAGAAGGTAAGAAATATATTCCTGATTTTTACCGTTCTGATTTGCAGGCTGAATTTGATAAAATATGGAATATTCAAAAACAATTCCATCCGGAAATTCTGTTAAATGATTTTAAAACCTACATTACAGGTAAAGGGAAACAAAATACATCAAAGATTTTCCTTGGCAGGTTTGGTATTTATACAACTGATAATAAAGGTGCTGACAAAAGGTTACAAGCCTATCAATGGCGTGTTGATGCCCTGAATAAGCAACTGACGAAAGAGGAACTTGCATTTGTCATTAGCGATTTGAATGGAACGATAACCAGTTCAAGCGGATATTTAGGTTCAATAAGCGACAGAAGCAAAGAACTCTATTTCAACAAACAAACGGTTGGTCAATACCTGATGGCTCAATTAGGCCAAAACTATCATACCCGTTTTAAAAATCAAGTATTTTATCGTCAAGATTACCTAGACGAGTTCAATACAATATGGGAAACACAAGCTTTCGTCCATCCGGAACTTACACCTAATCTAAAAGAAGATATCAGGGATGTAATTATTTTTTACCAACGAAGATTGAAAAGCCAAAAGGGACTAGTCAGTTTTTGTGAATTTGAAAGCCAGCATATCGAATTAGAAATTGATGGTAAGAAAAAACTAAAAGTGGTAGGATCAAAAGTTTGTCCTAAGTCCTCTCCTTTGTTTCAAGAGTTTAAAATTTGGCAAGTATTGAACAACATTCAATTGAATGATAAAAAGAGTGGTTCCAAAAGGTTTTTAGAGCAAGATGAAAAAGAGTTGTTATTTGCAGAACTTAGCTTGACAAGTAAGATGTCAAAAGCAAATGTATTGAAACTTTTGTTCAAGAATCAAGGAGAGTATGATTTGAATTTCAAAGATATTGAAGGAAACAGAACACAAACTGCATTATTCGAAGCCTATCAGAAAATAATTGAGTTAAGTGGCCATGGTGAGCATAATTTTTCCAAAATGTCCGCCCCTGAAATAATGAGCACGGTAAAACCTGTTTTTGAAGCTTTGAAATATAATTCTGATATTCTGTCGTTTAACTCAGGGTTAGAAGGGAAAAAACTTGAACAGCAAGCTATGTATCAACTGTGGCACTTATTATACTCTTTTGAGGGAGATAGTTCGAAAACAGGTAATGAAAACCTCATTAATAAAATTTCAGAATTATATGGCTTTGAAAAGGAATATGCCATTATTCTTGCTAATGTTGTTTTTCAAACCGATTATAGTAGCTTAAGTACGAAAGCTATAAGAAAAATACTACCTTATTTGAAAGATGGAAATGAATTTAGTATTGCTTGTTTATATGCAGGCTACAGACATTCTAAAAGTTCTATTACTAAAGAAGAGATTAAGAGTAAGATATTGAAAGATAAATTGGATATTCTGCCAAAAAATAGTTTGCGCAATCCGGTGGTGGAGAAAATCCTGAACCAAATGATTAATGTAGTAAACACAGTTGTAAAATCTTATGGTAAGCCAGATGAAATCCGTATCGAATTAGCACGTGAACTTAAAAAAAGTGCTAAGGAAAGAGAGGAACTTGCTGCCGCTATCGGAAAGTCAACGGCAGAACACGAAGAATTTCGGACTATACTCCAAAATGAATTTGGATTAATACATGTAAGCCGGAACGATATCATTCGCTATAAGCTTTATTTGGAATTGGAGCATAGAGGTTATAAAACATTGTATTCTAATACCTATATCCCAAGGGAGAAGTTATTCAGCAAGGAATTTGATATTGAACATATTATTCCACAAACGCGTCTGTTTGATGATTCGTTCTCAAATAAAACGCTCGAAAGTCGTAGGATCAATATAGAAAAGGGTAATGAAACGGCTAAGGATTATATTTTGGCTAAACAAGGCAATGATGGTTTGACTGATTATTTAATTCGGATAGAAGATTTATTTAAATCTGGAAAAATTTCAAAAACGAAGTATAATAAACTTAAAATGAAAGGCGATGATATTCCAGACGATTTCATTGCTCGTGATTTAAGAGATACCCAATATATTGCAAAAAAGGCAAAGACAATTTTAGAAGAATTAATAAGAGAAGTGGTTTCAACTTCAGGTTCCATAACCGATCGTTTAAGAGAGGACTGGCAGTTGATAGATGTAATGCAAGAGTTAAACTGGGATAAATATAATGCTCTTGGCATGACTGAAATTATTGAAAATAGAGAAGGTCATAAGATAAGGCGCATTAAAGATTGGACAAAGCGAAACGACCACCGTCATCATGCTATGGATGCTTTAGCTATAGCTTTCACCAAAAGAAGTTACGTTCAATATCTCAATAACCTAAATGCACGAAGTGACAAAGCAGGCAGTATATATGGGATTGAAGCTAAGGAGCTTTACCGAGATGATAAGGGCAAATTAAAGTTTAAACCTCCTATGCCTTTGAATGATTTTAGGGCAATAGCAAAAAAACACCTGGAGGAGACTCTTGTTTCTATAAAAGCCAAAAACAAAGTTGCTACCATAAATATTAATTCAACGTATAAGAAAGGAGGGCTTAATAAAAAGAAACAGCTCACTCCAAGAGGGCAACTGCACTTGGAAACGGTTTATGGAAGTATCCGGCAATATATTACAAAAGAGGAAAAAATTGGCGCAGGTTTCAAAGCAGAACAGATTGCGAAAGTTGCGAATCCCAAATTCAGAGTAGCGCTTTTGAACCGTTTAAAAGAGTTTGATAATGATCCAAATAAGGCATTTACCGGAAAGAATAATTTGGAGAAAAATCCCTTGTTTCTGGACAATTTTAAGATCCAAAGAGTACCTGAAAAAGTCAAAACAGTCCGTCTTGAAACGATTTATACTATTCGTAAAAATATTTCTCAGGATTTAAAAATAGAAAAGGTTATAGATTCGAAGGTCAAAGCTGTGCTACAAGCTAGATTGAATGAGTATAATGGAGATAGCAAAAAAGCATTTTCTAATCTAGATGAAAATCCAATTTGGTTGAATAAAGAAAAAGGTATTGCGATCAAGAGGGTAACTATTACAGGTATAAGCAAAGCAGTAGCATTGCACGAGAAAAAAGACAAAGAAGGGAAACTAATTCTGGATAAATACAAGAAAACACAACCTGTTGATTTTGTGAATACAGGTAATAATCACCATGTTGCCATTTACAAAGATGAACAAGGGAATCTTCAAGAAAATGTAATTTCATTCTTTGAAGCCACAACTCGTGTAAATCAAGGATTGTCTGTTATTGATAAGGAATACAGAAGTTCGGAAGGATGGGAATTCCTTTTTAGTATGAAGCAAAACGAATATTTTGTTTTCCCGAATGAGAAAACAAACTTCAACCCAAAAGAAATAGATCTGCTTGATCCTGAGAATTATCACTTGATTAGCCCAAATCTATTTAGGGTGCAGAAAATTTCTTCCAAAAATTATGTTTTTAATCATCATTTGGAAACAAAGGCTGTTGATGGAGAATTACTTAAATCAAAAAAGAATCTTTCAGGCATTACATTCAATTTCATTCAAACTCCATCAAAACTCGAAAGTATTGTTAAAGTTCGTGTAAATCATATTGGACAAATTGTATCTGTTAGGGAATATTAAGAAAATCATTTGTTTGACTTAATTAGAAATCCTCATGATCAAGCGCACTCTTTATTTCGGTAATCCCTGCACACTCAGGAAGGAAGATATGCAGTTACATATCATTTACCCTGTTGAAGAAAGCAAAGAGGATAGTTCTGTCCCAATTGAAGATGTAGGACTTATAATTCTTGACAATCCACAGATAATTATTAGTAATGCTCTGCTAATGACACTTAATGAAAACAATTCAGCTATAATAAGCTGTGATACTTCTCATTTGCCATATGGATTAATGCTTCCTATGTTTTCGCATCATGCTTTTACTGAAAAGCTACACTCACAGATTGAGGCTTCACAACCCCTGATAAAAAATCTCTGGCAACAGACTGTGATCTCAAAAATTGAAAATCAGACTGCTCTTTTGAAAAAAATCGGAGTTGATACAAAAAGAATGGATTTCTATTTATCTGATGTAAAAAGTGGCGATCCTGGAAATGTGGAAGGGAGAGCAGCAGCATATTATTGGGATAATATTTTCAATGGTGCAATTTTCTTGAGACACCAGTTCGGAGAACCACCTAATAACCTTCTTAATTATGGTTATGCTGTTCTTCGTGCAATTGTGGCAAGGTCGCTAATTGCATCAGGTCTTTTCCCCTCAATTGGGATTCATCACCGGAATAAATATAATCCTTATTGCCTTGCCGATGATATTATAGAACCATTTAGGCCTTACGTTGATTCTCTGGTCCTTGAAATGGTTAATGAAAATTCGGAAATAGAAGAGCTTACACAGGATACAAAAAAACAGTTACTACAGATTCCAGTAATTGATATTGTTATTGATGGGAAAAGCAGTCCCTTGATGGTAGGGGTACAACGCACCACAGCGTCCCTAGCTTCATGTTTTGAGGGGGAAACCAGGAAAATACTATATCCTGTAATGATTTGATTTGTATAATCATTCTTACATGGGGAAATTATCACGTCTTAATCAATACAGGATAATGTGGGCTTTTGTATTCTTTGATCTTCCGACTGAAACAAAGAAAGACCGTAAGAATTATGCAATATTTCGAAAATCATTGCAAAAAGATGGTTTTACTATGTTGCAGTATTCAATTTATGTCCGCCATTGTAACAGCAAAGAAAATGCAGATGTTCATATTAAAAGGGTTAGGTCTTTTCTCGCACCAAAAGGAGAGATAATAATCTTTACACTTACTGATAAACAGTTCAGTATGATGGAGTTTTTTCGCAGCAGAGATATGGCAACACGTCCTGAAACACCACAGCAACTTGAGATGTTTTAAGATTAGGAATGAAAAAAGCTCCGGAATCATTATCACGGAGCCTCTTCAGAGCACAATTTTTATTTTTCGGTATTAGATATTAAAGCACAGGTATTAAGTTACTTAATGACTAGTAGGTTGTGCTCAATATATCAAAGATACAAACTGAAAGCAATTCACAACCGTAACGCCCGGATTGCCTAATGACGGCTCGTTGTGCTCAATATATCAAAGATACAAACTGAAAGCAATTCACAACTCAATGATTGACATTACTTTTTAACTTTTGGTTGTGCTCAATATATCAAAGATACAAACTGAAAGCAATTCACAACTACCTGTCTGTTGTACCGTTACCCATTCCGGTTGTGCTCAATATATCAAAGATACAAACTGAAAGCAATTCACAACGGTCGCACCTTTAATCAAACAATTATCCATGTTGTGCTCAATATATCAAAGATACAAACTGAAAGCAATTCACAACCTGTTATGTGTGTGATCATGCTCCTGCCTGGTTGTGCTCAATATATCAAAGATACAAACTGAAAGCAATTCACAACTTAGACTACAAATTGGCTCCTAAGTCAGACGTTGTGCTCAATATATCAAAGATACAAACTGAAAGCAATTCACAACTAAAGGCTTTCAGAACTTTGTTAATGATAAGTTGTGCTCAATATATCAAAGATACAAACTGAAAGCAATTCACAACTGCTGTGCCAAGTATGTACCCGTCAATCTTGTTGTGCTCAATATATCAAAGATACAAACTGAAAGCAATTCACAACTATAGAGCTATTAATGCCATGACAATCCAAGTTGTGCTCAATATATCAAAGATACAAACTGAAAGCAATTCACAACCCTCCCGGCAAAGTAATCGAACCTACTGTAGTTGTGCTCAATATATCAAAGATACAAACTGAAAGCAATTCACAACTAGTACCGATAAATCCAAAACTCAGAATAAGTTGTGCTCAATATATCAAAGATACAAACTGAAAGCAATTCACAACGATCCTTACATTATCAAACGTATTTAACATGTTGTGCTCAATATATCAAAGATACAAACTGAAAGCAATTCACAACTCGATGGTATATATTGCAGCGGATTATTATGTTGTGCTCAATATATCAAAGATACAAACTGAAAGCAATTCACAACTGCTGTGCCAAGTATGTACCCGTCAATCTTGTTGTGCTCAATATATCAAAGATACAAACTGAAAGCAATTCACAACTCTTTATGCTCGCTGTAGTAAATCAGCATTGTTGTGCTCAATATATCAAAGATACAAACTGAAAGCAATTCACAACCCTGATGGGAATGGATGGACGAAAGTATCAGTTGTGCTCAATATATCAAAGATACAAACTGAAAGCAATTCACAACGATCCTTACATTATCAAACGTATTTAACATGTTGTGCTCAATATATCAAAGATACAAACTGAAAGCAATTCACAACCTGCACCGTGAAATTCATTATTATAAAATTGTTGTGCTCAATATATCAAAGATACAAAATTCTAAAAAATATCAATATGCATAACATTAAAAAGGCGGTACATATTGTCTCGCTGCATTTCCTTGTGCTAGAAGGACCCCGTCTCCGGGGGGAAAGAATGTACCGCCTAAGAAGTCAATATCATTTATTATTCAAATGTCTTTAAAATAAGGTTTATTTTAACGAGTCAATTTTATTCCTCAATAACAGCTGTACTAATGCCATTTTTTTTAACTGATGCGATGCCATTCTCCATGCCAGCCTCAGACTCGTACATCTCACTATTCCCAATTACTTGTCCATTAGCTGCTTTCAAAACAAAATAAGGCTTATTGTTGACAGACTGTTTACGTTCAAATTTGCTATCATCAGAACAATTGGTTCTTACTGATTCAATACCATTAAAGCAGGCTGATTCTGAAGAATACATTTGACTGGTAAGGACTGTTTGACCATTGGTTGCTTTAAGGTTGAAATAAACTTCATCGTTTTTTGCTTTACTAATGACATACTTCCCCACATTTATAGTCTCAGTTGAAAGATTTTTTATTTCTTTATCCTTTTTATCTTTTATCTCTTTATCCTTTTCAGCTATCTCCTCTTCAAGTTTTCCAATTTTCTCATTTAACTTATTGACTTTTTCATTTAGGTTGTTTGTTTCATCCTTAAACTTGTTGACTTCTACATTAAGGTTGCTTATTTCATCATTTAAAGTGGCAACCTGTTTATTCAGAGTAACCTTATCAGCTTCAAGACCTTTTATGATATCATTTAGTGTGACAATTTGCTTATTAAGATTGGTTTTATCAGCTTCAAGACCCTTTATTACAGGAGTATATACTGATTTAGCATAAAGCCAGGCGGTAAAATATCCGATGGCTGCTGCAACAATGTTCAAAGCAACAATCGTAATTACATTTCCTGCAACAGATTGTGCGAGTTGTACAAATAATTGTGTCATATTATTGCATTTTTATTGATATTTCTGTTCTTCTATTCTTTGATCTTCCCGTATCGGTTATATTGTCAGCTGCAGGCTGTGTTTTCCCTTTTGACTCTATAATCATACTGCTTTCATTTATTCCCTTATTTTCAAGGTATTTCTCAACTACCTCAGCTCTTTTAAGTCCAAGATTATAATTATACTCAATTGTTCCAACTGAATCAGTATGTCCAGTTACAGATAGCATGGATCTAGGATATTTCTCAAGCCATTCTTTAAAAGGAACGATGCTGTTGTCAGTTTGCAAATCAGATTTGAAATTTGACTTATCAAAATCAAAGTAGATCAAAAGATTCTCAGGCATTGATGCTTTTAGTTTCATTAAAGAATCTGCCTCATTTGTTAGTGTTTTAGGAATTGTCTGTATCTGTATAGGTGCCGATTTTTTCATACCAGGCAAAATTTTATCATTATAAAGCCATGCAGAAACAAAGCACCAGATTACGAATAAAACAAACCCAGCAATATGGATTCTCATTTTTTAACTTGTTTGGTTAGATATCAAGTAATTATCCATACAAGTTAGGCAATTGTTATTATATAGGAGATATGAAAAATGGTTAATTTTCTAATGGTCATCAATTAAAGGAACTAAAAGAAGGCGACACTTAGATGTGAAAGTCAAGTCTGTGAGACAGTGCTAGAAATGTCTACTGTGTTATAAAGAATAAGTGTCGCCTGGAGAATCCTTATATATTATTAATAGTTACACGTTTAATACAGCATACCAAATTTATGTCAATTGAATTTAATTTCATAATTAAAACCAAACTAATTGTAATGAAGCTGATATTTTATTTAAAACAAGCCATCTCTGACATTTACGGCAACTAATTAATCCTCTAGACCGTTAAGATCAAACGTTACAAAATTTAAAAATATGAGCTGAGCGTTAAATTAATTCATATTTTATATGCTGCATATTAGATTTATTATTATCTTTGTACAAAACATTTTTGATTTATATGACTTTCACTAATGACATATTAAGGGTTTATAGGAAAAAAAACCTCGCATTAAAAGAAAAAGAGGTTGATATAATTCATTCTGCAGTATATGAGGAACGACTAGGACTGAAGGATTTGTTCATTCAAGTTAAATCTCAACAGGATTTATTCAAAACTTTTGAACTGGTCGACGATACTTCATTTTACAAATCAGTAGTTGAAAGTGAATTGATAGTGCGGGTTCAAGATATCTGTGAAACTATCGATGGAGCTATAGATTATCAAAATTATATTATTGCGGATATTAAAAACCTTCTTAGCCAGGACGCTTCCTCATTTATAAATGCTAATGCGTTCATTGATTGTCTTTATTCTAGAGTTGTCGAAAAGGAAAGCAATTATGATAGTAAATACTATAAATATTATAGGATAGTTGTTAAAAAATTAATCGAGTGGAAACTTAGTATTAATGGGATCCTTTCGATTAAGGCTACCCAAAAACTCATAGTAAATTTACTTTCCACAATTATAAGATCAATAACAAAAGTAGGAATTCAGATACCTCGTATGTATGATCTACGAGCATACCTTGATATAGTCTTAACGCCTAAAGATTATTGCTTAGTTGTTTATAATAATTATCAACATTCAATAATCAATGTATACAAATTAGGCAAAAATGAAAAAAGACTATATAAAATTATTAATCCTATTAACCGAGTTTAAATGTAGCGGGATTATTCCTGAAAAATATGCAAGAGAGGTTGATCAGCACATAGAATTTCTCAATAGTGAAATTGCGAGTTCGATAGAAACAGAAAACAGCAAGACCGGCTTAAGTAAAATTATTGAATTTATTTATAAAATTTTTAAAGGACCATAAAATGGATATTGGACAGACAATATTGAGACTTAGGAGAGAAAAAGGTATCAAGCAAAAAGACTTAGCAGTAAGAGCTGGTATTACCCCGACATACTTGTCTCAAATAGAGAAAGGAGTTCGAATACCAAGACTTGATATCCTTGAGAAAATTAGCTCTGAGTTTAATTTACCATTCTCAATACTTTCATTTCTTTCTCTAGATATTAATTCAATACCAGATGATAAGAAAGTTGCATATTCACAAATCAAACCTCTCCTGGATGGATTTATTGAGAAGATCTTTCTGGTATGACGTTTTTAAATAATCTCGAAACATAAAACACTTTTTTCGTATGTGCTTTTGTTAATTACCTTTGATAGCGGGAACAATTAAAATCTTGTGGCAATAAGAACAAAATACCCACCAAGATCCCAATATTATTTAACTTCAGGGAAACTAGTTAAAACAAATAAATAGCTTTAAAACTCAGAAATGTTTCAGTATAGTTTCAGTAACACCTAAATGAAAAAAGCGCATTCAGTCAGTATATGTCTGTTTGCGCCTTTTTGCTTGTAGCCCCACCAGACATTTCATTCTTGAAAACATCAGGATTCATTCCTAAAATTGTGCCAGCTATGTACCAGCCGTCATAAAATAAAAAGCCCTGATCTAACTAATTATCAGGGCAGTATCATTAATTAATGGTTGACCCACCTGGGCTCGAACCAGGACTCTGCGGAACCAAAATCCGACGTGTTGCCAATTACACCATGGGTCAATGTTCAATCAGATGAGCTGCAAAATTAGAAATTTTTTTGAGAAGTAATTACCCCCTGGCGAAATTGATAAACCACTACCGGCAAAGATCAGTTGGGATTTGATAGTATAATTTCATACCTGGCTCTGTTCATCTCATCCACCTCAACAACAATAAAAGGGCATTCAATCAGCGAACGGAGAATAAAACCCAATTCACACATATCTTCATCACCGTGTTCATAATACCAGGTAACACTAGCATTCTTGATGATATCTTTCATTTCCGACAACTCTCTCAATATTGTAAAAATCCACTTAATAGAACTTGTGTTTATATATTCAAAACCCAGTTCGATTTTTGATTTTTCTGTATGTTTATGAACATAACTTGATATCCATTCCTGAACAGGCCTGTAGAAATCGTTGGGGTTTTCAGGTATTGATCTGCCCATAATAAAAATCCTCTCTGGCTCCAGAATTATCCAGGGGGTTCTCTTTGTAGGACTGTTTTTTAAACTCTCCGGGTACATCTTTCTAAAATCTCAGAAGATAATTACCTGTTCTTCATACAAATATACGTTGGAATGATATATTTATTGTCAATTCCATCAATCAATTTAAAGCCTAATATGTAAAATTAGAAAAAGGCGGGTATAATACAACTGCTATTGCGTTACATTCTGATTAAAAAGCGTCGGTTCATACTCTTCCCATAATGTTGGATGCTCCTCTTCGAATCTTTTAAGAATGGCTTTCATTATTGTCTCTCTGAGAAATTCAGATTTATTTTTTACCCGGTATCGGTTGCAATAAATACCAAGTGCCCTTATTTCCCTTTTATTTAGCATAAGGGAAAGACGATTCGTACGCCTCAAATGATCTTCCTTGTAAATTGAATGTCTCACATTCATCAACTCTGAATAATACTGCTAAATTAAAAAAACAGATTTTCAGGAAACTTAAGCCAAAAAATAGTTTTTAACATAAAAAAAACAGCAGGTCTTTAAATGACTGTCTGTCTGTTATTTATAGTATTAACAACTTTTAGAATTATCCCCTTTGTCTTTCCCCCACATAGGGGAAAAATTCCCATTATTCTAGTGTAATTAAAAAAAACCCACGGTTTAGTCTCCCCTTGGGGGTAGATGATGTCTGCTAGCTGTGGATAACAAAGGGGTGTTATTCCCATAACATATCCCGCTTCAGTGGAACAGAGGGATTTTTACCACGAAACAAATCCCTTTTGAGAATATGTCGACCCTAATCACTTCCACTTTTAGCAGCGGTTCATGGCATTCAGATCAGCAAATGCCTCTTTCAGTCTGGCAATAAAGCTCTCTTCACCTTTCCTTAGCCATATTCTTGGATCGTAATATTTCTTATTGGGTTTGTCCTCGCCTTCAGGATTGCCGATTTGACTCTGGAGGTATCCCGTTTTTTCTTTTGAGTATTTATTTATCCCATCCCAGAAAGCCCATTGCATGTCGGTGTCAAGATTCATCTTCACAGCGCCGTATTTAATAGCTTCTGTAATAAGATGTTTCTCTGATCCCGATCCGCCATGAAACACGAAGTTAACAGGATTTGGACCTGTCTTAAATTTTTTGATGATATAATCCTGGGAGTTTTTTAGAATAATTGGCTTGAGTTCTACATTTCCAGGTTTATAAACTCCGTGAACATTGCCAAACGAGGCAGCAATTGTGAACATATTGTTTACTTTTAAGAGTTCTTCATAGGCATATGCAACGTCCTCCGGTTGAGTATATAACCTGGAGCTATCGACCCCCGAATGATCTACTCCGTCTTCTTCTCCACCCGTAACACCTAACTCAATCTCAAGTGTCATTTCGATTTTGCTCATTCTCTCAAGATATTTCTTGCATGTCGCTATGTTTTCTTTCAACGGTTCTTCAGAGAGATCAAGCATATGTGAACTGAATAGAGGCCTGCCATTGGTTTCATAGAATTCTTCACCTGCATCAAGCAATGCATCAATCCATGGGAGAAGTTTGCGTGCTGCATGATCAGTATGAAGTATTACAGGAATGCCATAATAGTCTGCAACATTATGGACATGAAGAGCTCCGGATATACCACCGGCTATTGCACCAATATGATTTTCCTTTGGCAAGCCCTGCCCGCCAAAAAAATGTGCCCCACCGTTCGAAAACTGGACAATCACAGGAGAATTCACAATCTTGGCAGTTTCCAAAACAGCATTTACGGAATTGGTCCCAACTACATTAACAGCAGGAATAGCAAAGTCATTTCTGTTTGCGTAGTCAAAGAGTGACTTCATATCCTTTCCAAATATCACTCCCGGTTCCAGTTTTAATTCCTTATTAGTCATAATCATTAAGTATTTATAAGAATATAATAATGCTCGTTTTCGATACAAAGATAGCTAATTTTAAACCCCGCATGAAACAAATTAACAGTAGTAAATTGATATTCATGGCTGCAAGTGGAGTGCAGTAATAGCAGAAAATCAATACCTTAAGTGCATAATTATAAAGTGTCAGTATCTTTAGTTCACACTTTTGGGGAAAAAAATTTATACTCTCTGAGATATTATTTATCTTCGTAGACTTATTTTTAAAATATTTCTGCTCTGATATTTATCAAATGCCAATGACTGATGATAACACAAAATAGTTAAAAACTGACCTTGTTCCATGCAAGGTTACCTTTAAAAACCAAATAATTAAATATGAAAAAAATCTTTATCTTAATATTTACCTGTCTCATTTCTTCACAGGCACTAATCTTCTCGCAACAAAAAGTATGGTCGCTGGAAGAGTGTATCAAATACGCTATTGACAACAATATCCAGATAAAACAACAGGGAATTCAGACCGAAATTCAAAAAAATTCACTGGATCTGGCAAAATTTCTATTGCTGCCGAGTCTGAACGGACAGGCTTCACACTCTTATTCATTTGGCCGCGCATTGGACCAGAACACTTACACTTTTTTTAACCAAACTCTTCAGTCTGACTATTTCTACCTGGGAGGTTCGATGCCTGTTTTCAATGGCTTGCAGTATTATAATTCTATTCAGAAAAATAAATATCAGGTACTGGCAAGCCAGCAGGATCTCAAGGATATTAGTGATAATGTGGCTTTAAATGTTGCACTTGCATATCTGCAGATACTCCTGAACAAGGAGCTTGTCGCGGCAAATGAAAATCAACTTAACATCACGTTGCAACAAATTGAGAAAACAAGAAAGCTGGTTGATGCCGGTAGTGTAGCCAAGGGAAATCTTCTTGAGATAGAAGCTCAGGCTGCGCAGGAAGAACTCTCCCTGATCACCCAGAAAAACCTGCTTGAAACATCTATTCTCACGCTCACTCAATTTCTTGAACTTAAAACTCCGGCAGGATTTGAAATTCTGGTTCCTCAAATCAATGTTGATCCAAATTATATTGTTTCAGGTAATATTGATGATATATATGAAATCGCTGAGAAAAACAGGCCGGAAATTAAAAGCTCTGAGTTTAAACTCACAGCCAGTGAATATGGTCTAAAGATGGCAAGAGGAGGAAGGAGTCCTGTGGTTTCCCTAAACTATTCTTTAAACAGCCGATATACATATCTCTCCAATGTGCCCGGAATTGAGTCGTTTAATACCCAGTTAAAAAATAATAAAAACTCGGGAGTGGGACTGACATTAAGTATTCCGATTTTAAACGGATGGCAGGTTAATAAGAACATCTCAAACTCAAAATTAAATGTTGAAAGCAGTCAATACACTTTGGATGGAACAAGAAAACAACTTTATAAAAATATTCAGCAGGCATATACTGACGCAGTAGCGGCCCTTAAAAAATATAACGTAAGTATCAAAGCAATTGCCTCAACTGAGGAGTCTTTCAGATATACTGAACAGAAATTTAATGTTGGAATGGTTACATCAGTCGACTACAATGCCTCAAAAACCCAGCTGCTTAAATCACAATCAGATATGGCTCAGGCAAAATATGAATTTATTTTTAAAACCAAGGTTCTCGATTTTTATAAAGGCATACCGTTAAGTCTAAATCAATAATTATAATACAAAATCATTTTAAGATACAAGAACATGAAAAACAATAAGATCCTTAAGATTTTACTTCCGATAGTAATTGTCCTGATTCTTTTCGCAGTAATTGGGAAAAAAGCAGGCTGGTTCGGTAAAGCTTTAACGGTGAAGGTGGCTGTTGAGAATGCTCAAAAACGCACTATCGTTGAAACAATTACAGCGAATGGCAAAATTCAGCCTGAGAAAGAGGTTAAAATTAGTCCGGATGTATCAGGCGAAATTGTAGAACTGACAGTAAAAGAAGGTTACAATGTTGAAAAAGGACAATTATTACTCAGAATAAAACCCGATAATTACATTTCCCAGAGAGACAGATCATTGGCAGAAATCAGCGCAGCCCAGGCACGTCGGTCTCAGTCGGAGGCTCAATTTACTCAGGCCGAATTATCCTTTAAGCGAAACAAACAACTATTTGACCAACAGACTATTTCAAAGTCTGATTTTGAGCAGGCTGAAGCTACTTATAACGTGGGAAAAGCCGAGCTTGATGCAGCTAAGTTTGCAATAACAAGTGCCGAAGCCTCCCTTAAAGATGCAAATGAAAACCTTACCAAGACGTCGATCTATGCACCGATGACAGGTACGGTATCTATGCTTCTCGTTGAACTAGGAGAAAGAGTTGCAGGAACAAATCTTATGGCAGGAACAGAATTAATGAGGGTTGCTGATTTGTCCCGTATGGAAGCTCAGGTACAGGTAAATGAGAATGACATCCCAAGGGTTAAACTCGGAGATACCGCCCTGATTGAAGTAGATGCATATCTCGACCAGAAATTTAAAGGGATAGTAACTGAAATTGCGAATTCTGCCAAGACAACAGGTGTATCAGCTGATCAGGTTACTAACTTTGATGTCAAGATTCTGGTTCTTCCCCAATCATACCAGAAACTTGTTGATGCCGGGGATAAAAACCCCTTCAGACCAGGAATGTCTGCAACAGTCGATATCCGTACCCAGTCAAAACCTGACATACTTGCCGTTCCGATACAATCTGTTACAACACGTACCGATACAACTAAAATTTCCGTCACACCTTCAGAAAAAGATATCCGTACCCTCGTATTTGTTACAGATGGTAAATATGCTCTCGCTAAGGATGTTAAAACCGGAATACAAGATAATTCTTACATTGAAATCCTTTCAGGGGTGGGAGTAAATGATAAGGTTATCTCTGCTCCTTTCAGTGCAATAAGTAAAAAATTATCTGACAGCACCGTGATAGAGGTTGTAAAAAAAGAACAACTATATAAGGTGAAATAGATAGCTGGTATCTCGTTCAAAACATGGTAATATGTCTTGAAACTGCAACAAACCTTTGCTCAGTGGCATTATGTGATAGTGCCGGTGTAATTTCTTTGAGAGAAAGTAACGAATCAAAATCGCATGCATCCACTCTGACTTTATTTATTGGGGAAATCCTCAAAGAGCATGGAATAAGAGCTCATGACCTTGAAGCGGTAGCTGTCAGTAAGGGACCAGGATCTTACACAGGATTGCGGATTGGTGTATCGGTAGCAAAAGGAATTGCATATGGAGCATCTATTCCTCTTATCGGCATAGAGACCACTCTTTCAATGTTCTGGGGGATTAATGACAATAAATATATTGATACTGAATCTGAGGTGAAGTCATTTTATTGTCCTATGCTTGATGCCAGGAGAATGGAAGTTTATTATTCTATTTATGACTCAGGCGGGAATAAAATAAAGGAAATATCGGCAGAAATAATCACTAAAGATACATTTGCCAATATTCCTGAATCACAGAAGATTATTTTTTTTGGTGATGGAGCAATAAAATGTAAAGAAGTGATTAATCGTAAAAATGCTCTTTTTGAAGCTAATTACAAAATATCAGCTTCACACATGCATAAATCTGTATTTCAGTCACTTAGAGAAAAACGTTTCGAAGATGTTGCTTACTTTGAACCATTTTATCTGAAAGATTTTATAACTTCCAAACCCAGAAAAAATATACTGGGAAAATAATCGGTACTATTACTACGTTCCAGCAGGAAGAAGTATGAACAGAATTTTTTGTATCATCGGTGCAGCATTAATAATCTCAACCTTTGCGAAGGGTCAGGTTGATTCATATAAAGTCGGAGAGAATGTAACCTATACAATCCAATATGGTTTTATTACGGCTGGAATCGGTACCCTCGAGTTAAAAAGTGATTCATTTAACGGACTGGAAGTATGGCATTCAAAATTATCAGCAAGAACAACCGGAATGGCTGAGGCTCTTTTTAAGGTTTTGGATGTTTACGAGAGTTTCATCGACCCTATTACCGAGTTACCTGTAAAATCGATCAGAAATATCCATGAAGGTCATTATAAAAGGTATAATGTTGTACTATTTGATCATAAAACAAGAGCTGATTCAAGTATTCTTACAAGCGATCTTACAGGAATACATATTGCTCCTCCCCGAATTCAGGATATCCTCTCCTGTTTCTATTTCTTCCGGAATCATATTCTTCCGATCGACAGCAATCTGGTTAAAGGTAAGATGACATACATTACCACATGGTTCTGTGATGAACTTTATCCGATCAGGTTGAAATATATCGGAACGGATGTAATAAAAACCAAAGTCGGTAAAATCAAATGCTACAAGTTTAATCCTGTTACAGAAACCGGGAGACTTTTCAAAACTGAAGAAGATGTTTCTTTCTGGTTTTCGGCCGATAAGAATTTTTTACCGGTTAAGATTCGATTTGATATATTTGTAGGTGCGTTTACATGTGAGATTGTAAATTATGAAGGGCTGGTTTATCCCCTTGGAGCTAATAATGAAATGATAAATTAATTTACTGAATAACAGAAATATATGGCAAGTACTGCAGATTTTAGAAATGGATTAGTTATTGAATTCAACAATGACCTTTATACAATTGTACAATTTCAGCATGTTAAACCAGGAAAAGGGCCTGCTTTTGTACGAACTAAACTAAAGAATCTCAAAAGCGGGAGAGTAATTGATAATACTTTTTCTTCAGGTACCAAAGTGACCCTGGCGAGGGTTGAACGACGCCCCTACCAATATCTTTACAAGGATGATATGGGATGTTATTTTATGCATCTCGAAACTTTTGAACAGATCCACATTCCTGAATCAATGATTGAAAATCACGAATTTCTCATGGAAGGAGCAAGTGTCGAAATAGTTGTTCATGCCGATACTGAAACTGTCCTTTCTGTTGATATCCCTCAGTCTGTTGTTATGGAAGTCACCTATTCCGAACCTGGTTTAAGAGGCGATACGGCTAATAACGCGTTAAAACAGGCAAAAGTCCAGAACGGTGCAATAATCATGGTCCCATTGTTTGTAAATACCGGCGACAAAATAAGAATCGATACACGCGACAAAACCTATGTTGAAAGAGTTAAGGGATAGATACTATTATGGAAGATAAAAAAGGTCTGGCTGACAGATTAAAGATTTCAAAATTTAAACTAGACTCATTACTCGATATTACATTATCGATCAATGCGAATCTTCCTACTGAAGACCTTTTATCAAAATATGAATTCATCCTCAGAAACAATCTGGGAATAGGCAAAATCCTCATTTTTAAACATTCCGGTACCTGGGAATGCCTTCTAAACGCCGGTTTTCCTAAGCAATTTGAATCTATTGATGTAGAATCTAGATTGCTGGGAATCTGCGAGATTTTTTTTGGTGCTCCAGATCTTGGTTTCGAAGGGGTTGATATTATCGTACCAGTATATAATAACAACGTTCATCTGGCTTTTGTTTTTATTGGTGATATCGACGAAGAAGGAGAAGGGATGAGCCCTGTTCTGAAACATCTGAATTTTATTCAGACTATTTCCAGCATTATTATAGTTGCTATCGAGAACATCAGGTTGTTTAATGAAAGTTTGCATCAGGAAGCAATAAAAAAAGAACTGGAGCTGGCTGCCAAAATGCAAAAAATGCTCATTCCTGATAACAGCCAGATGCCAAAAAACCCCAAAATTATAGTTAATGGATTTTATTTCCCTCACTATGAAGTAGGCGGGGACTATTATGATTGTATTAGGCTTTCAGAAACAAAAACGGGTTTTTGTATTGCTGATGTTTCCGGAAAAGGAATTTCGGCAGCTATCCTGATGTCAAATTTTCAGGCAAGTTTAAGAGCTCTGTTTACTTTTGATATCGAACTTGAAACACTTGTTAAAAAACTCAATTCACTTGTGGTAGCAAACGCAGCGGGAGAAAAATTCATAACATTATTTGTTGCCAGGTATGATCATAAAAGCAGGGTCCTGGAATATATCAATGCTGCTCATAATCCTCCTGTGCTTTATAATACAGCAACACATGAGACACTTCATCTCAGGACTTCATGTGTAGGCATCGGAATGCTTGATGAAATACCTGAGGTTGAGAAATCTGAAATAAAAATAAGAGATTATTCAAAAATTGTTTGCTATACAGACGGCCTTTCAGAGCTTAAATATGCTGATGGTAAGGATATTGGAACAACGGAAATCATTCGTCATATTTCTAACACAGATCCCGTTGAAAATAATATCAGGGAAATGATAAAGGATCTTGGGTTGCCACATAATAACCCTTCAACATTTGATGATGTATCAATCATTGCTGCAGATTTAGTTAAATAAAAGTATTAAATCCATTAACCACAAAGGGGCCCAAGCGTTAAAGGACCGACCGTTAAAAAATTAGCCCTTTGGCTGATTTTAGGGAGGGGACAGAATGAGCGATGGCCCCGGTGGGTTATTTTAGCGCAGGGGCCAGCCTGCAGAGGTGGCATTTTACATCAAGATCACAAAGGTCTGAATTACATGTTTTTAAGCTTTGTGTACTTTGCGCCTTCTTAGCGTGATTTGTGGTTAATGGATTTCTAACTTGCTCTTATCAGAAAGTAGTTTTTCTTACCCTTTTGTAAAAGCAGATACTTATTATTGAGAAGTGATTCGACTTGAACAAGAGCATCAGGATTATCAATTTTTTCTTTATTTATGCTGAATCCTCCGCCTTGTATAAGCCTTCTTAATTCACCCTTTGAAGAAAATACTTCCGAGTGTTCAGTACAAAGGTTGGCAATTGTGACTCCTTTATGCAGAACTTCAATTTTAACATCAAAAACCGGTACTCCCTCAAAAACAGATAAAAATGTATTTTCACTCATCTTTCTAAGCGATTCGGTGGTTCCTTTCCCGAACAGAATCTGCGATGCCTCAACAGCACTTTCATACTCTTCTTTTGAATGGACCATTATAGTTATCTCCTCAGCAAGCTTTTTCTGAAGTATACGCTCATGAGGTGCATTTATGTGCTCAGAAACGATAATATCAATCTCTTTTTGAGGCAGAACAGTAAAGATTTTAATATATTTTGCTGCATCTTCATCAGAAACATTAAGCCAAAACTGATAAAACAGATAAGGTGATGTTTTTTCAGGGTCAAGCCAGACATTTCCTGATTCCGTTTTACCAAATTTAGTGCCATCGGACTTAGTTATCAATGGACATGTCAGTGCAAAAGCTTCTCCCCCTGTTTTCCGGCGTATCAACTCAGTACCCGTTACAATATTCCCCCATTGATCGGATCCACCCATCTGGAGTTTACAGTTGAAGCTATTATATAAATGAAGAAAATCTGTCCCCTGAACAAGCTGATAAGAAAACTCTGTAAATGACATACCTTCTTTAGTTTCCGATCCGATTCTTTTTTTAACTGAGTCTTTCGACATCATATAGTTGACAGTAATATATTTCCCGATATCTCTGATAAAACCAAGGAAAGAATATTCCTTCATCCAATCATAATTATTTACCATAATAGCCCTGTTTTCAGTTTCAGACTGAAAATCGAGAAATTTAGAAAGTTGCCTTTTTATGGCTTCCTCATTTTTTCTCAGAGATACTTCATCAAGCAGGTTACGTTCTTCTGATTTTCCTGATGGATCACCGATCATTCCGGTTGCTCCTCCGACAAGTGCAATAGGAGTATGTCCACTGCGTTGGAAATGCACAAGCAACATAACCTGAACCATATGACCTATATGCAACGAGTCGGCAGTAGGATCGAATCCTATATATCCGCTTATTTTTTCTTTTTCTAATAACTCTTCAGTACCAGGCATAATATCATGTATCATGCCTCTCCATTTCAGTTCTTCAACAAAATTCATAAAAGCATTTTTTGAGAGTGCAAATATAACAAACAGGTTCAGATTACAGGCTCTTCGGGCTTCTTTTTGAACCTGTCGAAACTTCGATAAAACCCTCCCTCTCCTATTATGGGGAAAATAGCCGGGGCGATATCGGAAATTGGATTATAAAACTTTGACTCTTCTATTGTCTTCTTCGGGAGGAATGGTCTTCTGGCATCAATTGCATTTAAGACCACGAAAAAAACACTCATTATCAGCATTGATTTAATTAATCCGAATACAATCCCGAGAATCCTGTTAATAAAGCCCAAAGAAGCTGCGCTAACAACTTTGTCAGCCAGGATTCCAATAAAATGAATAATTACAACAATTATTCCAAATGTAATCAGGAAGGCTATTACTCCAACATAACGCCCGGTCATATCAAAATAATCATAGAGTTTTTCGGCAGTGAAAGTCGAAAATCTGATGGCGCCCCATATTCCCAGAATCAATGCTGCAAGCGAAGCCACCTCTTTTACCAGTCCGTTAATGAATCCGGTCACCAGTGATAATATAAGGATAACAACTATTATGGCATCTAACCAGTTCATGATATTCTAAATTTTTATATCAAAGATAATTTAATTTTCAGAATGCTAAGGACTCACAACATACGACTCTCGACGAACGACTCACGGTTGTCTTTCCTGTGTGGTGCCTCGTGTGCTTTGAGACATTAATGTTAATTCTCCTGATTTGCATTGACAAAAAAATAGTATACTTTTGCGACTGAAATTGGCCCCATAGTTCAATGGATAGAATGGAGGTTTCCTAAACCTTAGATTCAGGTTCGATTCCTGGTGGGGCTACAAGAAACAATATAAAAAGCATTGATATACAATAATATCAATGCTTTTTATATTTGACAGCTGGCACAGGGCTGGCACAATTCTTGTAAAAATTAAATATCATAATATTAAGTGCAGGACAACCCGCAAACAAATAAGCGCAAACAGATTATAGCCAGCCAAACCTGACCAATATATCTCGCCTCATAGTTTTCATTATTACTCATAGCCCAAATAGCAAATAAGGTAAATGTCTGCCCGTGTCCAGTTACACGGAAAGGCAGAATATATCTGAATTTAGGATTGAAATTTGGCAATAATTCAAATTTGTAGTCATTGAAGGAATGCATACAAATGCCTTTGTGTCTGCTATCTCCATACCAGTATAGCGAGTTGGGCTTTTTGTTTGTTCCATTGTAAACGAATTTGTCTGGATGTTCGCATTCTTGAATAACCAAAATGTCAGGATGATGCGCTAGTATGAGATCGGCTTTTTTTCTAAAGGCTCCTTGACAGTTCCAAGTTATTAGTCTCATTTGTGGACAAGAATTATTCTATTCTCCTTCAAAAAAGTCATCGTCTGCTATTTTTACTTCATAAGTGGTCTTTATTTGAACTCCGACATCGAATTGATGCATTAGATTAACTAGTTTGTTTCCATCAATTAAAATGATTCTGTGATGGGCATCATGAGCTTTTTGAATAGCTCCTTTATCAAAGTCAGAAGTAGTCACAAATAGTCCTTTATTAGTATCTACACTCATTGCCCCAATGAAATTCCTTATGTCCTTTTCTCGAACCTTGTTATCCTCATACCTTTTAGCTTGAATATAAATTTTATTCAATCCCAGCTTATCTTTATTTATTATACCATCAATGCCACCATCTCCTGATTTAGAAGTCTCAATGAAATCCCCATAGCCCATTTTTTTTAATAAAATCAAAATTACCTTTTCAAAATAGTAAGGGTCTAATGCTTTTAATTTCTCTAATAACTCGTGTTTAATTTGTGCTTCTATTTCCGAAAAACCTCTATCAATAAGGTCTTGGGGAGAAGAGTTATTATGTTCAGAAGTATTTAAAATGCCTTTAGTTTTTTCATCAGAATAAAAATCTATAAAGTTTGATTCTTCATCAATGTCTTTTAGCTGTAATTTCTCGTTATTTGATCTCTTGCCTTTCTCGGTAATTTGACCATGATTAAATCATCTGATCTGGATCCTTATCGATACCAAAGAACCGGTCTCCATTTAATCCTGTCAGCTGTTGGCAAACCCGGAGTTCCTCACCTTCGATGGCTATATTCCTTTCGCCCTCTCTGAAACGGTTTAGAATAGTACTCATTATGGTGAATTCCTGACTTCCCAGCTTATACTTGCGTAAGAACAGCAGGGAGGAAATCAGGAAGGCGATGGGTATGCCGCAGAAAAGAATGCGAATGCCCCAGTCGGTTATGTTTGCTATTTTTCCTGCACTGACAGCCTCCTTGCTGTAACCGATCACATCCAGCGCAATACCAAGGGCACCCACAACCACACCGCCCGATAGTTTACGTAGGAAAGTCGATACGCCGGAGTAGAGCCCCTCCCTGCGATGCCCGGTGATCAATTCATCCACATCGGCAATGTCGGGCAGAGCGGACCATGAGAAGAGATTGCACCCGGCACTTCCCACACCAATCAGCGAGCAGATGGAAATAACAAGAATGCCCGGTGTGGCGGGAGTCAGGAAAACTATGCCAATGCTTGTAGCGATCCACACGCCGGCGGAGATGTAAGCCGGAGTGGTCTTGTCTGTTTTTTGAGCCATGTACGAGAAAATACCGATAAAAACCAGCTGGGTAACAAGGATAGATCCCATTATCGGAACGAAAAGTGCCTCCTTCTGCAGGGAAACCGTCAGGAAATATACAGCCAATGTCATAACGGTATCAATAGCCATTTGAAAGAGTATAAATACGGTTACATAAATGCGGAAGGAACGGTTTTTGAGAATGAAAAACCAATCCTTAAAGCTTATAGCTGGGCTGGGTTTTGTCGTATTCTCCCAGGTACCAAGGAACACCACCAGCCAGCTCATGGCGAATACCAGTCCGAAGGAAAGTCCCATGATCAGATAACCCTGTTTGGGATCCGTATAGGCTCCTGTTATCAGTGCCGGAACAGTGGCGCATAAAATGGCAGCAGCAGCAGAAAATCCTAGACGCATACCGGTGAATGCACTACGCCTGTTATAGTCCCTTACCATGTCGGACAGAATGGCGTTGTAGGGAACCATCACAATTGTAAAGG
>OCZT010001212.1_pt1 | contig 26703 bp, 15 predicted proteins | sample 1539031 | NCBI WGS metagenome assembly OCZT01 (sample SAMEA3539308, study PRJEB22396) | soil metagenome | biome: tundra; feature: field; material: soil | place: USA | collected 2010-05 | depth 0.15 m | reverse complement strand
AGAAGTGGCGGCACGCGCGACAGGTGGAAAAAACCCGCCAGGTCCGACCCGATTTGCTCAAATAAACAGCCATGAACCCGATCATCAGCGAAATCACCGCAGCCCAGGTGAAAAAAGACATTACGCCCTTCAAAGTGGGCGACGGCGTGCGCGTGCACACCAAGGTCCGCGAGGGCGACAAAGAGCGCGTGCAGGTGTACTCCGGCATCGTCATCGCCCGCAAGGGTCATGGCATCCATGAGTCGTTCACCGTGCGCCGCATCAGCTACGGCGAGGGCGTCGAGCGCGTGTTTCCCGTCAACTCCCCGAACATCGAGAAGATCGAGGTCGAGCGCGAGTCCGAGATCATGAAGGCCCGCCTTTACTACCTCCGCCACCGCACCGGCAAGGCCGCGGTCGCCGTCAAGGTGCGCGAAAATCGCGCCGCGGTAGCCGCCGCCCCCGCCGCGACGACCTGAGTTTTCTCAGCCCCGTTTTTTCGAAAGCGAGCTCCTTCCGGGGCTCGCTTTTTTGTTGGCGTGGCACGGGTCTCCCGACCCGTGTCGGGCATCGTCCGCGTGAAAATGTTGCCGCTGACATTGATCGTCGACCGCGTCGCTCATGGGTCAGGAGACCCGTGCCACCTTGAATAATTCTGCTTCCCCGGGCGCGCTGCGCGGCGTAGTCCTCATGACCTTCCCACCTTCCCATGACGCTCCAGACGCCCGTTCTCGCCCAAGCCGCCACGCAGGCCCGCGGCCTCGCCATCGATGCCGTGCACAAGGCCGGCATCGGCCATCTTGGCCTCCCGCTCGGCTGTGCCGAGATCGGCGCGGTGCTCTTCGGACACGCGCTCTCGCTCAATCCCGACCGCCCGCGCTGGATCAACCGCGACCGCTTCGTCCTTTCCGCCGGCCACGGCTCCATGTTTCTCTACGCCTGGCTGCACCTGCTGGGTTTCGAGCTCTCGCTGGATGACATCAAGGCGTTCCGCCAGCTGCACTCGAAGACGCCGGGCCACCCGGAGTTTCGCCACACGCCCGGCGTCGAGGCGACCACCGGCCCGCTCGGGCAGGGCATCGGCAATGCCGTCGGCATGGCCGTCGCCGGCCTGATGGCGAGGGCGCGCTTCAACACGACCGAGCACGAGCTGTTCAATTATCACGTCGTCTGCCTCGCGGGCGACGGCTGCATGCAGGAGGGCGTGGGCATGGAGGCGGTCGAGTTCGCGGGTCACCAGCAGCTCGGCAATCTCATCCTCATCTACGACTCGAACGACGTGACGCTCGACGCGATGGCGTACAAAACCCAGAGCGAGAATACGGGGGCGCGCTTCAAGGCCATCGAGTGGGATGTGCAGACGGTGGACGGCCACGACATGGCCGCGTTCCTGAAGGCTTTCAACAAGGCGAAAAAAGCGAAGAGCGGAAAACCGCAGCTGATCATTGCGCGGACGATCATCGGCAAGGGCATCCCCGAGGTCCAAGGCACCGCGAAGGCGCACGGCGAGGGTGGGGCGAAGTTCGCGGACACCGCCCGCGCGGGCCTCGGCCTGCCGGCCGACCAACATTTCTTTGTGAGCGATGAGGTGCGCGCGTATTTTGCCGGACACAAGGCGCGTCTCGTCCGCGCCTACAACCGGTGGTATCGGATCTTCAAAGCCTGGCGCGAAGCCAATCCGGACAAGGCCGCGCTGCTCGACGCGTCGTCCGCCCATCCGACCGCCGCGCACTTGATCGAGAAGATCCCGCTCTTTCCCGCCGACGCGAAGCATCCCGGCACGCGCGGCTCGGGTCGCGAAGTGCTGCAGCCCCTGGCTGCGGAATTGCCGCTGCTGATCAGCGGCTCGGCCGACCTGCACGGCTCGACCTACAATTACATCAATGCCGACAAGGATTTCGATCCGACCAACCGCGCGGGCCGCAACATCCGCTTCGGCATTCGCGAGCATGCCATGGCCGCGATGTGCAACGGCATCGCCTACGACGGCCTGTTCCGCCCGTCGTGCGCGACGTTTCTCGTGTTCGCCGATTACTCGCGTCCGTCGATGCGCCTCGCCGCCCTCGCGGGCCTGCCGGTGATTTATATTTACACGCACGATTCCGTGGGAGTGGGCGAGGACGGCCCAACGCACCAGCCCATCGAGACGGTCTCCGCGCTGCGCTTGATTCCGAACTTCGATGTCATCCGTCCCGCCGACGCCGAGGAAACCGCCGGCGCATTTGCCGCCGCGCTGGAGCGCTCGGACGGCCCCACGCTGCTGGCGCTGACGCGCCAAGCCGTGCCGATGCTCAACGAAATTCCTCCGCACGTCCGTCGCGCGGGCGTGTTGAAGGGTGGTTACGTGGCCGTGCAGGAAACGGCGCCGCTTACACTGATTCTCATCGCGACCGGCAGCGAACTTCAATGGGCGCTCGCGGCCGCCAAGGAACTCGGGGCGGGCACGCGCGTCGTCTCGATGCCCTGTACCGAACGCTTCGACCGCGAGCCGGCGGAATATCGCGAGAGCATTCTCCCGTCGTCCTGCCGGAAGCGGGTCGCGATCGAGGCAGGCGTCACGAGCTACTGGAGCAAATATGTCGGCCTCGACGGCAAGGTGGTCGGCATTGACCGCTTCGGCCTGAGCGCGCCGGCGCCGCAGGTTTTCAAGGAGCTCGGGATCACGACCGAGGCTTTGCTGGCCGTGGCGCGCAGCTGCTGAGGCGCGGCCCGTCGAATTTCGCAAGACCCTTGCAGCTGTCCTGCAATAAGCAGGATAGGAAAATTTGGAACTGCGCGGAGTTGTGCTTGTGTCTATGGTTAGCTGCCTAACTATCCGCCACTTGATTATTTAGTTCCCGTCGCTATTCCATGCCGCACCTTCTCCTCAAAGACCTTCCCCGTTACGACTGCCTGCTCGAGGCGGCGAAGGAATTTCCCGACCTCGATCCCTCGGCTTGCGAGGCGGTTTTGCACCTGCTGCGCGCGGGGGATGAATGCGCCAAGGCGGTCGAGGCCCAGCTGGCGGAGCACAACATTTCGCAGGGGCGCTTCAGCGTGCTGATGATCCTCCTGAACCGTTGCGGGGGAGAGGCGCCGCCGATCCTCGGCCCCGCCGAGTTGGCGGAAGCTGCCGGAGTCAGCCGTGCCACTATGACCGGGCTGATCGACACCCTGGAACGCGACGGCCTCGTGACTCGGGAGCCCGACACCGTGGACCGCCGGATGATGCTGGTGCGACTGACCGCGAGGGCCGAGGCGCTCATGCAGGAAATCCTGCCCACGCATTTCCAAATCATGGCGTCGCTGATGGCGCCGCTCTCCGAAGCCGAGCGCAAGACGCTGGTCCGGTTGCTGAACCGGATCATCCCGCAGACGATGATCGCGGCCCCGCTCGCGGCGGCGGGCACATGAGTTGCTTTAATTTCCCAGGATTTACCCAACCAGCCAACCCCCTTCTCCCATGACCTTAACTGCAAAACGTTCCCTCGGTATGGCGCTCGGTGTGATCGTCGTGATCGGCGCCATCGCCGGATGGAAGATCATGACGATCCGCGCCGTCATGGCCAGAATGGCCACCCAGAAGCCGCAGCCGACCGTGGTCTCCTCGATGAAGGCCGCGGAACAGATCTGGCAGCGGCGCCTGCACGCGGTCGGCAGCTTCACGGCCGTCCAAGGCGTGACCGTGACCAACGAGCTCGACGGCACCGTGGTCCAGATCGCATTCGAGTCGGGGGCCCGGGTGAAGCAGGGCGACCTGCTGGTGCAGCTGGACATTTCGTCCGAGCAAGCCCTGCTGGCAAACGCGGTGGCCAGCGCCGATCTCACCGCGCTCAACCTGAAGCGGGCGCAGGACCTGCGAACGAAGGACTCCAATTCGCAGTCCGACCTCGATGCCAGCGAGGCCCAGGCCCGCCAGACGTCGGCCAACGTCGATGGCATCCGCGCGACCATTGCGAAAAAGACCATCCGCGCGCCCTTCACCGGTCGGCTCGGCATCCGCGAGGTCAATCTCGGCCAGTTCCTGAAGGGCGGGACCACGGTGGTGCCGCTGCAGGCGCTTGATCCCATTTTTGTGAATTTCTCCATGCCGCAGCAGGACGTGATCGACCTGAAGGTCGGCCAGTCCGTGCAGGTCACGATCGACGCCTACCCGGGGACCGTGTTCGATGGCTCGATCAACGCGATCAACTCGAAAGTCGACGACGCCAGCCGCAATGTGCAGGTTCAGGCCACGCTCGCCAATGCCGACGAGCGGATCAAGCCGGGCATGTTTGCCAGCGTCGATGTCGTGCTTCCCGCGGAGGACCGGTATGTCACGCTGCCGTTGACCGCCATCACCTACAATCCCTATGGCGACTCGGTCTACGTGGTGGAGGACAAGGGCAAGGACGCGGAGGGCCATCCGATCCTGACCGTGCGCCAGCAGTTTGTGGAGCTGGGCGCGCAGCGCGGCGACCAGGTCGCGGTGCTCAAGGGCGTCAAGCCGGGTGAGGAGATCGTCACGGCGGGCCAGCTGAAGCTCCGCAACGGCTCCGCCGTGGAGATCAACAACACCGTGCCGATCGAGAGCAACCCGGCCCCGAAGCTGCAGAACACCTGAGGCGCCGCCGACATGAATTTCACGGACATCTTCATCAAGCGACCGGTGCTGGCCACGGTCGTCAGCATCCTGATTTTGCTGGTGGGATGGCGCGCGCTCACCCTGCTCAACGTCCGCCAGTACCCGGTGAGCAACAGTGCGATCGTGACGGTCACGACGATTTACACCGGGGCCAGTGCCGAGCTGATCCAGGGCTTCATCACCTCGCCCCTGGAGAAGCAGATCGCCAGCGCCGAGGGCATCGACTATTTGGAATCGAGCAGCGTGCCCAGCGCCAGCGTCATCACGGCGCACCTGAAGCTCAACTACGACGCCAACGCGGCGCTCACGCAGATCACCTCCAAGGTGAACAAAGTGCGCAACCAGCTCCCGGCTGACGCGTTTGACCCGACGATCGACGTCCAGGTGGGCGAGACGACGTCGTCGATGTATCTCAGTTTCTACAGCACCGAGCTCGATTCCAACCAGATCACCGACTACCTCACGCGCGTGGTCCAGCCCAAGCTGGCGGCGGTCGATGGCGTGCAGAGCGCCTCGATCCTCGGCGGCCGCACGTTCGCGATGCGCATCTGGCTCAAGCCCGACCGGCTCGCGGCCTACGGGGTCAGCCCCTCGCAGGTGCGCCAGGCCCTCGCGACCAACAATTCGCTGGCGGCGGTGGGCGCCACCAAGGGCTCGCTCATTTCCGTCAACCTCAACGCGGCCACCGACCTGCACACGGCGGATGATTTCAAGCAGCTCGTGATCCGGCGGCAGGGCGACGCAATCATCCGGCTGCGGGACATCGCCGATGTCGTGCTGGGCGCGGAGAGCTACGACTCGGTGGTCCATTACGGCGGCCAGGACGCCACCTTCATCGGCATCAACGTGCTGCCCACGGCCAACGCGCTCACCGTCATCCAGGACGTGCGCAAGGTGGTCCCGGAAATCGAGGCTCAACTGCCCGCCGGCCTGAAGATCAGTATCCCCTACGATGCCACGGCCTACATCAACGGCGCCATTCACGAGGTGGCGGTCACCCTCGCCGAGGCGCTCGTCATCGTCATGGTGGTGATCTTCCTCTTCCTCGGCTCGGTCCGCTCGGTCATCATCCCGCTGGTGGCGATGCCGCTCTCGCTCATCGGGGCCGGGTTCCTCATGCTGGTGCTGGGGTTCACGATCAACCTGCTCACCCTGCTCGCGATGGTGCTGGCGATCGGCCTCGTGGTGGACGACGCCATCGTCGTGGTGGAAAACATCCACCGGCACATCGAGGAGGGGCTTTCGCCGATGGCGGCCAGCCTGCAGGGCGCGCGCGAGCTGGGCGGGCCGGTCATCGCGATGACGATCACCCTGGCGGCGGTGTATGCCCCGATCGGATTCCAGGGCGGTCTGACGGGAACGCTCTTCCGGGAATTTGCGTTCACCCTGGTGGGCGCCGTGATCATCTCCGGCATCGTGGCGCTGACGCTCTCGCCGATGATGTGCTCGCGGCTGCTCAAACACGACACCAGCAAGCGGGGCTTCGCCCATTTTCTCGACGCCACCTTCGACAAGCTGCAGGTGCGCTACGAGCACCTCCTCGACGGCATGATGCAGACCTGGCCCGTCCTGCTGGTCATCCCGGTGATTTCGATGCTGCTGATCTCCCCCTTCTGGTCGATGACGAAGCACGAACTGGCGCCGGACGAGGACCAGGGCATCATCATCGCCTTTTCCACCTCCGCGCCGAACGCCAACATCGACCAGACGTCGCTCTTTGCGGACGAGAATGCGAAAATTATGCGGAGCTTCCCGGAGACGGCGAACATCTTCCAGATCGTCGGCTTCAACGGGGTCAACACCGCCATCAGCGGCATGGTGTTCAAGCCATGGGGCGACCCGGCGCGCGCCCGCTCCACGCTCCAGCTGCTCCCGGACGTCACGGCCAAGCTCAACAACGTGGCGGGCCTGAAGACCTTCGCCTTCCTGCGCCCGCCGTTGCCCGGCGGCGGCTCCGGCCCGCAGGTGCAGTATGTCCTGCTCTCCACCGACGCGCCCGAACGGATCGCGCAGGTGGCGGACGAGTTCGTCAAACGGGCGTTCCAGAGCGGCCTGTTCTACTTTGCCGACAGCGACCTGAAGTTCGACCAGCTGCGCGGCGACATCGAGATCGATCGCAGCAAGGCGGCCGACCTCGGCGTCAACATGCAGCAGGTGGCGGCCGATGTCGGCTCGATGCTGGGGGGCGGCTACGTCAACTACTTCAACATCCAGGGCAACAGCTACAAGGTGATCCCACAGGTCGAGCGCGACTTTCGCCTCAACCCCGGCCAGCTCGGCAATTACTATGTCAACGGTGGCGGGAAGCTCGTGGCGCTGTCGACCTTCGCCAAGGTGAAATTCAAGGTGCAGCCGCAGGCGCTGAAGCATTTCCAGCAGCTCAGCGCGGCCACGATCTCGGCCGTGCCGCGGCAGGGCGTCTCGCTCGGCCAGGCGCTGGATTTCTTCAACGGCGAGGCCGCGAAGATCCTGCCTCAGGGCTACAGCGTCGACTACGGTGGGCAGTCGCGGCAGTATGTGCAGGAAGGCAGCTCGCTCGTCGTGGCGTTCGTCTTTGGCGCCATCATCATCTTCCTCGTCCTCGCGGCGTTGTTTGAAAGTTTCCGCGATCCCCTGATCATCCTGCTCGGCAGCGTGCCCATGACGCTGGTCGGCGCACTCATGTTCCTGTTCCTCGGCGCGGCCTCGATCAACATCTACACCGAGGTCGGTTTCATCACCCTGGTCGGCCTGATCAGCAAGCACGGCATCCTGATCGTGCAGTTCGCGAACCGGCAGCAGGAGGCGGGGAAACCCAAACGCGAGGCGATCGAACATGCCGCCGCGGTCCGGCTCCGCCCGATCCTGATGACCACCGCCGCGATGGTGTTCGGCGTGGTCCCGCTCATCCTCGCCACCGGCGCCGGCGCGGCGAGCCGCTTCAGCATGGGGATTGTCATCGCCACCGGCATGTCCGTGGGCACCCTGTTCACGCTGTTCGTCGTGCCCGCCGTCTACATGCTGATCGCCCGCGACTATGCGCAAGGCCGCCCGGCCGGCGCCCCCTCTTCCGCCCTCCCATGAAAACGCCCGTCTCCTCTTTCTCCGGCCGATGCCTGACGCTGCTCCTGGCCATGTTGGCCAGCGCCGCTGCGTCTCTTGCGGCGCCGGCGGTGCCCGACACGCTCGACCTGAAGACCGCCATCGGCTTCGCGCTCGAGAACAACTTCGCCATTCGCCAGGCGCGCGAACGCATCCGGCAGCAGGAAGGCGTCGTGATCGAGGTCTCGGCGCGCGAGATTCCCAACGTCGCCGCCACCGGTGCCTACCAGCACAATGACACTTCCATTACGGTGCAGAATCCGCCGAGTGACCGTTACTGGTCGATCACCCTGACGGCGACCCAGGTGCTCTTCGCCGGCGGCGGCGTGCGCTCTGCCGTGAAGAGCGCGGATCTAACCCGCGAGGCCGCGTTGCTCGAGCTGCAGTCGGTGATCAATGACGCCCTGCTGGCGGTGCGCACCGCCTATTTCGACGTGTTGCTCAACCGTGAGAAGATCAAGGTGCAGGAGCAAAACGTCACGCTGCTCGGCCAGCAGTTGAAGAACGTCACGGACCGCTTCGAGGCCGGCACCGTTTCGTCCTTCGAAAAACTCCGGGCCGAGGTCGCCGTGGCCAACGCCCAGGTCCCGCTCATCACCGCGCGCAATGATTATCGCCTGGCCATCGAGTCGCTCCGCCAGGCGCTCGGTTTCGCCACCAACAAATATCTCGCCAAGATTCCCGACGTGCTCGGCACGCTGGACTACACGCCCCAGCAATTCGACCTGGCGACGGCGTTTGACGCGGCGCGCGCCAACCGCCCCGATCTGCAGCGTCTCGATAAACTGACGGCCGCCGGCGAGCAGTCGATCACCACGGCAAGATCGACCTACTATCCCAATCTCGAGCTCATCGGCGGCTGGCTGCTCCGCAAAGGACCGACCGACCGCTTTGGCGATTCGCCGGACGGCTGGGTGGTCGGCCTCCAGTCGCAGTGGGCCATCTTCGATGGCCGCGCCACCCATGGTCGCGTCGTCCAGGCCCGCTCGCTGCTGGAACAGACCAAGTTGGCGCTGACCGAGGCGCAACTGGCGGCCGAGGTTGAGGTCCGCCGCGCCTTTTCCGGCTGGCAGGAAGCCACGGAGCTGGCGGCGGCCTCGCAAAAGGTCGTCGCCCAAGCCGAGGAGGCCGTTCGGCTCGCGACGGCGCGCTACGATGCGGGGACCGCCACCCAACTCGACGTCCTTCAGTCCCAAGTCGACCTGACCACGGCCCGGACGAATCAGCTGCAGGCTTATTACACCTATAACGTCGCCGTCGCCACCCTGCGCCGGGCGATGGGGCAGTCCGATGAGTTTGTGAAAAATTGAAGCGGCGCCGCGCCCGCGACCCCCGGCGTGAAAGGACGCTTCGCGCCAGTATTTCCACCACTGACTCGCAACTTGGGCCATTCCGGGGTGTCCTCTCATCGCGCATGAAATTTCGTCGCGTGCTCCTCGTCGGTGCCGTCGTCATCGCGGGGCTGCTCCTGGCGGCGGTCGGCGTGGCCTGCTCGTCGAAATTTCAGACGTGGGCGGCGCGCCGGGCCCTCGCCGGTCAGCCCGGGATCGACGTGTCGGTAGGGCGGGTGGCGGCGGGCTGGAATCAGCTGCGCTTGGACGAGGTCCGGGCCGTGCAGGATGGTGCCGTGCTCACCTTGCCGGCGGTGAGGATTGAATTGCCGGTATTTGCGGCCGCGCTGCGTCAAAAGGTGCTGGTCCGTCATCTGGAGGCGCGCGGCTGGACGCTGGATCTCACGCATCTGCGCCCGCGGCCAGTGGCGGTGGTTGCGGCCGTGGCACCGTCGGTTCCCCGGGATTTTTCCCTGCTGCCGTCGGCCTATGGCAAACTCGCCCCGACGGTGGCCCCGGTCGTTTTCGCGGGTATCTTCAAGGGATTGAGGCTGCCGGTGGACCTCGCCCTCGATGGCGTCGATTTGGCGGGCGACATACTGTTGCCCGCGCTCCCGGGTCGTCCGGCGGCACGGGCGAAGATCACCATCACCGGCGGCAGCCTGGCCGCCGGCCATCCGGGCAAGTTCGATTACACCGCGGTCATCATGTTCGAGGGAGACGGCGTGGCGGTGCGCGAATTGCACGTCAGCGGCACGCTGGGCGTGGTGATGGATACGCCGCGCACCTTTTCACGGTTTGTCGCCGCGATCGCCGCCGACGCGGTCGGCCCGAAATTTCCCAACGGCGTGAAGCTGGCGGTCGACCTCGCCGTCGCCCGGGCGGTGGACGGCGAAAACTACGCCCTGGCGGTGCGGTCCGGCGCCAAGCAACTGGGCGCGATTGAAACCAGCTTTGCGGCGGGGGAGAGCCATCTCCGTGGCACATGGCGGCTCGACATGCATGACACCGACCTGGCGCCCTTCGTGCTCGGGCGGGAGCTGCCGGTTTTTGAAGCGGCGGGGGAAGGCCGGTTCGACCTGGATTCGCGCTTCGTCGAGCTGAACGCCAGCGGGCGGCTCAACGCGACGGCGAGCCGCCTGGCGGCGATCCGGCCCGCCTTGGCCGTGCTGGGCTCGGTGCAACTCGCCGCCGAGTTTGATCTGACGCGGCGGGGCGACGACACCCGGGTGGACCGGCTGGCAGTGACCATCACGGGAGCGAAGCCCGTCATCAGCGTGCAGGCGTTGCAGGCCTTCGCCTTCAATCTCAAGACCCACGAGCTCAACGTCGCTGATCCGGCGAAGGATTTGCTCGGCATTGTTTTTCAGGGTCTGCCGCTCACCTGGATCAGTCCGCTGCTGGACCGGGCGGGTTTTTCCGTGACCGGGGTCGAACTCCAGGGCGAATTCGCGGCCAGCGCGCGCAACGGGGGCTTCGCCCTCCGCCCGAAGGCGCCGCTGACGATCGGCCACCTTTCGGTCACCCGGGAGGGCGGACGGGCTTTGCTGCGCGACGTGGATGTCAGCGTGATGGCTTCGGCCGACTACGCGCCGCAAGGCTGGCAGGTGGAATTGGCGCCTTTCGCGGCGAGCCGCAACGGCGCCCCCTTGTTTGCGCTCGAAGTGAAGGCCGGCCAGCTGGCGGGCAAGGCCCAGCCGATCAAGGTGGCGGGCGACTGGACGGCCCAGCTGCCCGGATTGCTCGGCCAGCCGTTTGCGGACGGCGGGGTGTCGCTGACGGGCGGCGAAGCGCATGGCGAATTTGCCGCGAGTCTGGGCCCGAAGCGCGAGGTTCAGGTGCGCGTCGCGTTGATGAATCTCGTCGCGGCGACGCTCGGTCCCTTGCCCGGGGTCACCGCTGATCTCCGCGCGGACTTGGACGCCAATGGCAAGGTCACGTTCAACGCGCCTCTGACGTTCGACCGGGCGGGTCGCAAATCCGACCTCACCCTCGCTGGCACCCTCATGACGGGGCCGGGCGGCCCGGTCGTCGATGCGCGCGTCACGAGTGAATTCCTCGCCATCGACGATGTGCAGACGTTGGCGGCGCCGCTCCTTGCTGCGCCCGTTGACCCAACGATGACCGCGGGCAATGCGTCCGTGACCGGCCCGGCGCAGCCATTTTGGAAGGGGGTGGGCGGGCGGTGCGTCCTCGCGCTGAAGAAGGTGGCGTATGGCGACAAGTTTCAGGTCGCCGATATCAATGCCGTGCTCCGCGTGGAGGGGAATGCGCTCAAGTTCACCGAGGGCCGGGCCGGATTCGGTCCCGACAGCATGGTGCGGCTTACGGCGGATTTGACGTGCGCACCGGCGGGACCGCGTCCCTATGCGCTCGCCGCCGATCTCGCCCTCGAGAATTTTGATTCGACGGCGCTGTTTCGGGCGCTCGACTCCGTCAAGCCGGCGACCATCGAGGGCCGGTTCAATCTGCAAAGCCACCTGACGGGCACGGGGGTGACGCTGGCGGACTTGGCCGAACACACGCGCGGTGACCTGCGGCTGACCAGCAAGGGCGGCATCTTTCGCGCGCTTTCGGCGGACCTGTCGGACCGCATCCAGAAGACGCAATCGCGCGTGGCCGCGATTGGCAGCTTCCTCGGCGTGGTGACGGATGACTATGTCAACAAGACGAAGATCATCTCCGACATTGCCAAGGCGCTCGCGGAGATTCCCTACGACCAGTTGAGCGTGACGGCGCTGCGGGACGATTCGCTCAACCTGGTGATCAAGGATTTCACCCTGATTTCGCCCGAAGTGAGGCTGGGCGGCAGCGGCCTGATCCATCACGCGCCGGACGTGCCCCTGGTGGCCCAAGCGCTGGAATTGCAGCTCAATCTCGGGGCCCGCGGCCGGCTCGGCGATCTCATGAAGCGGGCGGGACTGCTGGAAGCGCAGCAGGACAGCCTCGGCTACGCGGCCTTCGCCGTGCCGCTCAAACTCGGCGGCACGCTGGCGAAACCCGACACCGGCGCGATTCGCGACGCGCTGCTCAACTCCGCGCTCGAACGCAGCGGGCTGCTGGACAGCCTGTTTGGCCGGGGAAAATAGGGTGGGTCCGGCGGCCAGGGCACGGGAGCAGGAGTGAAATAGCGTTGAAAATATTGCCGCTGGCGTCGGCATAACGGCTTCCGCGCCATGTTACCCCTGCTTCCCCGCCGGCGCTCCTTCCTGCCGGCGATTCTTGAGTTTCCCGCCAGAGCCGTGACCCGGATGCTTTACCGCGTCGGCAGTCGCGGGATGGAGCATATTCCCGCCCGGGGCGGCGTGCTGCTCATCGTCAACCACCTGTCGTATATCGACCCGATCGTGCTGCAGATGGCCTGCCCGCGGCCCATCCGGTTTATCGGCTACAAGGGCCTGCGGGAGAATCCGTTTTTCGACTGGGGCTTTCGCGTCAGCGGCGTGATTTCAATCTCGGCCACCAGTCCCGCGGACGGTATGCGCCGCGCGATCAAGGCGCTCGCCGCCGGCGAGGTCGTGGCGATTTTTCCCGAGGGCCATATTTCGCGCACGGGCCAGCTGATGTCGATTCAGCGCGGGTTTGAGGTCATCGCCCGCCGCGCCGGGGTGCCGGTGGTGCCTGCGTTCATCGACGGGGTGTGGGGCTCGGTCTTTTCCTTCGCGGGCAACCGGTACCTGTGGAAGCCGCCGCGGGTCATGCCCACGCCGGTATTCGTGCAATTCGGCGCCCCCATCCCGCCGGACCGGGTCTCACCGTCCGGTGCGCGCCAGGCGTTGCTCGACGTGGGGGCCGAGGCTTTTGGCGAGCGCCCCGTGCTGCGCCGCCACCTCGGGCGCGAGTGCATGCGGGCACTGGCCAAGCATCCGCGGCGGATTGCGCTCGTCGACCGGACGGTTGGCCGCCGCGTGATCAAGGCGGGCGAACTGGCTGCTGCTGCTGCTGCGCTTTCCCGCCACCTGCGGCGCACGATCCCGGAGAACCGCGTGGGCATCGTGCTTCCTCCCGGCGCGGGCGCCTTCATCGCCAATCTCGCCGTGTTGTGCGCCGGCAAGATTCCCGTGAATCTCAACTTCACCGCCGGCAAGGCCGCCTCCGAGGCCAGCATGAAGATCTCCGGCGTGCAGACCATTCTCTCGGCCGACGCGCTCCGGCAGAAAATCCCGAACTTCCCCTGGCCCGAACGCACGCTCGACCTGGCGGCCACCCTGGACGCGATGGGCGGGAAAAGGGCGATTCTCCCCTGGCTGGTCGCCGCGTGGATCCTGCCCAACCAATGGTTCGCCGGCCTGCTCGGCTTGCCGAAGCTCGGCGACCGCGCGGAGGCCGGCCTGCTCTTCACCAGCGGCAGCTCGGGCGAACCGAAGGGCGTCGCCCTGTCACACCGCAACATTCTGGCCAATTGCTCGCAGATTTCCTCGCTCTCCATTCTGCCGGAGTCGGCCTCGCTCGTCGGTTGCCTGCCGCTGTTCCACAGCATGGGCTTCACGGTCACGCTCTGGTATCCGCTGATTCGCGGCTGCCGCGTGGTCACGGTGCCCAGTCCCCTGGATACGCGCAAAATCATCGACGCCATCAAGGAGGAGCAGGCCACCGTGTTGCTCGGCGCCCCGACTTTCATCCGGCCCATCCTGCGCAAGGCGCAGCCCAGTGAGCTCCGTTCGCTGGAGCTCGTGGTCACCGGCGCGGAGAAACTTCCCGACGACCTCTACAAGGCGTTTCTCGAGACGTTTAACATCGAGATCCTGCAGGGTTACGGACTCACCGAGACCACGCCGGCCAGCAATATCAACCAGCCGCATCCGCCGGTCACCACGCCGACCGCCGAGCCGCAAATCGGCAAGCGCGCAGGCTCGAGCGGCCGCCTGCTGCCTGGCATGTCGGTGCGCATCGTGCATCCTGAGACCGGCGAGGAGGTGCCCCCGGGCGACCAGGGCATTGTGTGGTTCAAGGGGGCGAATGTGTTCAGCGGCTATCTCGACGATCCGCAGAAAACCTCAGCGGCGTTTCGCGATGGCTGGTTCGTGACGGGCGATCTCGGCCGCATGGACGAGGAAAATTTTCTCTTCATCGAGGGCCGGCTTTCGCGGTTTTCCAAGATTGGCGGTGAAATGGTGCCGCACGGCACCGTGGAGCAGAAGATTGCGGAAGTCTTCGGCTGGGATGAAGCGGACGGCAGCACGGTCGCCGTGATGGGCGTCCCGGACAGCACCAAGGGCGAGGCGCTGGTGCTCCTGACCACGCGCGACGTCACATCCGATCAGATCCGGGAGAGACTCCTCGCCGCCGGCCTGCCCAATCTCTGGGTGCCCAAGCTGGTCCGGCGCGTGGAGAAAATCCCCGTCCTCGGCACTGGCAAACTCGATCTCAAGGGCTGCCGGGAGCTCGCGCTGGTGGTGACCGAGGGAAGACTTTTCGCCAAGGAGTAGCATTTGGGCCGCGGCGAGGAACGGATAATCCCATTGCGGGGTCTGGATATTCGTGTTGAAACCATCGGTGAAAAGGGCGCGTCATGGCCACCACGACTGAACCGGCGACGGAAAAGACCGTCAGTTTCCTGAACAAGCTGTTTGCGCATACGCCCCTCGAGCACGTGGCGATTCGGCTGTGGAATGGAGTGCTTTGGCCGGACGACAAACCGCGGGCGGCGACCATCGTGCTGAAACATCCGGGCGCTCTCCGTGAAATGCTCGCGGATGGAACCGCCAAAGGGCTGGGCGAGGCTTATCTGCGGGATGATTTCGACATTCAGGGTGACATCGAGCAGGCGCTCGAACTGGCGGAAGCTCTGGAGCATCGCCCGGATGGCTGGCTGACCGCGCTCGCGAATTTCTATTATCTGAAGCGATTGCCGGGCCGGAACGGCAAACGCTACGACGGGCGGGAAGGACTGGCGTTGAATGGTACGCAACATTCCCTGACCCGCGACCGGCAGGCGGTTTCGTTTCACTACGACGTTTCGAATGACTTTTACCAGGTGTGGCTCGACTCGCGGATGGTTTATTCATGCGCCTATTTTGAAACGGCCGGTGATGACATTGACACGGCGCAGGCCGCCAAGCTGCGCCATCTCTGCCGGAAATTGCGCCTGCGGCCGGGCCAGCAGATGCTCGATATCGGGTGCGGATGGGGCGGGCTGGCGATTTTTGCGGCGCGCAATTTTGGCGTCAAAGTCACCGGGGTGACGCTCAGCGAAGGGCAGGCGGCCCTGGCCGCCGCTCGCGTGAAGGAGGCGGGCCTGGCAGATGCGGTGAAGATCGAGTTGCGCGATTACCGGGAGGTGAATCGGCCGGAGGGATTCGATGCGATTGTCAGCGTGGGCATGTCGGAGCATGTCGGCCGCACCCATCTCGAGGAGTATTTCAAGACGGCCTGGGGCTTGTTGCGGCCCGGCGGAGTTTTTCTGAATCACGCCATCGGCGAGGGATTTCAGGAGGATCGTTTTCGGGGTCCATCGTTCGTCGACGAGTATGTCTTCCCGGACGGAGACATCCCGCCCATTCCAATGGTGCTCGGCGCCGCGGAGGAGGCGGGATTCGAGGTGCGCGACGTCGAGAATCTGCGCGAGCACTACATGCTGACGCTGCGGCATTGGGTTCGCCGGCTCGAGGCGAATCATGAGCGGGCGCTGGCCTTTGTGAATGAGCCGACCTACCGGGTCTGGCGGCTCTACATGGCGGGCTCGGCCCACGGTTTCGATCACGGGGACATTGCGCTTTACCAGGCGCTGCTGGCCAAACCCGCGCCGGGCGGCCACGCCAACCTGCCGCTGACCCGGCAGGATTGGTATGCGTACCCGCCGGCGCGGCCCGCTGCAATTTATCCCGGCTCGTTCGGCTCGACCGTGCGCACACCCCAGGCAGTGTCATCTATTAAATGACACTGGCTTTCGTGATGAGGCGATAGACAGGGTGGCAGCGGAAAATGAATGTCACTTAATAGGTGACATTCGGTTTGGGGTCGGGGCACCGCAGGCGGCCGTCTTGTCAAGAGTTGAGGGCGTGTTGCCCGAAGGGTCGCTCAGCTGAGGGAAGGTGAAGCGTGCAGGGTTGGAGCGGCGAGCCAGCATGAGTCGCGTAAAAGCGAGCAGATTGCGCGCAAACCACCGTCCCTGGGTTGAGCGCGGCCCGTGGCTGACTGGGCGGGCGCCGCCCGCGGCCCCGGGCGGAGGGTGCGGGTGAGGATTTTGACGTTCTGGCAGGCGGCGATCAGCCAATCTTGGATTTGCTGACGCCAGAGCCGGCGCCAACGGGCGCGTTTGAAGCCGTGACAGTTGGCCGCCTGCGCGAAGCTGCCTTCCATCAAGTAACGGCGGCGGATGCGGTCGCGCCTGGCCTGGGGGCTGAGGCCTTGCGCCTTGGCCTGCTCGATCAGCTCGTGGCGGTGATGGCGGAGCAAGGTGCGGCCCTGCTGGCCCCGGGTGCAGCGTGAGCGCAGGGCGCAGTGGGCGCAGACGCCTTTGCGGGGGGCGTATTCGTAGGCTTGGCGCCGGAGGTTGAAGCGGCGCGGGTGCAGGGTCTGCTGCGCCGGACAGACGTAAACATCGCGCGCCTCATCGTACTGGAAGCGTTCCCGGGGAAAGATGCCGTCGGCTTCGCCGCGGTCCGGCCGACACGGCGCGATATGGGTGGCGAGGCCGCGGGTTTGCAGCTGGCGGTAGTTCTCGGCGCTGCCGTATTGGCGGTCGGCGACGACGGTGCCGGCGGTTTGGCCGGTGTTGCGTTCGTGTTGCTCGACCAAGGCGACCGACTGCCCGGGCTCGGGCACGTCGCCGGGCGTGGTGACCACGGCGGTGACGACGCCACCGCGGTCGTCCACGGCGCGGTGCTGCTTGTAGCGGGGCCGCGAGTCGCCAGTTCCACCCTGCTTGTTGTGGCGCACACAGGGGGCGTCGGGATCCGTGGTACTGACCAGCGTCGCGTTGACCGGCTGGTAGGTGGGATCACCGAGGTTGCCCTCGAGTTTGCGCTCCTCGACCTGGTAGGCCCGCTTGAGGGCGGTGATCAGCTCCGGCGCGGCCCGCACGACCGAATCGCGGCTGGCGTGCGCGTTGATCAGGCTGCCGTCGAGGTGGAGCTTGGCGCCGTCCACCAACCCGGCCGCGACGCATTGCTGCACGGTGCGCACGAAGAGCGACTCAAAGATCGCCGGACCCCAGCGGGCGCGCGCCTTGGACAGCACGCTGTGGTCGGGAATCTCATCATCGAGGCCGAAGCCCAGGAACCACAGGTAGTCCAGCCGCTCCGGCAGCATCCGCATCAGCTCGCGCTCGCTCTTCACGTTGTCGAGGAAGAGCACGAACATCAGCTTCAGGATCACCTCGGGGTCGACCGAGACCTGGCCGTTGTAGCCATAGCAATGCGCCACCTCCTGCCGCACGAAACTAAAGTCGATGGCGGCGCGCACCGCCCGGAGCGGATGATCGGCGCGCACGCGCCGGTCCAGGTTTACCTCGTAGCTGAACAACGCCTTCTGCCCATCGTGTGTGCCCATCATATTGCCCACGTCAGACGCTCGGCACGGTGCACTGTTCAATCACCAAGACGATTTGGGCAACACGCCCTTGAGACCTGTCCCCGTGCTCCGGTCTCTTCGGCGGAAGAGAGCTCTGAATCTACGAACGGGTTGCGATTCCCGATCAACGTAATCTTCGAGTGAAACTAACTCCAATCCGTATTCTGTGAACAATCTGATCTCAGGCTCGGTCAGCGGCCAAGGCATCGTCCCAGGCTCGTCGCCAATCCCTCTCGCCCGCGAAATAACCAGCAAGTACCCTGATGCCTTCACGAAATCGGCAATCTTAGAAACAGCGGCGACCCGTTTGTCTGGGGGAAGAACCTGCAGGGTGTATGACTCCTGCACAAAAGCAAAAGCGCGGGTCCACTCTGCTGGCGCTGAAAATAAGTCTGCTGTTCGGTAGGCTACAGATGAGCCGGGAAATCGCTCGTGACACCACGAGATAGCTGAAGGCGAGACATCAAAGGCGACGGTATCAAATCCAGCCGCCTGGAGAAAATTCTGCGTCGTCACCAAGACCACAACCGACCTTCAGCGCTTTGCCTCGCGGAATTCGTGGAGAGTCAGTTTTGAGCCAAGTTACCAAGTTGGGATTTGTAACCAAATCCGCCCATGGAACGACCGAGGTGTCATGGCGTGAATACAAGTCGTCGAACCAACCGAATGCGTCGTTGGCGGCGAGGTATTCGCTGCAGAGGCGACGGGCAGTCAGGCGATCTTTCCCGATAGGCTGCGCTGCAGAGTTTCCTCAGCGCATGACGCGGGCGCTGCCGCCGGCCATGAGCTTTTCCACTTCCTTCAGCGTGGCCATGGACGTGTCGCCGGGAGTCGTCATCGCGAGCGCCCCGTGCGCGGCGCCGTAGTTGACGGCCTTGGCGGCGTCGCCGGTCTTGATAAAACCATAGATCAACCCGCTCGCAAAACTGTCGCCGCCGCCGACGCGGTCGAGGATCTCTAGGCCGGGATAGGCGCGGCTCTCGTGAAACTGGCCGGCGGCGTAGCAGATGGCGCTCCAGTCGTTGTTGGTCGCGGAGTTGACCTTGCGGAGCGTGGTCGCGACCACCTGGAAATTCTTATACTTCGCGACCACGTTCGTGATCATTTTTTTGAAGGCCGCGGTCTCGATGTGACTGAGGTTCTCGTCCGTGCCCTCGACCTTGAAGCCGAGCGAGGCGGTGAAGTCCTCCTCGTTGCCGATCATGACATCGACGTATTTGGCGATCTCGCGGTTGACCGAGCGCGCCTTGGCCTGGCCGCCGATGCTCTTCCAGAGGGACGGGCGGTAGTTGAGATCGTAGGAGACGATGGTGCCGTGTTTTTTCGCGGCCTTCACGGCCTCGACGGTGAGCGCGGCGGTGCTCTCGGAGAGCGCGGCGAAGATGCCGCCGGTGTGGAACCAGCGCACGCCGAGTTGGCCGAAAATCTTTTCCCAGTCGAAATCGCCCGGCTTGAGCTGGCTGGCGGCGGTGTGGCCGCGGTCGGAGACGCCCATGGCGCCGCGCACGCCAAAGCCGCGCTCGGTAAAGTTGAGGCCGTTGCGCACCGTGCGACCGATGCCGTCGTCCTCGCGCCAGCGGATGAAATCCGTCGCGACGCCGCCCTGCAGGATGAAATCCTCGATGAGATGGCCGACCTCGTTGTCCACGAAGGCGGTGCAGACGGCGGTGCGCAGGCCGAAACATTTGCGGAGGCCGCGCGCGACGTTGTATTCGCCGCCGCCTTCCCAGGCGGTGAAGGCGCGGGTGGTGCGGATGCGGGTCTCGCCGGGGTCGAGGCGGAGCATGACCTCGCCGAGCGAGAGCTGGTCAAATTGGCATTGGGCAGCGGGCTTGAGGGAGAGGCTCATGGCGGGGGAAGCAGACGCCAGCACTTCAAAACCACCCGGGCGCAAATGGAAGCTCTTAATGGGGGTAATGGCTCGCGACGGCTCGAAAAAAATATCAAGCTCCCACATCCAAGCTCCAGTGAAACTTCAATCTCCCAAGCTCCCATTCGCGTTGATTTTTGGTGTTTGAAGTCTGGAGTTTCATTGGAGGTTGGATGTTGGAGATTGGAGCTTCCGCACGTTTATCAGGTTGAAGCTCGGCCCCGGGTGAGATGATTTCAACGGCGTCATGCCGTCTTTTCGTACCGCGACCTTCCAACTTAAGCGCCGCCTCGGCCCGCGCGTTGTCCTGACCGCCGCCCGTGCGCGATTCGCGGCGTCATTTGACAGCAGTAAGATTTCCTTCCTGCCCGCGGCCGTCATCAAGCCGCGGAAGGAGGCGGACATCGGGGTGGCGCTCAAGCTGGCGCACCAGCATCGCGTGCCGGTGACGGTACGCGGCCGGGGTACCACGCTCATGGGCTCGGCGGCGCCCGTGCGGGGCGGCTGGGTAATCGACATGCTAGCGCTCAACCGCATCCGCATTGACGACGAGGCCGGCATGGCGCACGTGCAAGCCGGCGCGACGGTCGGCGCCATCCAGCGCGCCGCCGAGGCGAAGGGCTGGTTTTACCCGCCGGACCCGTCGTCCAAGGAATATTGCACCATCGGCGGCAACATCGCCTGCAATGCCGGCGGCATGCATGGCGGCAAATATGGCGTGACGCGGGACTTCATCATCGCCCTGCGCGGATTCATGGCCTCGGGCGACTACGTCGAATGGGGGACGGCGACCAAGAAGTTTTCCGCGGGCTTCAATCTGCGCGACCTGTGGATCGGCAGCGAGGGCATGCTGGGCGTCGTCACGGGCGCGGTGCTCAAGCTCATTCCCCAGCCGACGACGCGCTGGACCCTGCTCACGTCCTTCCGCGACGAAGCGGCGGCCCTGCGCGCCGCGCTCGCGCTTTTCCGGCAGCGCGCGCAGCCGGCGATCTGCGAGTTTCTCGACCGCGAGAGCGTGCTCTGCGCCGAGCGGGCCACGCAGACAACCGTGTTTCCGGGCCAGGCCGGCCGGCCGGTGATCCTGCTCGAGGTGGCGGGCAGCGCCGCGGAGGTGCGCGAGCAGAAGGCGGTCGTGCTCGCGTGGGCCCGGCGCCACGCGACGGCGCATCGGGTGGCGCGTAGCCGCGCGGAGGCCGAGACCCTCTGGGCGGTTCGCCGGAAATGCTCGGGGGCGATGTTCGAGCTGGGCGATGCCAAGTTGAACGAGGACATCGTCGTGCCGATGCGAAATTACCTAAGGTTCATCCGGTTTCTCAGCGCCCTGAAGCGGCGCTCGGGGCTGCCGATTCCGACGTTTGGCCACCTGGCGGACGGCAACCTGCACGTGAACATCATGTATCACCACGACAGCCACGCCGAAACCCGGGCCGCGGAAAAGGCCGTGGCGGAACTGATGCGCACCGTCGTTGCCCTGGGCGGCGCAATCTCGGGCGAGCACGGCATCGGACTCGCGAAGACGCCCTTTCTGCGCGTGCAGCATCGCGCGGCGCAGGTGAAGGCGATGCGCGCGGTGAAACGGGCACTTGATCCCCGCGGCATTCTGAATCCCGGCAAGATGTTCGAGCCGGTGCGCATCTGGAAATACCCCAAACTCGCCATCCGGCTGCCGTGGGACCACAAGTGATGCATCCGAAGCGGATGCATCATTCCTTCATCAAGCTCAGGACAGGCTCTGAGCAGCGCGAAGGATCCACCCAAGTAGTGCACTAAAACCGGATTGTCATTCTGAACGAAGTGAAGAATCCAATTGGACCTCATCGCAGGTCGCGGCGCACGCTCACTGGATTCTTCGCTGCGCTCAGAATGACAAGCTTCCGCGATGAATTCCGAATCCCATACCCCATGCTCCGACTACGCCCCGCTCGTTCCCTTTTGCTCTTCACCCTTCTGCTCCTGGCCGTTCAGGCACGGGGCGGCGCTGACCTGACGACGCTGCCCTTCGCGCGGGCGGAGTTCGTTGTCCCGCCGAGCATCGTCATCCCGCATGTTCGGGACCGAGTGTTCATCGGTCCGGGCACGACGCAGCTGCCCAATGGCGACATCCTGCTGTTGGCGCCCTGGGGCTGCGCACCGGCGACGTTCGAGGAATTGCGTGGCGTTTACCCGCTGCCGCATTTCTACCGGAGTTCCGACCACGGCCGCACCTGGCAGGAAAAGGAGCGGATTGCCATGGAGTGGAAAATCACCGGCACGATCAACAATGGCGGTTTTTCCTTCCTGCGACTGCAGGACGGCCGGCTGGCGCTGGTGGGGCACCGCTACGTGGCGGACAACAAAGGCGGCGGGCTGCCGATGATTTCGTTTTCCTCCGACAACGGTGCGTCGTGGACTCCCGCGCGGATCGTGGGCAAGGAGGTCGCGCCGGATGACGGCTGGTACATCATGAACGACCGCCTGAAGCAGCTGCGCAACGGCCGGCTACTCATTCCGGTGGCGCACGCCGTGGTGGGCAGCGGGCCGGAAGGCGACCTGGCGGAGGCGGGCTGTTTCTACAGTGACGACGGCGGGGCGACGTGGAAACTTTCCCAACTCGTTCGGCCGAAGGGCGCGCTGCGCGGCATGGCGGAGTCGTGCGTCGCCGAGCTTCCGGATGGCCACATCCTGATGCTGGCGCGCTCGGGCACGGGCTACCTCGTCGACTCGTGGTCGGAGGATGGCGGCGTCACCTGGTCGCCGCCGAAAAACACCGCGCTGCTCTCGCCGTGCACGTCGCTCACGCTGAAGACGCTGCCGGACGGGCGCCTGATCGTGTTCTACAATCACGTGAAAGAGGACAGCCCGGGCAGCCTCTTTCCCCGTTGTCCGCTGGTCTACGCGGTGTCGGCCGACGGAAAAAAATGGAGTGCGCCCGTGATCGTGGATGACGAGGGCTGGAACCCCGCGATGCCAACCCGCGAGAACATTTATCCGTCAATCTGCTTTCTGGACGAGGGCATGCTGGCCGTCTGGTCGTCGCATTTTTCCAATTCCGGCCGGGCCCGCCGCACGCTGGAGCAGAATCTCATCGGCGGCGGCAAGCGTGCCATCCTGAAATATCCCGCGCAGTGAAGCGGCTTTGTCCGTCATGTTGCTCCCCCTGAAGATTCGTCCCTACCGGCCGGCGGATGAGGAGACGGTGATCGGCCTCTGGCGCGATTGTGACCTGGTGCGCTGGAGTGATCCGAAGAAAGACGTCACCCGAAAACTGAAGGTGAATCCCGAATGGTTTCTGGTCGGCGAAATCGACGGGATCGTGGTGGCCACGTGCATGGTCGGCTACGAGGGGCACCGCGGCTGGATCAATCTCCTGGCGGTCGCGCCCGCCCACCAGCGCGGCGGTCACGGGCGGGCCCTGCTGGCCGAGGCGGAACGTCTCCTGCGCGCCGCCGGCTGCCCGAAAATCAACCTGCAGGTGCGCGCCGCCAACGCCGCGGTCATCGCCTTTTACCAGCGGCTGGGTTTCAAGGTGGACGATGTGGTCGGCCTCGGGAAGCGGCTGGAGCCCAACTAAGGTGCGCTCACGCCGGCTTGATCGCGGCCTCGTCTGGACGGGTGGGGCGGTTGCTCACGTTGGCGCCGTCGTCGCGATGCAGGGCCCAGAAAGTGAGCGACGAAATGACGGTAATGACGCCCATGGCAAAATACGCCTTGTGCAGGGCGGGGATGGTCTGGGCGGGATCGGTCTGGTCGACATGGCCGAGAAACCACGCCGTGAGCAATGACGCGAAGGCCACACCGAAACTGAGCGACATCTGCTGGCCGGTGCTGGCGAGGCTGCTGGCCTTGCTGGCGTCGCGGTCAGCCACGTCGGCAAAAATCAGCGAATTCATGCTGGTGAACTGGAGGGAGGCGAAGAATCCCTGGGCCAGGCTCAGCAAGACGATGCCCCAGATGGGCGCGCCGGGCCCGATTTGGGTGAAGACCATGATGGTGCAGCCGAGCAGCACGGTGTTGGAGATGAGGATCTGCCGGTAGCCGAAGCGGGCCAGGAGCGGATTGCTGAAGATTTTCATGCCGATGGCCGCGAGTGCCTGGGGCATGGTGAGCAGGCCGGCCTGCCACGGCTTGTAGCCGAGGCCGATCTGGTAAAGCAGCGGCAGCAGGAAGGGCATGCCACCAATGCCGAGGCGGGTGACAAAGCCGCCCACCACGGCCAACCGGAAGGTCCGAATGCGAAACAGAACGAGCGCGAGGACCGGCGCCGACGCCCGCTGCGTGTGCCAGCCATAGGCCCCCAGCAGCACGGCCGAACAGCCGAGCAGGAAGCCGATCGCCGAGACGGGCAGGGTGTGCTCGCCAAAAACTTCGAGGACGTAGGAAAGCAGGGCGATGCCGGCGCCAAACAGCAGAAAACCCATCCGGTCGAGCGGCGGAGTGTCAGCGTCGCGATAGTCGGGCATGTGCCGGCGTACCAGCCAGAGCCCCAGCAGGCCAAAGGGCAGGTTGAGGAAGAAAATCACCCGCCAGTGCCACCAATGGACGATCAGTCCACCGGTGAAGGGCCCGAGCAGCGGGCCGATGAGCGCGGGCACCACGACGAAGTTCATCACGCTGAGAAATTCGGAGCGCGGGAACGACCGCACCAGCGCGAGCCGGCCGACCGGCGTCATCATGGCCCCGCCCATGCCCTGCAGCACGCGTGAGGCGACCAGCATCGGGACGTTGACCGCGATGCCGCAGAAGAGGGAGCCCAGCATGAACAATACTATCGCCAGTCCAAATACCCGGCGGGTGCCAAAGCGGTCGGCCATCCAGCCGCTGATCGGGATAAACACCGCAAGGCTGATGGTGTAGCTGGTGAGAACCGCCTTCAGGCTGAGAGGCGTGACCACGAGGTTTGCCGCCATGGTGGGCACCGCCGTGTTCACGATGGTGGCGTCGAGGTTCTCCATGAACAGCGCGACGGCCACCAGCCAGGGCAGATAGCGCCGCGTCTCGACGGAGATGACGGGTTCGGGCAAGGGTGCGGCAAGCACAGTCTGGCACGGCTAGCCAGCCCGGCGGGGTTGGCAACTCCGACTTTCGGACCGGCGGCGGGTGCTGGCGCGTGAACGCGGGCATGGCGAGCGCAAAACACGCCGTGCACTTTCCATTTGCCCGCGCTCGCGGGGCCCGCTCACACTCCCGGCTTTAATGTATCTCAAGGCGCTAAAACTGCACGGCTTCAAGTCCTTTGCCGATGCCATCACCCTCCAGTTTGAACCCGGCGTGACCGCCGTGGTCGGGCCCAACGGCTGCGGCAAATCGAACATCGCCGATGCCATCCGCTGGGTGCTCGGCGAACAGAGCGCCAAGGCTCTGCGCGGCGGCAAAATGCAGGACATCATCTTCGAGGGCGCCGACACCCGCAAGGCGGCGCAGCTGTGCGAGGTTTCGCTGCTGCTCACCGAGTGCGAGAAGCAGCTCGGCAGCGAGTTTCACGAGATCGAGATCACCCGCCGCGTGCACCGCGACGGGCAGAGCGAATACGCCTTCAACGGCCAGACCTGCCGGCTGAAGGACATCCAGAAGCTTTTCATGGACACGGGTGTCGGCCGGACGAGCTACTCGATCATGGCCCAGGGCCAGATCGACCAGATCCTGTCGTCGAAACCCGAGGAGCGCCGCGCCGTGTTCGAGGAGGCCGCGGGCATCACCAAATACAAGAGCGCCCGGCGCGAGGCGATGAACAAGCTCGCGCTGACGGACCAGAATCTCGCGCGCGTGGCCGATGTCGTCGCCGAGGTCGGCCGCCAGATCGGCAGCCTGCGGCGCCAGGCCGCGAAGGCGATGCGGTACAAGCGAATCAATTTCCGGCTGCGGCACCTCAGCCTCGCCTGGAGCAGCCGGCAGCACGCGCAGCTGGCGCTGGCCCTCAGCGCGCTGGAGGCCAAGGTCGCCGCGTTGCGGGCCGAGGCCGATACCCGGCGGGCCGGGCTCGAGGCGCAGCAGGGCGAACTCGAGGGCCGGAAGTCCGGACGCAGCCGGCTGAACCAACGCGTGCAGGACGCGCAGCAGGCGGTCTTTGACCTGCGCTCGCAAAAGGAGGCCGCGGAGACTCAGGCCAGCCTCGCGCAGATCAAGCGCACGGGTCTGGAGGACCGGCTTGCGTCGTCGCGCGACAACCTCGGGGAAATCGAGATGCAGTTGCGCGAGGTGTCCGAACAGGTCGACACGGGTGCGCAGGACAAGCAGATGCAGCTCGGCCTGCTCGGCAGCAGTGACGCGGTGTTTCAGCAGCGCAACCGCGAGCTGGCCATCGCCGAGGGCGAGTTGAGCAAGCTCGAGCAGGAGCTGCAGCAGGCGAAATTCAATTTGCTGCAGTTGGAAAGCACGGTGGCGCGATTGCGCACCGACTGCTCCGCCTACGAGGTGGACCAAAAGACGAGCGCGCTGCGGCACGATGCCGTGGCGCAGGAAATCGGCCAGGTGCGCGGGCTGCATGCCGCGGCCGGGCAGGCCGCCGCCGAACTTTCGACCCGGACAGAGACGATGCTGGCCGAGAAGTCGCGCTCGCACAACGAGGCCACCGCGGCGCAGCAGACCATCACGGAGCTCACGCGCGAGTTTCGCGACGCGCAGCGCAAGCTGCAGGACATCGACCGCCAGCTGGCACAGCGCACCGCCCGCCTCCGGCTGCTGCAGCAGTTGCAGGAAAAGTGGGAGGGCTTCGGCGAAGGTGCGAAGGCCGTGTTGCAAGGCCGGCTGGATGCCGCACTGGCGGGCGCGAAGGCCACGCCGATCACGCACGGGCTCGAGGTGAAACCGGAATTTGGCAAGGCCGTGGAGGCGATCCTCGGGTCCGCCGCCGAGGCGATCAGCGTGAGCGATCTGGTCACGGCGCAACGGATCCTGGCGCAGCTCGACGGCGAGCAGATTGGCTCGGCGGTGCTGCAGATCGGTGAAGTGGCCCGCCCGACCGGGCCCGCAGCGGACGCGCTGCCGGGGTTTCTGCGGCCGGCGACCCAGGCGCTGGCGGGCGACGCGGCGGGACATCCGGCCGCGAGCATTCTGGCGACGTGTTACATCGCCGATGACCTCGGGGCTTTTCTCGAGTTTTGGAAAGCGACGCCGGGCTTTGAATTTCTGGCGGTGGCCACCCGCAAGGGCGACCTGGTGGACCGGCGGGGCCTCGTTTACGGCGGCCATCACAGTGCCCGGAAATCGTCCGGCAGCATCGTCCAGCGCGAGATCGACCTGCGCGAAACGGCGAAATCCCTGGCCGCCGGCTCGAAGCTGCACGACGCGCCGCCGGCCGCGATCGATGCGCTCAACGCGCGCCTCGCGGCAGCAGAGCAGGCGGTGGA
>OCZT010001211.1_pt1 | contig 26719 bp, 26 predicted proteins | sample 1539031 | NCBI WGS metagenome assembly OCZT01 (sample SAMEA3539308, study PRJEB22396) | soil metagenome | biome: tundra; feature: field; material: soil | place: USA | collected 2010-05 | depth 0.15 m | reverse complement strand
CCTCTTTCCCTACACGACGCTCTTCCGATCTATGTCCGGGGGGTTGCGGTGGACAAGGTGATGGATAATTCACCGGCCGCGGCCGCGGGTCTTCAGGCGGGTGATGTCATCATCCGGTTCAATGGCGAAGAGGTGACGAGTGCACGAAAACTTACGCGTTTGATCAGCGAGGTCGATCCTGACCACCAGGCAAAGGTCACGGTACTTCGTAACGGCCGTGAACAGGAGATAACGGCGACTCTTGCAAAGCGGCCGACGCCAAGATTTGGCGAGGGTAATTTTCAGTGGGCAACCCCGGATATGAATAATATGCCCCTGATGAATAACATGCCGGATCTGAAAAACCTGCCGCAGATGAAGGACATGCCTGATCTCAAGAACCTGCCACAGATGAAGGATTTTCCGGATCTGAAAAACCTGCCGGACGGCGAGCATATGTTCCAGTTTCCGGGTGGCGAAGGCAAGGTGTTCAAATGGCGCGAAGGCAGCGGGCGACAGATCGGCGCGGGTGTGATGCCGCTGACAAAACAGCTTGCGGAGCATTTCGGTGTTGACGGCGGCTTGATGATAAGCGAGGTTCGCGAGAACTCACCGGCGGCAAAGGCCGGACTAAAGGCGGGCGATATTATTGTCGAAGTCAACGGTAAAGCAGTAAGTGGAGATCTCGATCTGGTTCAGATCATCAATGAGAAAAAGGAAGGCGATGTTCAACTGACCGTCTTTCGCGGCGGCAGCCGGCAAACGGTCAATGTAACTTCCGAGCCTGCAAAGGACGGCGGCTTTATGTTTCAGACCAACCAGGATGGCTTTGACCGCACGCCTGCACCGGGTCGAATGAGAAACGCGCCGGCCATGCCGATGATGCCGCGTGGGCCGATAACGCCATTTCGTCCCGGACGCATAGTCTAACTAAGAGAAAACCCTTTTGTCTCAAGAGCGGCCAGATCGGCCGCTCTTTTTTACGTCTTATTCAGACGAGATGGAAATCCGGATTGTTCTTACGGCGCCAGACAAAGCCGTCCAGAACGTAGTGTGTCATTTGCGGCAGCGCTAATAACGGGACGACATACATATACATGTTTTCCAAATTCCAATCTGACCCGAAGAGCCATTGCCGTTCATGCCAGACACCGCGGTGCCATAATAACTCCTCAACATACGCAAGCGCCCACAGCGTTGCCAGAAAGATAAGCCAGTTGGATGAGAGGGCCCGGTAGACGGGGCCGGTCGTCTCACGCCGCGTCCGTGCGTAGACATAGATCAATGCGAAATACGGAACGCCGTGGATGATGACGTTGGTCACGGTAAAAGCGTAATCAGAGTTGAAGACGACGATACCTACGTACCAGCAAATAGCCGTTGTCGCGACGACAATGTCCTTACCAATATTGAGAAAGTCCGTGCTTAGATAAAGATAAATAGATTTCGCAAAATACGCCGCGAGGGCCGCGACATAGATCGGGAACAGGACAGTTTCCACGACCGCCGGGATCGAAACAAAATCGTTCTGTACGAACCATTCGAAGTTTCGCGGAAGGCGGGTCATCCAAAAGGCAAGCGGATAAATACTTGCGAGATAGATTGCGGCGGCGTCGATCCACCAACTCCAGTTGGCGGTTTCCTTTAGCTTTCGGCGATAAAGGTTTACCCAGCCATATTGCTGCCTAACAAAATGGTAGACAGCCAACAGAGCAAGCACTTTCCAGAATGTAAGCGAACCTTCCGAGTAAAGAGCGACGCCAACCGCATAACCAAACACCGGGACAAGCAGGTAAAGCCATATCCTGCGCTTTAGTTCCCTGGTGTCGAAGTAAACGCGAAAACTGGTCGACCAGACATGCGCAACGTCGATCAGCAAAACGGCGGATACCCACGTCCAGTCGGGCGACTCGCCATTTAGTATCCCAACCTGCCAACCGACGACCAATAGAAGCAGCGATGCGACGGCGCTGCCGAGGAATACCGTAAGGTCTATATCACGAGAGAATAGCCAGTAATTCGGTCGTTGTAACGTCGCGTCCATCTCAAAAAAGTATCACCCAGTTTGCCGCGTTCCCAAAACCGCGGAAGCCGCTCGCAGGCCATGATAAAACGCTTCCTCGAAAAGAGCTATGCCGCTCAGATCGGTGTGTGCAAAATGAATATTCCGGTACGGCATTTCTGCCTTTTCACGAATGCCGCTCCAAATAAAGTTTGGGCGAGGGCTGATCATTGCATGACCCCAGCGCATGACGTCGAGTCTCGTTGTCAGCTCAAGGATATCGGGATGGGCCCGTGCCAGGTCGGTCAGGCAAACATCGGCAAGTTGCTTCCAATCATAGTTAAAGAGCGCCGTTCTGCCGTTTGCCTCGGCGCACATAGGATAATAGTAGGTCAAAATAGTGGGTCCGTAATCGATCCCTTTTTGGTGGGTTGCCGTCACGTATCCCAGCGACGAGCTTTCATATAAGACATTGTCCCAGGCCAGCGGAAAATCTTTTGCAAAACGCGTCGCGGGCCGATCGCGCAGGGAAAGATTAGCGACGAACCACGCGTTGTGTTGAAAATCAGACGCATTAAAAGCTGGGTTTTCATGAAAACCGCGGATCACATAAGGTGCCGTAAAGATCGGCGATGCGTAGATGACCCTTTCGCAGTGAAGTCCCCGCAGCCGATCGTCTTCGAGACAGATCACGTCGACTCCCTTATCAGTCGGCACGACCGACACCGCCATTTGTGCTTTTCGAACCTTTTCCCCGACTTTATTGAAAAAGTGGTTTATGAACTGGCCATTCCCCTCGGGTGCCGTTATAAACGGCTGCGACTCGACACCTGCTTTGCGAACACGCGAGCAAAAGTAGAAAAGACCCGCCCAGGCGGATGTCTCCTCCAATTTGAGCCCGTAATCGTCTCGGCAAGAGTAATCACATAGCCAGATAAGCCGTTCTGAGGTAAAGCCGTTCTGCCGAAGCCAATCCGCAAAGGTAATGCGATCAAGAGCGGTGACTTCCGCATCGGTTGAACATGTCGCGACGGGAACCGCAAACGCACGTCTTCCCTTCGCATCGCGCCAACTTACCCATCTATCGATCTGTCTTTGAAACTCGGTCGACTGTCGTTTGTCTTCCTCGCTCGCGCCCACGTTCAAATAGAGCCCCTCATACCAACGCCCCTTGTAGAAGACGCGTTCTTCGGGTTCACGACAAAGATACTGTTCCTTGATGATGATGTCGCCGCTCGCGTCGCGGCCCTCGGTCAGGGACATTTCGTCAAGGAGCGATATCAACTCGGTGTTTTCGCCAAATGGCACCGGCAGGTAATGAGCACCCCACGGATATGAAACCGGATCGCCCTTTCCACTGCGAGCGGTACCGCCGACGTCGCGTTCAAGTTCCAACAATACGAAGTCATTGAAATTCTCTCGCTTGAATTTCCATGCGGCGGTCAGACCCGCAACGCCGCCGCCGACGATTGCTATCTTTATGTTTTCCCAATTGTCGGGCGGAACTTCGAAGGCACGGTTTTCACGAAGGATGTGGCCGAGGCCCACCGATTGTCCAACGATCTCGCCTTCAGGAAAGGAACGCGACTCGCCGGATTGACAGGCAGTAAATGCAAACGGTGCACCCAGGAAAGCCGCGAGAATTTCTCTTCGAGACAATATCATCCGTAATAGCTGATAGCTGAAAATTGATAGCTGATAATCTTTTCGGTTTCCGTAATGTTTTCAATGTTGCGATCAACATCTTCTGCAACTCTTCGCAATCGTCTAACAATGATCGACCTTGGACATCGCTAACGTACTGTTTGTCCATAAGGAGTCTCAGCAAAAAGTTGGTCTTGAACACCTCTTTGTTTGCGACCAAATATTTCTGAAGGAAATCCGACCGATCATCCCCTTGTTTACCTTCTTCTATCAACAGTCCGATATTTACCGCTGAATCTCGGTACTTTGCGTGAAATGACATATTCGTTCTTGTCCTTATGCAGGTACTCGCTCAGACCCAGTATTCTCAATGCAAAGGCGTACGATTTCTCTCTCAATATGTCGGCCATGGTTATCAGCTTTCAGCTATCAGTTATAAGCTAATTCGGATCTACTGCTGCTCAAACCGACGCCATTCAGCTTCGTAATACCGAACGAGCGATTGATTATCGAGTCGGTTGACCTCGATATCGTCATCAGGCCGTGACATATCGCTCGGGAATTCGAACATCGACGCAAACGAGTCGTCGTTCAAGAAATGGAGCTCGATGTTTGCGGGCGGTTTGGTTGGCTGCACAAACGGCTGCAGCTTTGCGAGAGCGTACCCCCAGATGCCAAAGCTTGGAACCGTCGTTTGATACGGCTTTACTTCAAAACCCACGCTTTCGAGCGTTTTGACGATGCACCAAAAGGACTTGCGTGCCATCAGCGGCGAAGTCGTTTGGATGACGACCGACGAATCCGGTTTAATCTTCGATTTCAAAAGGTTGTAAAAGCGAGTCGTATACAGCTTTCCGAGTGCAAAATTATTCGGGTCCGGAAAATCGACGATTGCCACGTCGAATGGCTCGGTCTGTACGTTATCGAGCCATACGAACGCATCCGCATTTGTGACGTGCACCCGCGGATCTGAGAACGAATGATGGTTCAATTCACCGAGCGCGGGCACCGCGCTCGAGACCTTTGTCATATCCGGATCGAGATCGACAAGTTGTATGAACTCGACCGACGGATATTTTTCGATCTCGCGCAGAGCTAAGCCATCGCCGCCCCCGAGCACCAAAACACGTTTCACGTTCCCCTGGAAAGACGCAAAGGCCGGGTGTACGAGTGCTTCGTGATAGCGGTATTCGTCGAAAGAATTGAACTGTAGATTCCCATTCAGAAAAAGGGAGTATCCCGTCTTGCTCTTTGTTACGACGATCCGTTGGTAGGGCGAGCTTTTCGCATAGATGATGTTGTCGACAAACAGGGCGTCCTCGGCCATCGAGGTCAACTTATCGGCTTTGATAAAGCCAATCACCAGCAGAACCAAAATTACAAAACCTTTGACACGCAGCAGCGTAACGTTTTGCTTTATGAGCGGCAATAAAAGCCAGGTACCCCATAAGCCGATCCCGGCGTTCAGCATTCCAAAGAGCAGAGATGTGCGATTTAGGCCAAGACGCGGTACGAGGAATATCGGAAACAACAGAGACGCAACCAGCGCCCCAATGTAGTCAAACGCAAGAACGCGAGAAATGAGGTCTTTAAAGTCGAGCTCATCCTTTAAGATCCGCATTAGCAGCGGTATCTCTAGCCCGACCAAAACACCGATAACAAACACCACGGCGTACAAAACAATGCCAAAATACGACAGGTGAGCGAAGGTCAGAAAGAGCAGTGGTGCTGAAAAACCGCCGACAACGGCAACGCCCAACTCGACCTCGACAAATTTCTCGGCAAGGTCCTTTTCGATAAAGCTCGACAGCCACGAACCCACGCCCATTGCAAAGAGATAGATGCCGATGATTATCGAGAATTGAGTTACAGAATCGCCGAGAACATAGCTCGAGAGAGTTCCTGCGAGCAGCTCGTAAATGAGCCCGCAGGTGGCGATCACCAAAACATTGAGGAAAAGAAGCGGAGCGCGTTTCATAAAGGACGAAGGTTCAAGGACAAAGGATAAAGTGAGGAACTGCTTTCATTTCATCCTTTATCCAGTAGCCCTGACCTTTAGGCTAGCCGTGGATCGCCGCTGCAATAATGATCGAGACGCCAAGAATAATGGAGCCGATGATGATCGCCAGGGATGTATTCTGATCGTCCTCGATCTCTTTCTTTACTGAAAAAGGCGCAACCAGAACGACTATCAGGAAGGCGATGGCGAAAACGATCAACCCAATTGCGACGAAGATGACCGTCGTTTCGATTATCGGCAACAATTCATCGAGTTTGATCACGGCCATAGGCGAATTAAACAAGAGATTTAACATTATTTCCCTCCATGGAAACCTGAGTAGAAGAAAGGCACGCCCAATCGCGAATGGCTTCCGGAATTAGCGAGCTCCCAGCCGAACCACGAGGCGCCCGCATAAAAAACGAGAACACCGCAAGCAAAAATAAGATAGATTATTTTCCACATGATCTGATCCGTCCTTACTCAGAACTGCTCGATGAGCTCGAGCTAAACATGCTGTCGCGCCACCGGCTCGATTCAAACGAGAATTTGCGCAAAAAGCCAAAGACCGGCACGATGGCGAGAAGCAATACCGCGCAGCAAAAGTTGACGCCCCGATTTACACCCTGTTCAACCTTTACGTTGACCGGCATCTGTACCTGCCAGTTTTGCCATGTTCCCTCAACGCGTAATGTATACTGCCCCGCCGGCAGCGATGAAAGGGTCGCGTCGGTTGTTTTATCACCTTCGCTCCACGATTCTCCGTCATCGACGCCGTTGTAATACTCGACCGGCACATTTACCGATTCGACCGCCTGACTTTGGTCGTTAACAAGATCAACATCCAGATCGGCCCAGGAATTATCAACCTCCGCGCCGGCCGTTATTTTCACATTACGGTTCCCTTTGATCTGGAACGGCTGAGTAAAGGCGACCTGGGCTGTCGTTTCGTTTGCCATCGGCGGAAGTATGATCTGTTGGTTAAGTACCGTTGACGTAGCGCCGCGAAACGGCAGCATGAATATTGCAACGACGAATATGAGGAGCAGCGGCAGCAGACCCCACGTGTAATAAAAACTGTCCGTAAATGGCTGGTTTGGTGCGACACCCCATGGACGCGGCAAACCTGAGATACCAAATGCCTTTTCGATCTCATCGTTGGTCTTGTATGTACCAAGCGACCAATTTATTTCGTTTTCCGAAGCCTCGCGGGAAAGCATTAGCGGCGGCGAGACATAATCTGTCGCCCGAACGGTCTCGCCCTGCTCGACACGCCAGTAAAACTCCCCTTTGACGTATTCGACGACGGCCGCGGCGTCCTGAAAGATCTTAAAGCTTTTGCCGTTGTAGGTTACCGTCGCACCCGCACCATAGAACTGCGAATCATCAACATCGGCAGCATTTACCGGCTCGACAAAATTCCAATGATTGTCGGAGTGCACAAGCCAACGAAAACCGATCGTCGGGTTGTATAGAAGGTATTCGTGCCAGTAATACTTGACCCCCTCTATCTCAACACTTCTTACTACCGCACCAATGATCTTGTACGTAACATCTCCAAGGGTGCCTTCGGCTCCGATCGGTGCAACAAAATCTGGCTGATCGGGCGGGGGTGTTAGCGATTTGAAATATGTGAGATTGCCCTGGTTTACGTCAAGCAGCGAATTGCAGTTGGGACATGTAACACGCTCGGTCTTATCCGGCGCTACGAGGTCGAGCGGACCGCCGCAGTTCGGACATCCCATACCGGCCGTGGACACGCGGCGAGCTTCACGTTCCACCCGCTTTGCATCTTTCAGACCGATATCATCAAGGCTGACCTGCTTGCCAAGAAAGACCCACGGCGGGTCCATGCTGTAGTCGATCGTGGCAAACGCGTTATTTTTGCCGGCAAGATCCGCATATTCAAACTGCTCACCGGGGACCATCTTATAGGGTATTTCACCATCCGCGGCGGCAGCCGTTCCCCGACCACGCTCCTGGACCATCAACGGAGTCTGATTAGGGATCTCCGGAATAGTTTGACCTAACTGAAGCTCGGCAAACCCGGGCAAGACCGTCCCGGCAGGCAGAGGGCTATAGAACGTAAGATAAAATCGTCCCTGGGCTTCGGCCAACCAACCGACCCATCCGTTAGAAAACGTCGCGTACCATTCGTCCCAATATCCGCCAAGTTCATGTCGGAACTGCGCGCGTCCCGTCAGTTCAAAACGTGTGTCTTGATAGGTGCCTTTTAATCCAAGTTTGAGCGGGGATTCTGAGTCGGCAATCTCGGCGACCTTTCCCAGGTCCTCGAGCGCCCGGTCCGTCCGGGAAATAGCAGAACGGCAAAACGGGCAAACGAGCACGATCGTAGAGCCGGCCTTGAATTCGATCGGCGCTCCACACGACGGACAATTGGCTTGAAGAACACTCATGCGTCGACTCCGGCTGTCTCAAATCTCACGTTCGAGATCAGCGCTTCGGTTGTTCCGCGTTCGATCTTACTAACGTATACGATCGTCGCCCCGAGCATTATTCGAAGATTGTTTGGCCAATCCCACTCGGGACGTGTTCGGCAGCAATAAAGATTGAAAGTGGCGATCCCGTGCTCAGGATATGTGTGGCACGCAAGATGTGACTCGGTCAGCGCGACAAGACCGGTCACACCACCCTCGCCTTCAAACTTATGCCATACAGAGCCAACCGACTTTAGTCCAAGCTGTGAGATTACGGCCGACGTAACGCGTCGAACTGCCGTCTCATCGCGCAGCCGGATAACATCGCAACCCGAAGCCTCGATCAGCCATTCCGTCCCAACGATCATCTTGGTAAATCAAAAATATACGATAATGTTCAGAAGAGGGTTTGACGCGTGTCGCAGGTGCCACCCTTTTACGCTTCAACCTATGTAATGTCGAAAAGAACTATAGCTAAATTTTTTATTTTTGTCATTCTAATCGTTGCACCCGGATTGGGATCGGCCGCGTGTTCGGTTCTTTCTTCAAAGGAACCCGGGGGACCCAACCCGGCAGTATCATCCCCACGCTACGAAGAACCGAAAGTAATCGGCACTATCAAATCTCAGGAAATTACCGAAAGCAGCGGTTTGGTCGCATCGAAATGCCAAGCAGGCGTTTACTGGACACATAACGATTCGGGTGACGGCCCGTTTGTTTTTGCGATAAATACCGCCGGCGGCACTCTTGGTGTATGGCGAGTGCAAAATGCGGAGAATGAGGATTGGGAGGATATCGCCGAATATAAAGATGCGCTTGGATCGTGCTTTATATACATCGGTGAGATCGGTGACAGCAAATTCAAGCGACCTAATGAACACATCATCTATCGGGTGCGCGAACCGGTCGTTGCAAATAGCGGCGCGCCGACTAATGAAGACCATGCCATCATGACCGAGCCGGCCGAATCGATAATCTTCAAATACCCGGACCGAAACCACAATGCCGAGACGCTAATGGTACACCCCAGGACAGGAGATATCTATGTGCTGACAAAGGTCACAACCGGACCGTCGGGCGTTTATAAGATACGACCCGATTTCGGATCCGCGACCCTTGTGACAGCGCAAAAGATCGCAGCGATCTCGGTACCTTCCGTTCCAAACGGGTTATTGACCGGCGGAGACATTGCTCCGGACGCTTCTCATGTTGTTATCTGTGACTATGCAGGTGCTTATGAAATGACGCTCCCGGCGGAAGCACGGGCATTTGACGATATATGGAAACAAAGCCCGGAGCGGATCAACATCGGAAAATTGGAACAGGGCGAAGCCGTGTGCTATAGCGCGGACGGAAGCTCGATATTGGCGACAAGCGAGGGAAAACACGCACCCATCGTCGAGGTCAAACGCCGACAATAAAAACGCCGCACCAAAAAGCACGGCGTCTTCCCATTCTCTGGATAAAGATCACTTAATAATCGTGAACTTACCCTTGGTCTCGATCGTTTGCCCTTCGTTTACACGGTCTTTGATCACGATCTTGATCTCATAATCGCCAACCGGTAAAAGGGTTGTCGGCAGAAGCCGCGCCAATGTAAGACGTTGGCCCGAGTCGCTCAATCCGGTCCAGTCTTCGGCCTGACGCAATATATCCTTGCCATCCTTACTAAGGGTATATGTGACGTCAACGGCAGGACGTAATGTCGTCTGGTCGATCTGTGCGTTATAAACCTGCAAATAGATGCCGGCTTCCTGACCCTGGTGGTAAACACCTGACAGATTCGGTACCACCTTTGCATTGCCGATTACGAATTGCTTGCCGATATCGCCTTCATTCGAAGCCCTGAGATTTGATGTCATGATCAGAGACGACGTCGAGAGTTTCTTTTCGTCATACCGCGGTACGACAAACCCAAGATTAACGAGCCCTTTGTTACCGGATTTTACGTCGCGGACCGCCACGTCGACCTTGTACGTACCCGGTGTAAGCGCTACTGCTTTCTGATAAACGGATTTTCGGTCCCTCGCATCCGCCAACTCTTCGACCGTCGCGCTTGTCGATACAGAATCCTCGAAAATGCCCGACCGCTTGCCTGACACCGCGGTGATGCGGCCCAAAATGTTCATCGACGCCTGTTCCAACCCGCCGACCGGTTCGAATGTCAGCTGTTTATTACTGGTCTGAACGGTGAACGCCGTAATAACCCGGTCATCCGACTGGCGGAAGAAATCCACGCGAACGTCAAACTGGAGTGGATCTTTATCCAACACGGTACCTGAATCAACGCTCGAGAGAAGATCACCGTATTTTACCGCCGGGGGCTTCGATAGATTGTATTGAAGTTCCATTCGGCGGAACATCGTGTCTTGCTCCCTCTGATATGGTGCCTGCTGGCCACCCAGGCCCACGATACGGTCAGCTTTGGTCGTCAGACCAAGTTGCTCTGAAGTCGTCAGACCGGCGCCTGGAACTGATGCCAATGCATCTTTTTCGTTAGCGTCACGAGCGATGCGATACTCGCCGCTACCCGTGGGATCGACAAATTCGATCTCGATACCATCGCCGACACCGTCGAGATGACGATAGAACCATATTTCGAACGGGTATGTCGTAGTCGAGCCGCCGCCCTCATAACTCGGACGATCGTAGTTTCCACCCGATGGATGAGATTCGACCGAATCAGGCTTGCCCCACGTTATGTATATACGGCCGCGATCGGTGCGCCAACCGGGTATGCCCGACGCATAATGCTCGTTAGCGTAAGCTATTCGCTCAAAGTATTCGTCCCTGTATTCGTTTTCTTCGGTATCCGGATTTGGATCGCGTCGACGCCAGAAGTTCTCAATGAAATTTTCCCTTTCCTCGTCGGTCTTTAGTGCATTAAACGCCTTTTTTTCCTCGGAAGTAATGATATAAGCAACATCGTTGTTGACCCATTTCTTATAGACATCTTTCACCTCTGGTTTAACATTCCGAACATTAGTTGTCGGGTCATCGTTTTTGGGGGGTGTCTTCTCAGGTTTCTGTGCAATAGCCGCTCCAGAACACATCGCTATGGCGATGCTCATTACCGAAACGCTCTTAAACAATCGTACGTCTGTCATAACCGTAAAACTCCTTCAGGGACCGATACTCTTGCCGGTGGACGAAATCAAAGATTTTAACCGAGTGATAACTACAATTTCAAGATGCAAAAGCGCGGCTTTTGGGTTGCACCTGCCTTACGCTTCGACCCCCGCGTCTGTTGTTCGTTTCTTGCCAAATAGCCACGCAATAAAGATCGATACAATGTACAGGACCATCATCGGCGAAGCAAAGAGCAACATGTTCGGAATATCTCCGGTCGGGGACACGACCGCCGCGACTATCAGGATGACGATCAGCGAGATCTTCCAGCTGCGGACCAAAAAACCCGCCGATACGATACCGATCCGCGCGAGCACGTACGTTATCGCGGGCATCTGAAAGATAACGCCCATAGCGAGCATTATGATCATGATGAAATCAAGATAGTCGCTCGCCTTTAGCAATAGTTGGAAATCCCCTCCGCCGATCCCGAGCAGGTATCGCGCCGCGGGTGGAAATAGAATGTAGTACGCAAACGCTACGCCCAAGATAAAAGAGACGCTTGAAAGGCCGATGAACGGAGTTACATATGAACGTTCATGCTTATATAGAGCGGGTGATATAAACAGCCAGATCTGCCACAAAAGAAAAGGCACGGATATAGCGATAGCGGAATATAGAGAAACGGTGACTAGCAGGGTAAACTGTTCCCCAACCGTGGTTACAGTCATTCGCTCGTCCGCATTTGGCTGACTTAACGCGACTTCGTCAAATGTGATCGGTAGCTGTACACCTTTGGGAATAATTGCATTATTCGTGATCAGCTGTTCGGTTGTGAATAGCCCCAGCTTTCCGTTTGCATCGCGGTTCACCTGGGCCAACACCGAAGCGCCGGGTGAAACAACGGTAAAGCCCAGCTTGGTCGCCTTATCGAATACATAACGTCCGGCGTCACCCTCTTTTAAATTGTCGAGGGTTATTATCTTTTCATCCCCGGACAATCCTTTTTGGGGCAATTCCCGACGTGACGCTTCTGAAAGTGCCTGGCGAATAGGAGCACTTAAAAAGCCGTATATATATCCGGAGACGAACCAACACGCCGCGAACGCGATAACTATTACAATCACACACCTTACGAGTCTGCGGCGGAGCTCGTCCAAGTGGTCGAGGAACGACATCTGAGCGCCCGGTTCGGGCTCCATTTCGGTTTCGAGGTTATCCATTAGAGCCAGTTTTCCTTGTTATTGGCATCTACGGCGGAAGCCGCTTTCGCGCTTCTTGTTGGCTCGTCGGCGGGAAGATGCTCGAAGCTACTCGGGTCGACCTGTTTGATCGCAGGTGCCTCGGGGAGATCGATCGGCTCCTTTATCGTAACCGTCGTCGTGTGGGTTACCGTCTCAGATTCCAGGGCGTTGAGATTGAACGCTTTAGCCTCTTCCTCAAAATTTACCTCTCGCTGCCAAGTTTCCTTGAATTCGGAAGTCGTGGCCCTAAAGTCGGACATCATCTTGCCGATCTTTCGCGCCATTAAAGGAAGCTTACGCGGACCGAGAAACATAAGCGCCACGATCCCAATTAACAACAGCTCGGATGTTCCGATGGATTCAAAGATGAATAGATACAATTTATTTAACCTCGATCAAATAGTCTCTGTGTGCCATGACATGGCCTATCACGTGTGATTCGGGAATCTCTTTCAGAAATGCGGCGCAATCTAGTTCGTTCATGCTGATCAGTAAACCGCCCGCTGTCTGCGGATCATATAGCGCGCTCTGCATCTCGCGTGAAACACTATTGGATATCATAACCGTTTCACCGACATAATCACGATTGTTCTTATCGCCGCGCGTCAACATCCCCTGTGAAATAAGATCGAGGACGTCAGGCAGCAACGGAACCCCGTTAGAATCAATAATTAGCGTAACATTGCTCGCCTTCGCCATTTCAAAAGCATGACCTATAAGACCGAAACCGGTAATGTCGGTACACGCATTTGTCCGCAGACCCTGCATAGCTTTAGATGCTCTGGCCGCCGATGTGGTCATCGCTTCAATTGCTGCATTTTCCGCGATCTTGCTCGCTTTACCATGTTTTACGGCCGTATTTATCGCACCGGTCCCTATCGGTTTGGTGAGTATAAGCACGTCCCCTGGCTTTGATCCGGCATTTGTTATTACCTTTTTAGGATCGATCGTACCCGTTACCGAATATCCAAACTTGATCTCCTGGTCATCTACCGAATGACCACCCAGAACAACCACACCCTCGCGGTTCATCGCCAATTGGCCACCTTTGAGAATCTCGCCGAGCACATCCCAGTCGCCTTTTTGCGGGTAACAGACTATAGACAGAGCCGAAAGCGGGGTTCCGCCCATCGCATAAATATCGTTCAGCGAGTTTATTGCAGACACCCGCCCGTAGATCTCAGGATCATCGGCCACGGGCGTGAAAAAATCAACCGTTTGGACCAGCGCCAGATCGTCCGAAAGGCGAAAAACACCTGCGTCGTCGGATGTGTCGTATCCGACGATGACGTTTTCCCTGCTTTGAGGCGGAAGTTTGCTCAAAACTTGAGCAAGGTCGCTCGGGGCGAGTTTAGCCACTCAACCGGCGCAAGAGACCATTTCCGTCAGACGCTTTTCCATCCGATCCTCCCTTTATTTCTTCGTCAACAGATCATATATCCGGTTCAGATCGTCGTTGCTGTAATATTCGATCTCGATCTTACCACCAGCCCGCTTTCCCGGAACTATCTTTACATTTGTACTCAAAGCCCTCATCAGCTTTGTCTCCGCAACCTTTACATTCGCATCTACTGGAAGACTAACCCTTTTAACCACAGTGTTTACAGACGATCCACCCCGTCCTTTTTTGACCGCTTTTTCGATTTCGCGCACCGACCATCCGTTCTCGATCGCCGAGGTCGCCAGCGCCCGCTGCATCTTTGGATCGTCCGTCATAAGCAACGCACGTCCGTGCCCGGCAGACAGACCGCCTTCCTCAATAAGATGTTGGATCTCATCCGGCAAGCGAAGAAGCCTTATTGACGTCGTGATAACCGTTCGGTCTTTCCCCACCCGTTCAGCTACCTGTTCCTGGGTAAGTCCGATCGTCTCGATCAGCTTGCGATAGGCCCTTGCTTCTTCGATAGGATTCAACTCCTGTCGCTGAATGTTCTCGACAAGCGCTAGTTCGAGAAGTTTCTCATCGGACACATCCTTTACGGCGGCCGGTATTCTACGCAAACCGGCCCTCTGTGCTGCTCGCCATCGGCGTTCGCCCGCCACGATCTGATAACGATTCGCGGCCTTTCTTACCACGATTGGCTGCACTACGCCGTTGGCCTTTATCGATTGCGTCAATTCATCGAGACTGGATTCGGTAAATCGCGTACGGGGCTGTTGGGGATTGGCATCGATCAGATCGACATCGATCTCTGTGCTTTGGAGGTCGTCCGCGACTGACGTATCTTCACCAAGTAAAGCACTTAAGCCGCGGCCGAGGGTCTGTCTAGCCATTCTTTAGTATCTCCTGTGCAAGCTGAACGTAACTTTCGGCCCCTTTCGATCGCGGATCGTATAACAGAATAGGTTTGCCAAAACTCGGTGCCTCGGCAAGGCGAACATTTCGCGGAATGACCGTCGTCAGAACCTGCGAGCCGTAAAAATCGCGGAGGTCTTTTGCAACCGCTGCTGATAGATTTGTACGCTCGTCATACATCGTCAGCAATAACCCCTCGATAGACAGTTGCGGGTTGAGTTCCCGACGAAGCCGGGCCAAAGTATCGAAGAGCTCTGTAACGCCTTCCAGCGCGTAATATTCGCATTGTATCGGTACAAGAAGCGTATCAGCGGCGGTCAAGCCATTTATGGTCAAAATTCCGAGCGACGGCGGGCAGTCGATGATTATGTAATGGAAGTAATCGCGAACATCGGCCAGGATCTCCTTTAGTGCATGATTGCGATTGCTCACGCCGACGAGTTCAACTTCTGCTCCAGCAAGGTTCTTGTCCGACGGTACCACCCACAAAGTTGGAAAATCGGTCGCTAATACCGCCTCACGGATCGATCCGCCTCGTACAAGGGCATCATAAAGGGTTTTTCGCGAATTGCTTCGCGCAATACCTACCCCGGACGTGGCATTAGCCTGCGGATCAGCATCTACGAGTAAGACTTTCTTACCCTCCGAAGCCAACGCCGCCGCAAGATTAACGGCGGTGGTAGTCTTCCCCACTCCGCCCTTTTGATTTGCGATAGCTATGATGCGACCCATTAGTTTTTGCGAATTTTTAAGGTACCACAGCACTAAACTATTATCCACGAACGATGTGGTACGTGCCACATCGCTGGTCAATCCGAAACATAATGTGGCACGTGCCACATTATGGAACAGTATTTCGAATGGCAGGCGAATGAGCGGTCAGATGTACTAGAAGCGTTGAGATCGCGGCTGGTGTAAGACCAGGGATCGTTCGCACTTGTGCAAAGTTTCGTGGGCGGGCTCGCTCCAACCGCTCGACCATCTCATTGGAAAGCCCACTGATAGTTCGAAAATGAAAGTTTTCGGGGACTCTCAGCGTGTCGTGATGATTGACACGTTCGGTCGCCACTTTTTGCTTTTCGATATAGCCGCTATATAGCGAATCAGCCAGTGCGGTCTCAAGATCGGTGATCTTTAACTCCGGGCGGAGGTCTTCGGGCAATAGCCGGTGGATCAACTCGGGTTCTACGCCCTGTCTCATCGCGAGCTGAGATAGCGTGATGGAATCGCCTAGATCCGCATTCAAGACCTGTGAAACGGCGGCATATTCGACCGACGAGCGTTTGAACCGCGTGAAATCAAGAACATTTCGCAAATTCGCAATCCGGTCACGCTTTTTGTTGAAACGTTCCCAGTCATGATCGCCGACAAGGCCCGCGTCGCGTCCTTTTGGTGAAAGTCGCTCGTCAGCATTATCATGGCGAAGCCTCAACCGGGCCTCGGCACGGGATGTAAATAGGCGGTACGGTTCATCAACACCGTGCCGGATCAGATCGTCAGCCAAAACACCGATGTAAGCGTCGTTTCGCTCGAGGACAAACGGCTTTCTCCCCGCGATCGCAAAAGCTGCGTTGATTCCCGCCAGCAAGCCCTGGCAAGCAGCCTCCTCATAGCCCGTTGTGCCGTTGATCTGGCCCGCAAGGAAAAGGCCCTTCATACGTGTCGTCGCCATTGTAGGCTCGAGCTCACGCGGATCGACAAAATCATACTCGATCGCATAGCCCGGCCGGATCATCTGGACGGCTTCAAAGCCGTCGATCATCCGCAAAAGCTCTAATTGAAGATCTGATGGCAACGACGTCGAAAACCCGTTGAGGTAAACCTCGCTCGTGTTGTGCCCTTCCGGTTCGAGAAACAACTGATGCCGGTTTTTATCGGCAAATTTTACCACCTTGTCCTCGATCGATGGGCAATAACGGGGACCTATCCCTTTTATCTTGCCCGAATATAGTGGCGATCTGTGCAGATTCTCGCGGATCACCTGGTGCAGCCGATCGCTGGTATAACCTATAAAGCACTGGATCTGCGGTTGAAGTATCTTTTCTGTAGCAAACGAGAATGCAACGGGCTTTTCATCGGGCGGCTGTGGTTCGAATGCATCCCAATCAATCGTTCTGCCATCCAGCCGCGGCGGTGTGCCGGTTTTTAGACGTCCGACGGGAAAACCGTATGTCTTAAGAGCATCGGCAAGCTCGATCGATGCCGGTTCTCCCGCGCGTCCGGCTGAGTATGTCTTCTTACCCGTATGTATCGTTCCATTGAGAAAAGTACCGGTCGCAATAATGACGGCCCTTGCTGCGAACGCCCTGGAATCTTGCAGTTCGATACCTATAACTCTATTGTTTTCAACAATTAGGTTGTCAGCAACGCCTTGTCGAAGATGAAGATTGGGTGTCGCTTCGAGTACCCGTCGCATTTCCGTCCGATAGAGGCCTCGATCGGCTTGCGCCCGCGGAGACTGCACTGCCGGCCCACGCGAGCGATTAAGCAACCTGAACTGAATACCCGTTCGGTCGATCACCCGTCCCATAATGCCGCCGAGTGCATCGATCTCACGAACGACATGCCCCTTGGCAATACCACCCACCGCCGGATTGCATGACATTTGGCCGATCAGATCGAGATTTAACGTGACCAATGCAGTATCGGCACCGAGACGCGCGGCGGCTGAGGCCGCCTCGCATCCGGCGTGTCCCGCACCAATTACGATCACATCAAACCTTTCGTCAAACATAGACAACGCAAACGTCTTTTTCCGTCAATGAAGCGAAACTTCATATTCTATCGGATCCGATCATATTGTGACAATATCGAGAGAAGATCTAGCGGACCAATTCATGCCAGAGAAGAATGGCCGTCGGGATACCCAGTAACACGGGCAATAAGGTAACTATGATAATTATCGGTATCTGGATAAAGGCGGCATTTTTTCGTATATACCTGAAGTTCGGCAACATCGTTACCACGGGGATCACGATCGTGAAGACGATCCTTGCGATATGAAACACCTCCTTGTGCCGCGGATATGCCTGAGCGAGATAGCCGGCGACCCAACCAATGAACGCTCCGAACGCGCAGGCGACCAGCCACCATGCTCCGATCAGATCTATCCAGCGGTACTTGACGTGATTTTCCATGTCTATCCCGGGACGGTCCGCAAACCGCAAGCCAATGATCATCAGTATCTGAAGCACAACCAGGAAAACACCGAAACCATAGGCGAGGCCGGGTATCTCACCAAATTCAAGCCAGAAGACGATCAGGACCATTACAAACGAGAACGCAATGCTTGCGGCCGCTTTTGATATTAGTACCCACAGTGAAGCTTCAGTGTTCAGGTCTCCGAAATAGTTTTCTTTACGCATTTCTCCAGGCCGTCCCGCATTCACTTTCCAATGCAAAATGTTGAAAAGATTCGGCTTAACATGTCCTCCGTAGTTGTCTCTCCGGTGATCTGTCCAAGATAACGCAACGCATTATGCAGACCGATCAGAATTATTTCTTCGCTCATTTTCTGTTGCAGATGCGTCAGCGATTGTCTGATCTCAGACATAGCTCGGAGCAACAGATCATGATGCCGGGCGTCGGTGATAAGAAAGCCCGAGATCGTTACGTCCTCTGGTGCGAACGGTTCTATGATCGCTCGCCTCAGACCGTCGACTCCCTCACCTGTTTTCGCAGAAACGCGAATGATCGCGTGACGGTTTTTCGCCGACCTGAGTTTATCAGCAGACTCATCTACGCGCTTTTGATTCACCAAATCGATCTTGTTTATTGCGACGAGGTGTCTTAACTGCTCAACCGAGCGAATGATCGAAAGATCGACCTCATTCAAGTCTTCCGATGCATCGACCATGGCTATTACTAAATCGGCGTCGGCCATCGTCGCTTTTGAACGCTCAACACCGATACTTTCGACTGTATCTTTCGTCTCCCGCAAACCGGCTGTGTCGATAAGTGAGACCGGGATATCGTTTACCGTAAATCTCTCGTGTACCTGGTCGCGGGTCGTACCGGCGATATCGGTTACGATCGCTCGATCGCTGCCGACTAAAGCATTGAAAACACTTGACTTGCCGACATTTGGCCGTCCGACTATAGCAACCCGAAGCCCTTCGCGAATGAGTTGTCCCGCCTTAAACGTGGATGCGATCTTTTCAAGCGAATCGGTGATCATCACGAGCCGTGTCCGGATGCTCTTGGTCTGAAAATCAGGAAGATCGTCCTCAACAAATTCCAGGGCCGATTCGAGCACGACTATCACATCGAGCAGATCATCTTTCATAGGCTGAAGGGCCATCGACAGCTCGCCACGCATCTGTCGTATCGCCTGGCGGGCGGACGCGGTCGTCTGTGCATCGATGAGGTCCCTGATCGCCTCGGCCTGGGCCAGGTTTATCCGCCCATTCGCGAGAGCGCGCAGGCTGTATTCGCCCGGGTCGGCGATCCGGGCGTCGAGCGTCAGACAAACATCGATGACCTGACGGAGCAATACCGGGGATCCGTGGCAGCTGATCTCGACGATGTCCTCACCGGAAAAGGAATGCGGGGCCTGGAAGTACGTAACTATAGCTTCATCTATCAACTCGCCTGACGAAGGCTCAAAAAGCTGTTTTAGGTGTGCGGTGCGCGGCTCCGGATCGTAAGCTTCGTCGGCGACAAGTTTGCGGGTTATAGCGAGCGAGAGTGGTCCGCTCAGTCGCACCACTCCGATCCCGCTGCGGCCGGTGGGGGTTGCTAGTGCGACGATGGTGTCGGGCATTAGAAAGTGAAAAAGTGAAAAGGTGAAAAAGGTAAAAAGGGGGGTTTTCCTTTTTTCACTTCTTCACTTATGCAAACGTTTATTTACTGAAGGCGAACCTGCAGACGGCGGTCGCGCCCGTCCCCGACCGATTCGGTTAAAAGATCGTCTTCCTGCTTGAGGGTCAAGTGAATGATCCGCCGCTCGGTCGAATTTAGAACACCAAATGTAAAAGGCCGGCCGTTTTTTCTAACCTGATCGGCAGCAAAATGTGCCATCGCATGAAGCTCGGCTTTACGCGTCTGCCGAAATCCCTCGGCGTCGACGACGAAGCGATGTTCCCTATCGAGCTCCCGGCCATAGATCTGAAAAAGCAATACCTCGAATGCATCGAGCAGTTCGCCGTTCTCGGCCAATGCAAAATGCGCATCCTCGCCGCTCAGATTGAGCACGCAGCCCTCCTCCGTCCATTCGGCCGACACTTTAAGGTCAAGCTTCAGATCGGATAGGAGTTCGCTCAGGAAATCGTTCGCGTTTTGGCAAATCTCATTCATGTCGTAGAGAGCTTTGGCTTCACCTTCTTCGCATTTGAAGGAACCGAATCAACCACCCTGCGTTCCCGATGGTGTGTTTGGCTTATTCATCCGGTTGATAACCATCTGCTGCCCGAAACTGACTATATTGCCGAAGAACCAATATAGCAAAAGACCTGACGGTGCCGACCACATCACCCAGAGCATCATCAGCGGCATGAAGTAGGTCATCATCCGCTGCTGCATTTGCTGCTCGGGTGTAACCGTGGCAGCCTGGGGTGTGAACTTCATCGACAGGATCATCGAAACCGCAAAGGCAAATTCGAGCAAGTGCCACGGGTCCGCGGCCGATAGATCAGGCAGCCATATAAATGATGCTTGCCGGACCTCGAGCGACACGGTAACCGCCGTATAGAACGCGATGAGGAGCGGAAACTGCAGCACCATCGGCAGGCATCCGCCGATGGGCAGCGCCGCCTTTGTCATCTTTAGTTGCTCCATCTGGAGCGTCCGCATCCGCGGATCGTCATTCGGCACGCCTTTCTTCTGGAGGTCCTTGATCTTGTCCTGTATCTCCTTCATCTTCGGCGCGTTCGCCGATGCCTTTTTGAAGGATTTGGACTGCGACCACCTTAGCGGAAACAACAGCGAATAGAAGAGGAATGTAAAGATGATGATCGCTACGCCGTAGTTGTGGGTTATCCCGTTAAAGAAATTTAGCGCGTACAGGATCGGGATCGCTATCGGCTTAGTTACGGGCCTGATCCAGGAATAGTTGCTGAAATTGATCAGGTTGGTTAACTCGATCGGCCGGCCGACCTCTTTTGTGAGCGGTTCGTCCACCGCTGACAATAGGAAGTAATCCTTTGTCCCGGTAAAGACCTTTGTCACCGAACCGTCCGCCGAGATCGGTAAATAGACGGTCACCAGGTGCCGGGTTTCGCTAGTTTGGGCGTTACGCAGTATCCACTGAAAAATGCTGTTGTAAAAAGGCTGCGTCTGAACATCGTATTTCGATGCCCGGTACTCGACACCTTGCGAGGGGGTCGCCGGTATCGCCGCCATCGCGAAATATGCGTCGCCGACACCTGCCCAATCGACGGTGCCGGCGTCAGAAAGTGATGCCTGATTATTCGCGTCAAACGTAAAAGTGTAGCCGCCCTGGTGGCGCTTGATGTCGCCACCCACGGCCGCGACTGCTTCTGATTCTATATGGTAGAAATTGTGATGATTTATCGCGTGGTCGCCGATGCTAGCGCCGATTAGCAGTTTGGTATCAGGTACCGGTTGCCCGTTTCTTTTTAAGATGATGCTGAGATCCGCAATATAGCTGTCAGCGCGAAACAGGAATGATTTCTTTACCTCGACCCCGCTCGCGTCCGTCAGAGTAAAATCGATCTGCTTCTCCTGACCCGGCCCAAGCACGACGGTATCCTCTGCCGCTGAGATCTGATAATTACGATCGTTTACCAGATTCGTGAGATTTTGATCGTCGGTGGCCAGCCGAAACGGTATCTCGCGCGGGCTACGCGACAACGCCTCTTTCGAGATAAGCTGCAGCGGCTGTTTTTCACCGTCGGTCGCACCATCGGCAAAAACTGGAAATTCACTTCTCGGCGATTCGTTTTTGACAATGATCCAGCTCGTGGCGAGCGCGCCCTTTGAATCGATCGTCACCTCATACAACGGTGACTTGATCGTAATGCTTCGATTCGGGGTTGTGTCGGGGGCGGTCGATGCCGCGACCTCCGACTTCGTTTGGGGCTGTGCCGTCGGTGTCGGCTGTGGTGTTGTCGCCGCGGCTGTATTTGTGTTGGCGGTATTTGCGTTTGACGCGGGCCTGGTCGGGGCGTAAAAGTAAGACCACGCAAAAAGCACTACTAGCGACAACACTGCCGCTATCAGGAAACGAGATTGGTTCTGATTATCGGGACTTTCCATTACAAAAGAGGATCATGCCCGCCCCTGCAAAACGGCTGACATCTTAAAATACGCGTCAGGCCCATCCATGTTCCGCGCAAAGCTCCATATTTCTCGACTGCCTGCCGTGCGTATTCCGAACATGTCGGCTCAAAGCGACACGCCGGCGGCAGAAAAGGCGAGACGAGAGCCTTATAAATGCCGAGCAGGTCTAAAACCAGAAACTTCATCTCAAAAACATTTTGCCACAGAGAACTCAGAGGTAAATAAGAATTCGCCGCGTCAATTATCTTTCACCCACCTCGCCCTGTGACGTCGGTGGCAACGTGTTCGCCGATTTCGCGCCTTTCAAACGGCCCACGATCTGCCGGAATTCGGCGAGTGGCTTATCGAGCTTGGCGTATAGAATGCTTCGCCGCGCGTTCAACACCCAATCGTATTTCGCCGGAATTGCATCGAGCTCGGCGCGGCTTAATCTAAAGCTCTCTCTTAACAGTCTCTTTGCTCGATTGCGGTCATGCGCTTTGCCGATCGCTTTCTTTGTCGCGGTTACGCCGACGCGCTGCTTCTCAAGTTTGTTAGGCAAAATGAAAACCGTCATAAAACGGCCTTCAATACGTCTCCCATTTTCGTAAACCCTGAGAAACTCGGCGCGCCTACGCAGCCTAGACTCCTTGGGCAGACGAAAACCTAATAGTGCTGAACTGTTAATCGCTTGCGCCCTTTCGCGCGGCGGCGCTTCAGGACCGCACGGCCATTTTTTGTTGCCATGCGAGCTCTGAAGCCGTGCTTTTTCGCGCGGCGTCTGTTGTTTGGTTGAAAGGTTCTCTTCGGCATAATCGCTCTCCATCAAATTCACCCGAAAGTGAAAACTTTGACTTTAGCGAAAATGGCCAGTTATGTCAAAGAATTAGAGCCACAGATCACGTTAGCTTCTGACTAGCGACCTATAACGTACTTCAGGTGCTTCGCGGCGTCTCCAAAATTCTTTCTAGCCGTCGGGGGTGAGTTTCCTAACTGATCTCGCCGTTTCTTCGAGAGATTACGGGACTTTTCCAACCGGTTCTCAAACTTTAATCGGTGACTTTGGAACTTTAATCGGTGACTTTGGAACTTTAATCGGTGACTTTGGAACTTTATTCGGTGACTTTGGAACTTTAATCGGTGATTCTAGGACTTTAATCGGTGATTCTGGAACTTTATTCGATGATTCTAGGACCTTTCTCGGTGATTCCGGGGCTTTACCGAGCGACTCGACAATCTAGTTATATGACTTTTGGTATCTTCTGACCGTTTTAACTTATCCGACAGACCAATTGACGATTGCCGACCGGATAATTGAATGATCGACTTTACGGCCTCGACATATGCCCGGTGCTCCTGTTCCAAAATCCTCGCCGCGAGCGTTTCCTCGGTGTCATCTTCTTTGACCTCGACTGCACGCTGTAGGATAATCCGTCCTGCGTCCAGTTGCTCATTGACGAAATGGACCGTGCAGCCCGAAACCTTTACACCATATTCCAGGGCCTGTCGCTGCGCGTCAAGACCTGCGAAGGCTGGTAGTAGGCTTGGGTGAATATTTATGATCCTGTTGGGAAATGCGTTTACGAAATCGCGTGAGAGCAGCCGCATATAACCGGCGAGGCAGATAAGTTCAACATCGTGTTTCCGAAGCTCAGCGATGATCTCTTCGTCATGTTCCTCGCGGCTACGGCCCTTGCGTTGAACGACCACGGTCTCGATCCCCCGCTCACAGGCCTTTGCCAATCCGGCCGCATCCGCCCGGTCGCTGATCACTACAGCAACTTCCGAACCCGGTATCTGGCCGGCTCTTACAGCGTCGATCAGAGCGACCATGTTCGAACCGCGGCCTGAGATGAGAATACCGATCTTCATAGATCTCCAAGCAGGGCGGAAACACGACCGGTAGGGAGTGTGTTCCTACGCATTACGGTCCATCCAGGAATCGAACGACTCTAAGAGATCGCCTCCCTGACGATTTATCGCGTAGTCAATTGCTAGCTCAACATCTCGAGGTTTCCACAAATACCTCCTGCTTCTGCCTAGCGACCAAACGATCCTATCTCGGGATACTAGATCCTTTTCTCGCAGTGTGCGTGTAGCGTTCGATTTAAAAGCTCCGATTATGGACAATGGCTTAACCTGCGCTGATACGACTGCGTGAAAATGATTGGTTCTGACATTGAGGGCCCGCAATAGATACTTCCTTTTCTCGCAAACATCACGAATCTCTGTGTCCACTGTCTTGATCTGTGATGTTAGAATGAACGGGTCGGACGCCATCTCCTTTGTCATTAGAGACTTGAGCTGAGCATTTGCAGCAATACGAGGTGTGCCATAAATGTTCTTGCCATGACGGTCTACCGAACCACGTTCATCCCCATGAAGCCAGGTCCCGTAAGTTCGCACGGTAATGAGGTAGGCGAGTGGAAACTGGTTGTCGTCCCATTCGTAATTGGTCATAACGGTTATCGCCGCGAATAAGCCGATATCGACTCAGGCTTACTTTAAAGGAACACACTCCCTACCGGTCGTGTTTCCGCCTATCCGATCCGCACATCTTTATTGCCACTGATCACTCTCCCGATCTCGAAGACGTTTGCCATTTGTTGCTTAACTGATTCCTTTTTTTCATCCGCACAGATAACCACCATACCGATCCCCATATTAAATGTCCGGAACATCTCCTGGTCCGCAACATTTCCGAGTCGTTGCATCACGCTGAAGATCGGCGGCTCGGGCCATGTACCACGTCTGATCTCGACCGAAACGCCAAGGGGAAGAATTCGCGGAATATTTTCAAGGAAGCCGCCGCCCGTGATATGAGCGAGACCTTTGATGATGCCTTTGTCCAGCAACGGTTCCAGGGGACGCAAAAAACTCTGGTGTGTTTCCAACAATGCCGCGCCGACGGTTGTGCCAAGCTCATCAATAATTGACCCAGCTGAATAGCCACCGACCTCGAAGAACAACTTTCTCGCCAATGAGTAGCCGTTTGTCTGCAATCCCATCGCCGGCAGGCCGAGCACGACATCGCCGGGTGTGATCGATTTACCATCGATCACCTTTGCCTTATCGACAACACCGACAATAAATCCAGCCAGGTCATATTCGCCCGCCGGATAAAAGTCGGGCATCTCGGCGGTCTCGCCGCCAAGCAGGACGCAGCCGTTCTCTTTGCACGCTCGAGCCATTCCCTCGACAACCGACGCGGTTACATCCGGATCGAGCTTCCCCGTCGCAAAGTAGTCAAGGAAGAACAGCGGACGGGCTCCCTGCACAAGAATGTCGTTCACACAATGGTTAACGAGATCTGCACCGACAGTGTTGTGAATGCCGGTTTCGAAGGCGATCTTTAGCTTTGTCCCGACGCCATCGGCGGATGCAACCAGGATCGGCTCAGTCATATCAGGGAACGCCGCTGAAAACATTCCGCCAAAGCTTCCGATCTCGGTCAGTGTCCGTTCATTAAATGTGCTTCGCGCAAATTGACGTATCTTCGCGACAGCCGCGTTCGCGTTGTCGATCGACACACCGGCGTCTGCGTACGAAATTGCTTCTTGCGTCATTTTGTTACCACCTTCCATTCCGTTCCCTTGACGCTGGCGCACTTCGGACCGCCATCCGGTGCGGTTCCCTGAAAAGAGGTTTCGAGACGAGTCCCGGGCGTCGCAAGCATTTCCTGTATCTGATCATTCGTAATGCTCATTAGCGAGATCTTTGCTCGACGCGACCAACAGGTTTCCGCTTGGCCCGCATAAGTTCCTGAGTTCACATAAACGAAACGTGCGTGTTTTGGCCCCTGCGCACATTGACCAAGAAAGTTCGGTTTGTCTGCTGAGAGGTCAGCCTGCACGTCAAATTCGAATGTCAGCGAATTGTTCGAATTCTTCAACGGCGCCAGTAGCTCGTCGCGGCCGCGCTGCACCTGCATAATGATGCCGGCGGGTGGCCGCACAACTTCTATCCTCATGGGAATCTGATGTTTCATTACGTCGAAACGGTAATTATATCGTTTTGGCGATCGAAACTCATTGACCAAAATCCGTTTGCCGTTTAGCATTTCGCTATAGACACCTTATGAGCTTTACATTGATCGATCAGGGAAGCGAGGGCTTTGAACTACATGCGAACGTCTGGACGTGGAAGGCAGTCGTTGAGATAATCCGCAGCTTCGACATTCTGGGTGAAGGCGAGTTGCGGCAGATGAGTTATAACGCGACTGGCGTCAAGCTGCCGGTTGAACAGGCACATGAGATCGGCGAGCGGATCCGCAAAGAGATCTTGCCGCGGGTCGCACCCGACAAACGGATGTTCGCCGATCTTACCGTAACCGAAGCGCCAGACGATATGACGCTCTATCGCGACGGTGATGAGCAGTGGAAGAATTACAGCGTCAGTTATGAATGGCTCAAAGAATTCTCGGATTTCTGCGCACGATCAAAAGGATTTCAGGTTTTTTAGCTCAAATGAAACGAAGCTTAACTCTAATACTGATCATCCTCGCGGTTGCCGTTGCGCTTAATGCACAAACGGCACCGGACGCAGCTGAACTTACGCGACTATTAAATGAGTTTCTCGCTGGTGCCAGCCGTAATGACGCCGCGGTGCACGATCGTTTCTGGGCTGACGATCTGATCTACACCCGATCGGCCGGGGTTCGCGTCAGCAAACCCGAAGTGATGAAGAATGTTAGGTCTGCTCCCGCACCGAAGCCTGGTGATCCCGTGACGATCTACACGGCCGAGGATATTCGCATCCAGCAATATGGCAACGCTGCGATCGTCGCCTTTCGCCTTGTCGCCACAACCGACAAAGGCGGCAGCAAGCAGG
>OCZT010001210.1_pt1 | contig 26739 bp, 18 predicted proteins | sample 1539031 | NCBI WGS metagenome assembly OCZT01 (sample SAMEA3539308, study PRJEB22396) | soil metagenome | biome: tundra; feature: field; material: soil | place: USA | collected 2010-05 | depth 0.15 m | reverse complement strand
AGGTCGCGGCGACCTCGGCCGGGGTCAGCGCGCCGCCGCGCGAGTATGCGCCGGCGATCGTCTCCCGCGCCTCGGACGGCGGTCCGGCGAGCGCCCAGACCACCGGGAACGTCCACTTTCGCATCGCGAGGTCGGCACCGCACGGTTTGCCGGTCGTCGCCGAGTCGCCCCAGGTTCCGAGCACGTCGTCTTCGATTTGGAACGCCGTCCCGTAGGCCCGGCCGATGCGCGCGTACGCGGCGGCGCGCGCCGCGTCTGCCCCCGCCGCCAACGCACCCAACTCGCAGGCCGCACCGAAGAGCGCGCCGGTCTTGCCGCCGATCATTGCCCGGTAGTCCTCCATCGTTACGCGCGGTTCCGCCTCGAACGCGATGTCGCGGCCCTGGCCGCTGCACATCGCGAGGTGCGCGGCGAGCAGCACCCGGTTCATCTCGAGCTTGCGCTCCGCGGTCGCGGCGCTCCCGTCGAGCAAGGTGAGGTAGGCCACCGAGCACAGGGCGTCGCCGGCGTTGATGCCGTGGGCGAGGCCGAAGCGCGACCAGACCGTCTCGCGGCCGCGGCGCAGCCGGTCCCCATCCTCGATGTCGTCGTGGATCAGCGAGAATTCGTGGACGATCTCGACCGCGCAGGCCGGCGCCAGCGCCTCCTCGAGCCGCCCGCCCTCTTCCTCGGCGACCTCTAGCACGAGCCGCGAACGCAGCCGCTTTCCGCGCCGCCCCGCCTCCACGAACCCGAAGTGGTAGCGGATCTGCGCGCTGGTGGCGGAGCCGTCGTCGAACCGGGCCACGGCGCTTTCGAGCGCCGCCTCGAGACTATCCAGCGCCGGCGGCGAGTGCATCCATCCGGTCCGCGACCCGATCGACCAGCCAGCCGGGGGTCGATGCGCCCGACATCAAACCGGCGGTTCCGACCCCCGCGAACCACTCGGCTCGAAGCTCGTCGGGTCCCTCGATGTGATACGACCGCGCCCCGTTGACCGTGGCCAGCTCGGCGAGGTGCTTGGTGTTCGCCGAGGTCTTGCCGCCGACGACGACCATCACGTCGACCTCACGCGAGAGCGCGTCGACCTCACTCTGGCGGTTCTTCGTGTCGGTGCAGATCGTGTTGATGGCGCGGACTTCGTAGTACTTCTCGCTGAGCTTGCGGACGATCTCGGTGAAGCCCTGTCCGTTCCAGGTCGACTGCACGACGACGCCGACCCGGCTCGCGCGCGGAAGCGCCGCAACGTCGTCGGCGCTGGTGATGCACCACGCGCCGGGCACGTGCGACAGCGTCCCCTTCACCTCGGGATGGGTCGGGTCGCCGACGACGACGATCTTGTAGCCCTCGTCGCGGAGCTTCTCGGCCTGGACGTGGATCTTCGTGACCATCGGGCAGGTCGCGTCGATCACGGTCAGCCCGCGCTCCTTCGCCTTGTCGAGGACTTCGACCGGCAGGCCGTGCGCCCGCACGAACATCGCCTCGGTATCGACTTCGTCGAGGCTGTCGGCGTTCTTGAGGCCCTTCGCCGCGAGCGAGGCAACCATTTGCGGGTTGTGCACGACGTGGCCGAGGGTCGTGACGCCCCCGCCGAGACGCTCGACCGCCTCCTCGGCCTTCTTGACCGTGATGGCCACGCCGAAGCAGAAGCCCTGGGTCTTGGCCCGCTTGATGATCACCGAATGCTCTCCTCGAGCGCGCGGATCCGCTGCATGATCTCGGCCGCTCCCTTCTCCAAATCGTCCCCATCCGACTGCCGGTTCCGGACCACTCGCATCGGCTCACCGAACGCGACCGTCACCCGGCCGAACGGACGCAGCCGCCGCGTCCCCCCGATCGCCGCCGGAACGACCGGTACTCCCGCGGCCGCGGCGAGGAACGCGGCGCCGGCCTTCTCCTCGTTCGTCCCGGTCACGTTACGGCCGCCCTCCGGGAAGATCACTACCGCGCGCCCTTCCTTCAGCATCCGCAACGACGCACGCAGCGCCGCGGTTCCGCCGGCCTGCCGGTCGACCGGAAAGGCGTTCAAGCGCGGGATCAGCCACCGGACGATCGGCATCGCGAAGAGCTCCTTCTTCGCCATGTACCAGACCGGCCGTGGGATCGCGACGCCCAGGATCGGCGGATCGAAGTTCGAGATGTGGTTCGCCGCGAGAATCAGCCCGCCGTCGCGGGGTACCTTGTCGGCCCCGACCACCTTGAACCGGAACATCGTCCGCAGGATCGCTTTGACGACGGCCTTCGCCACGTCATAGTAGGTCACGCGCGGGCAGCTTCCATGACCGCGCGCATCCGCGCAACGACCTCGGCCGGCTTCATGTCGGTGGAGTCGATCGTCACCGCGTCGGCGGCTGCTCGCAGCGGTGAGATCGCTCGCGTGGAATCGAGCCGGTCGCGCTCGGCCAGTTGCGCGCGGACTTCATCGAGCGATACATCGATACCGCGCGCCTGAAATTCGGCATGCCGGCGACGCGCTCGTTCGTCGAGCGACGCCGTTAAGAAGAACTTGAATCGAGCATCCGGCAAGACGACGGTTCCGATGTCGCGGCCCGCCATTACTACCGGTCCTTGTGCAGCGATCGCGCGCTGGCGTTCGACGAGCTCGGTCCGGATCGCGGGACGGGCCGCCACGGTCGATACGGCGGCGGCGACGTCCGGGTCGAAAAGGCGTTCGCCCGTGTACCGTCCGTCGATGTTCACGCGATAGCCCGCCGTCGTCGAGGCGTCAGGTACGATCGCGATTGTGTGGTGACGCAGCATCGCGACCAGACCCGCCTCATTGTCGAGGTCGACGCCGTTCTTCAGCGCCAAGTACGCGACCGATCGATACATCGCACCGGTGTCGAGGTACAGATGACCGCTCTGCGCCGCCAGCAGTTGCGCATTCGTTGTCTTACCGCTGCTGGTCGGACCGTCAATCGCGACGTGATCGTTCGCCATGCCGGGACGTCACGTTCTCCACAACAGCCCCAGGGTCCGCGTACGCAGGCGAAAAACCCGCCTCCGCCAATCGATTCGGGCTATGCACCGTGGTTCCGAGGACGTCGCAGCGCTCCAAGCCCGGCGTCATGCATTTGAACGCGGGCTTGACGACGCAGGAGTGCGCAGCGCAATCGGCGCGTCTACACTCGACGACGATACCGCGTGGCTCGCCGTCTGCCCCTGCTGTGGCTATCCGACCCTGAGCGAGCGAAGAGCCTTTGACATCTGTGCCATCTGCCGGTGGGAGGACGATGGCCAGGACGACAATCGAGCGGACGAGGTGCGAGGCGGACCGAATGGCGACTATTCGCTCAGCGAAGCACGACGAAACTTCATCGATCACCGCACATCCCACCGAGCCGGCGATAACGCCGGATTCCAGCACGCGCAACGGACGTTCGATGAGCGGCTCGGACTGATCGAGGCATACGACGCGTTATTGCCCGCCGTTGGCGCGGCGGCGTTCATCGATGCGCTTCCTCGGATTCTGAGAGCGCAACGGCGCTGGGACGAACGCGAGATTGAGCTCGACGCCTTGGAGTAGCGCTGCGCCAGGCAGTTGGCACACCGGCGCGCAACACTGGGGCCGTGGCAAAGGCCAAGTCTGCGTATTATTGTACCGGGTGCGGGTTCGAGTCGGCGCGCTGGCTGGGTCGCTGTCCCTCGTGCGAGGCGTGGAACACGTTCGAGGACGCGCCGGTCGTCAAACCGGTGAAGGCGGCGCAGGGCCGCGCCGTGCCGCTGCGGTCGAACGGGCCGATGCTCCTGTCTGCGATCGAGGAGACACGGATCGCGCGGCGGCGGACCGGGATGGCCGAGTTCGACGGCTTGCTCGGCGGCGGGATCGTCCCGGGTAGCCTGGTGCTGCTCGGCGGCCCGCCCGGTGCAGGGAAATCGACGCTGCTCCTGCAGCTCGCGACGACGCTCTCGCGCGCCGGCGCACGCTCGGTCTACGTCTGCGGCGAGGAGTCGGCGGCGCAGACGAAGCTGCGCGCGCAGCGTGTCGGCGCAGCCGAATCGCTGCTCGTCTTCGCGGAGACGAACCTGCGCGCGGTGCTCGACGCGCTCGAGCGCGACGTCCCCGAGATCCTCGTCATCGACTCGATCCAGACGATGTGGCTGCCCGACGTCGAATCGTTCGCCGGCAGCGTGTCGCAAATTCGCGACTGCACGCAAGTGCTGATGGAGTTCGCGAAGCGCACCGGCTGCGCGACGTTCGTCGTCGGCCACGTCACCAAAGACGGCGCGATCGCCGGGCCGCGGCTCCTCGAACACCTCGTCGACACCGTGCTCTACTTCGAGGGCGATCAGTCGGGCGAGTACCGCATCGTGCGCGCCTACAAGAACCGCTTTGGCGGGACCGACGAGATCTGCGTCTTCGCGATGGACGACCGCGGGCTGCACGAGGTCGCCGACCCGTCGGCGCTCTTTTTGCAAGGGCGCGGGCCGCGGCCGAGCGGCTCGTGCGTCGTCCCGACGCTGGTCGGCACGCGGCCGGTGCTGGTCGAGATCCAAGCGCTGGTCGGCGAGGCCGCCTACGGAACGCCGCGCCGGCTCGCCGCCAACGTCGATCCGGCGCGCCTTGCGATGATCATCGCGATCCTCGAGCGGCGCGCCGGCCTCCAGCTCGGCGGTCACGACGTGTACTGTTCGGTCGCGGGCGGTTTGCGCGTCGCGGAGACCGGGGCCGACCTCGGCATCGCGCTCGCCATCGCGTCGGCGTTTCGCGATGTCCCGCTCGCCGCCGGCACGGTCGCATTCGGCGAACTCGGCCTCTCCGGCGAAGTGCGCGGCGTCTCGCAGCCCGCGCGACGCGCCGCCGAGGCGACGAAGCTCGGCTTCACCCGCCTGATCACCCCCGAAGGCGCGCGCGACCTCGCCGCCGCGATCCGCCTCGCGTTCGATTGAAAGACAGGATGGCCGAACTGATCCCCCGCGACATGCTCTTCGGGAACCCCGAGAAAGCGGCACCGTTCATCTCGCCCGACGGAACGCGCATCGCCTACCTCGCCCCGCACGAAGGGACCCTCTCGGTATGGGCGCGCACGATCGGCCGCGACGACGATCGGGTCGTCGCCACCGATCCGGCTCGGCCGATTCGCACCGCGTTCTGGACGCCCGACGGCACGCGAGTCCTCTACGTGCAGGACGCGGCCGGCAACGAGAACTTCCATCTCTTCGCAGCCGACCCCGGCGGAGGCGCAGCGCCGGTCGATCTGACGCCGTACGAGGGCTGCCTGGTCCTCGTACAGTCGGTCAATCTCGACCGGCCCGACATGATCCTGATCTTGATGAACCGGCGCGATCCGCAATTCTTCGACGTCTATCGGCTCGATCCGCGGACCGGCGAGACGACGCTCGATACGGAAAATCCCGGCGGCGTCTCGTCGTTTGCCGACGACGCGCAGATGATCGTGCGGGGCGGCGTGATCCAGCATGCGGACGCGTCCTGCGAGATCATCGTGCGCGACGCGGCGACCGCGCCGTGGCGCACGCTGACGCGCTTCGAGGCCGACGACGGGACGCCGCAGCTGGTCGGCTTCACGCCCGACGGGGCTGCGCTGCTGGTGATTACCAGCGCCGGCGCAAATGCGGCGCGCGTCGTCAGCTTCGATCTCGCGAGCGGCGCGCGGACCGTTGTCGCGGGCGATCCGGAGTACGACGTCTCTCACGTCGTCGTCTCGCCGCGGACGAAAGCACCGATCGCCGCGTCGATCGTCCGCGAACGCACGGCTTGGACCGTCCTCGATCCGGACTACGCCGCCGACTTCGCCGCGCTCGCGGCACAGGTGCCCGGAGATGTCGGGCTCGAGTCGACCGATCGTGACGACCGCATTTGGCTCGTCTCATCGACGGTCGACACCGGCTCGCTGTCGTTTTGGACGTACGACCGGCGCGCGCACAGCGCCCAGAAGATCTTCTCGATGCGCCCCGAGCTCGACCGCTGCACGCTCGCGTCGATGACGCCGGTGAGCTACCCGGCGCGTGACGGTCTGACGATCCACGGCTACCTGACGACACCTGCCGGTGTCCCGGCATGGGCCCTCCCAGCGGTGGTGCTCGTCCACGGCGGCCCGTGGGCGCGCGACAACTGGGGGTTCAACCCGTTCGTGCAGTGGCTGGCCAATCGCGGCTACGCCGTGCTGCAGCCGAACTTTCGCGGCTCGACCGGCTACGGCAAAGCGCACTTGAACGCGGGCGACCGCGAGTGGGCGGGCGCGATGCACACCGACCTGCTCGACGCGAAGGACTGGCTGATCGCGCGGGGGATCGCCGATCCGCGGCGCGTCGGGATCGTCGGCGGTTCGTACGGCGGCTACGCGACGCTCGCGGCGCTCGCGTTCGCGCCCGATGCGTTTGCGTGCGGCGTCGACCTCGTCGGACCCTCGAACCTCAACACCCTGCTCGCGTCGATTCCGCCGTACTGGGAGACGTTGCGCGCGACGTTCACGCGCCGGATGGGCGACTCGGAGGAGTTCCTCACCGCGCAGTCGCCGCTCTACAAGGCCGATGTGATTCGCGTCCCGCTGCTGATCGGCCAAGGCGCGAACGACCCGCGCGTGAAGATCGCCGAGTCCGATCAGATCGTCGCCGCGATGCGACGCAACGGACAGCCAGTCACCTACGTCGTGTTCGAGGACGAAGGGCACGGCTTCGCCCGGCCCGAGAACAACCAGCGCTTCAACGCCGCGCTCGAAGCGTTTCTCGCGCCCCACCTCGGCGGCCGCGCCGAGCCCGCCCATCCCGGCGAGTCGATCGACCCGCATCTGCGGTGAGCGGGATGCACGAGTTCGAGATCGTGCCGAACGTCAGCGAGGGGCGCGACCCGAGCGTGATCGACGCGTGCGTCGCCTCGATGGAGGCCCAAGGCGTGCGGGTCGTCCACCGCACGAGCGATCCGGTTCACCATCGCAGCGTGATCACCGCGGTCGGGCGCGCGTCGCAGGTCGTCGCGGCTTCCGTTGCGCTGGCGCGGGTTGCGCACGCGCGGATAGACCTGCGCCGCCATCGCGGCGCGCACCCGCGGATCGGCGCGCTCGACGTGCTGCCGTTCGTCCCGCTCGGTGCGGCGACGCTCGATGAAGCGGTCACGCTGGCGCACCGCGCGGCAGCGCGCATCTGGCGCGAGCTGGGCATCCCCTCGTATCTCTACGGCGCGGCGGCGAGTGCGCCGCACCGCGAGCAGCTGGCCGAGCTCCGCCGCGGCGAATTCGAAGGACTCGCCGATCGGTTGGCCGCGAACCCGGGCTGGCGATTCGACTACGGCGACGCGGCGCACGCGTCGGCCGGCGCGATCGCGATCGGTGCCCGCCCGTTCCTGATCGCGTACAACGTCGAGCTGGCGAGCGGCGACCTCGCGCTGGCGAAGCGGATCGCCCGCGAACTGCGAGCGTCAAGCGGCGGCCTGCGCTCGCTGAAGTGTCTGGGCCTGCGCCTGGGGGCCGGTCGCGTCCAGGTCTCGTGCAACCTGACCGACGTCGACGCGGTGCCGCTCTATCGCGTCACCGAGCTGGTTCGGCGCGCCGCCGCGCGCCAAGGCGTCGCGGTCGCCCGCGGCGAGCTGATCGGGCTGGCGCCGCGTCGCGTGGTGGAGCGGACCGCAAGAGCGTACGCCTCGGCGGAACGATCCCCGTATCCGTCGTAGGAAGCCGGATGCTCGTTCGCCGACTCGCCGCCGCGTTCGCCGCGGTTGCGCTGCTGTGCTCGCCGGTCGTGCCGCTCGCCGTGGAAGCGGCGCAAGCCACGCCCAGCGCCACGCCCGCCCCGCAATCACGCACGCTCGCCAACGGTCTGAAGGTCGTCGTCATCGAGGACCACGCTGCGCCGGTCGCTCAGATCCACATGTGGTACCGGTTCGGCGCGCTCGACGAGACGCCGGGCAAGACCGGACTCGCACACGCGCTCGAGCACATGATGTTCCGCGGTACGCACGACTTCTCGGCCGCCGGCCTCGACGACATGACGGCGCGGCTCGGCGGCGAGGTGAACGCCGAGACAGAGAACGAGATGACCCATTTCTACTTCGTCGTGCCGGCCGACCGCGTCGACGTCATCGTGCACCTCGAGGCCGACCGGATGCGCGGGCTCAAGCTCGATCCGGCGGACTGGAACCTCGAGCGCGGCGCCGTGCTCGAAGAGTACGCCGAGAAGCACAGCAACCCGGTCAGCTCGTTCATCTACGACGTCAACCAGCGCGTCTACCCGAACTCCCGGCTCGGGTCGACGTCGCTCGGCGTCAAAGCCGACATCGAGCGGGCGACCGTCACCGACCTGCGGCGCTACTACGACGCCTGGTACCGCCCGAACAACGCGACGCTCACCGTGGCCGGCGACGTGCACGCCGCCGACGTCTTCGCGGCCGCGCAGCGCTGGTTCGGACCGATCGCGGCCGCCAAGCTGCCGGCGCGGCGTCACTACGCGCTGCACCCGGCGACCGGCGCGTCGTACACCGACCATTCGAACTATCCCTACACGATCGTCGACGAGGCCTACGCCGCGCCCGGAAACGCGAAGCCGTACGAGCACGATCAAGTCCGCAACGACGTCGCCCTGGGCGCGATGTTCAACCCGCGCGGCCCGTTCCGCGCGCTGGTCGAGCGCGGCCTCGTGCTGGCGTACAATCCGACGCCGCTGGAGGACCGGCGCGCCTCGGTCGTCCACGTGATGCTGATCGTCGCACCGGGACACACGCCGGGCGAGGTCCGCAGCGCCTACGAGAAGATCATGGCCGACCTGCTCGCCAAAGGGCTCGACCAGGATCTGTTCGACGCCTCGAAACGCTCGGAGCTCGCCTCGATGACGTACGCGCGCGATTCGATCGTCGGAATCGGTGACGCCGTCGGCGCGAACATGGTCTTTCCCGGCGACACGGATCCGGCTGAGTTCGACGCGCTCTACGGTGCGATCACGCGTGCCGAGTCGACCGCCGTTGCGCGACGCGTCTACGCGAAGGCGAGCGTCGTCGCGGTGCTGCAGCCCGGTCCCTCGAGCGCCGACAACGCGAAGCCGCCGGCGAACGTCACCTCGTCGGTCAGCGACAACTTCGGCGACCGCAGCTCGACCGGGCCGCTCGTGCAGCCGGACTGGATGAAGGCCGCGCTCGCCAAGCCGCTCGTGCTGCGCAGCGCAGTCGATCCCGTCGTCACGACGCTGCCGAACGGCCTGCGCCTGCTCGTCCAGCGCGTCGCCACGAACCCCACGGTCTTCATCGACGGGCTCGTGCGCACGTCGCCGAGCTTCGATCCGAGCGGGAAGGAGGGCCTCGGCGAGGTCACCTCCGCGCTGATGCACTGGGGCAGCGCGAGGTACGACTACGACGCGCAGCGCAAGCTCGCCGACGACCGCGCTGCGGAGATCTCGTTCGGAACGTCGTTCTCGGCGCACGGGCGGGCACGCGACTTCTCGCCGCTGCTCGAGGCCCTCGCCGACGACGTGCGCCGTCCGCTGCTGCCGAGCGACAAGTTCGACCTGGTGCGCTCGCAGCTCTCGGGGTTCGCCGGGCGGCGCGCGCTGCAGGCCGGGTTCGAGGCACAGCGGATCTTCGACACCGCGCTCTACCCGGCCGGCGATCCGGCGCTGCGCGTCGCCTCGGAGCGTTCGATCACCTCCGTGACGCTCGCCGACGTCAAGGCGTATCACGCGGAGTTCGTGCGGCCCGATCTCACCACGCTGGTCGTGGTCGGCGACGTCGATCCGGCGCAGGTCGCGCAGGAGGTGCAGCGCGCCTTCGGCGACTGGACGGCGACCGGACCGAAGCCCGATCCGCACCTCCCGCCGATCCCGCTCCCGTTCCCGCAGACGCGCAACGTCCTGACGGCCTCGCAGGACGTCACGGTGCAGCTCGGCGCTCCGGCACTGTCACGCACCTCGCCCGACTACGATTCGCTGACGCTGGCCAACGCGATCTACGGCGGCGGCTCGATGGAGTCGCGACTCTTCCGCGAGGTGCGGGAGAAACGCGGTCTGGTGTACGGCGCGTCGAGCGCGCTGGCGGCAAACCGCGACCGCGGAACGTTCACCGTTTCGTTCAGCGCGGTACCCTCGAAGATCGACGCGGCGGAAGCACTCGTGCGTGCCGAGCTCAAGCGGATGCAGACCGACGAGGTGAGCGCCGACGAGCTCGCGCGCGCCAAGACCCGCCTCGTCGCGACGCAGCTGAACGCCGAGCAGGCAACGGCGTCGATCGCCGGCGACCTGCTCCGCATCGGGCTCGACGAGCTGCCGACCTCGTACTACGCGACGCTGGCCGACCGCTACGCCTCGATCACCGCCGCCGACGTACGCCGCGCCGCGCAAACCTGGTTCCACCCCGACAACCTGGTCGAAGTCCGCATCGGGCCGCCGGCATGACGCCGCCCGCCCCCGTCGCGTCGACGATCCCGAACAAGTACGCGAGTCTGCGGCTCGTCGATCACCTCGACAAGGGCGGGGTCTTCGACCCGAAGTTCACCGCACTCGTTCGAGGGCCGATCCCGAGCAACATCGACCCCGACGGCACGAGCTACGACTTCGACTATGCAGGTCTGACGTTCGCCATCAACGCGCAGTTCCAGGCACTCAACCTCGTCGCAAGCCCATACTATTTGATCGACGTCTGTCTGCTGCACGCGAGCGAAACCAACGAGATCGCCGCCGAACAAACTTCTTCGCCCCGAACCCCCATCTCGGCGAGCTCCACCTGTGGGACACGTACGGCACCCCGACGTGCGTCTTCGAGACCGACCCTGAGAAGCGCGCAGAGTCCCGCGCGGACGTTCGACAGCTGGTTGCCGGAACCGCTCGTCGCGCGCATCGAGCAGGTCCGTCAGTGGCTCGAGAGCCCCTCACCGCAACCGGAGCTACCGTCGGTCGTCGTGTACGTCCACTGCGACGGCGGCTGCGACCGGACAGGCGAGATGATCGGCGCGTATCTGCTGCGCTTTCCGAAGCTGACGTGGGAGCAGATGTACGCCACGAACATCCCCTGCGGCCGCCCGTTCGGATGCAACAACTACCGCGCGGTGCAGTGGTACGCCTACTATCTGAACTACGCGCTCGGCTATTCGATCGTCGACATCGGCTACGACGGCGGCTGCTACGACGGTCCGAGCAACGCCGGTTTCGGCCCCGACACCGGCGAGACGTACCCGCTCGGCGCGATCCACTTCTGCCGCCCGGCGCCGTACGCGGGCAGTTGACCGCTACAGAGCAGCGATCCGCCGCAGCCCCTCTTCGAAGTCCTCGATCGGCGCAACCCAGCTGAGGCGCAGCCAGCCTTCCAGGTTGTCACCGAAGATGCGGCCGGGGATCGCGACCACGCCGCGATTTTCGACGAGATCGAGCGCCGCAGCGAGCGAGTCGTTACCGCGCGGCAGCTTCACGCAGGCGTAGAATGCGCCGTCGACCGGCACGTACCGCAAGCCGCTCGCGTCGAGCGCCGCGGTGACGCGGGCGTGCTGCTTGCGGTACCAGGCTGACTGCTCCGTCAGCGCTCCCGGCTCACCGAAGATCTCATACGCGACGCGCTGACCGAACGCGCTCGCCGTCGACGTGACCCAGGCGTGCGTCTTGTTCAGCGCTTCGATCGCGTCATCGGGTGCGATCAGCCAGCCGATCCGCATCCCGGTCAGCGCGTTCGACTTCGAAATCGAGTTCGCGACGACCGTGTACGGATAGTGCTGCGCGACGTATCCCGGATCGTCGACGTAGGTGAGCTCGCGGTAGATCTCGTCCTGCAGCACCCACACCGGCGGTCCACCGCGCGCGAGCAATCCTGCAGCGAGCCGCCTGACGTCCGGTTCGCGGATCACGCGCCCGGTCGGATTCGCCGGCGAAGCGATCACGATCGCGCGCGTCGCGCGGTCGACGGCGTCGAGGATCGCCTCGACGTCGTAGCGGAAGTCCTCGTCGGCGCGCATGTGGACGCGGCGACATGGCACCCCCTCGAGCTGCGCCATCTTCGCGTACGCCGGGAACGCCGGGTCGGCGACCAGCAGCTCGTCCTTCGCCGGGTCGAGCAGGGTCTTGATCGCGATGTACACCGCCTCTTGCGAGCCGGTCGTCACGCACACGTGTCGCGCCTGTGACATGCTCGGGTACGCGTAGTGCGCAGCGATGCGCTCGCGCAGACCCGCATCGCCGGCGTTCACCGTGTACTTCACGCCGTGCTCGGCCGCCCAACGCGCCGCCGCCTCGATGAACCGCTGCTGCGGCAGCAGCGTCGGTTCGCCGAGTCCGAGATCGATCGATCCGGGCTTCTTCTTCGCTGCGATCTGCCGAATGACCGACGGCTCGATCGCGTTCACCCGAGGATTCAGACGGCTACCTCGTACTCGCGCAGGGCGGCGTTGAGCGAGGTCTTCTGGTCGGTCGCGTCGCTGCGCTCGCCGATGATCAGCGCGCACGGCGTCCCGAACTCGCCGGCCGCGAAACGCTTCGGCTGCATGCCGGGGATGACGACCGCGCGCGGCGGGATGACGCCCTTTGTGATGACGGGCTCGCTGCCGCGGACGTCGACGATCGGGGTCGATGCGGTGAGCACGACACCGGCACCGAGCACCGCCCCCGTGCAGATACGCACACCCTCCACGACGATGCAGCGCGAGCCGACGAACGCCCCGTCCTCGACGATCACCGGGAGCGCCTGGGGCGGCTCGAGCACGCCCCCGATCCCGACGCCGCCGCTCAAATGGACGTTCTTGCCGATCTGCGCGCACGATCCGACCGTCGCCCACGTGTCGACCATCGACCCGTCGTCGACATACGCTCCGACGTTTACGTAGCCCGGCATGAGGATCGCTCCCTTGCCGAGGTACGAACCGTAGCGTGCAACACCGGGCGGGACACAGCGCGCGCCGAGCTTCTTCCAATTCCGTTTGGTGGGTAACTTGTCGTAGTACGAAGGGAGGCGATAACGGAATTTCACCGCGTCGAGCGATCCTGCGGTCTTGGCGAACACGTCCTCGACGATGCGCGCGCTGTCGAAGCGCGCGAACGAGAGCACGATCGCCCGCTTCACCCACGGATGCACGACCCACTCACCGTCGATCGGTTCGCAGACGCGCAGCATCCCCGTGTCGAGCGCTTCGAGGACCTCGTCGACGACGCGTCCTGCCTTTTTCTTGACGGCCTTGGGGTCGGCGGCGAGGCGCTCCTCGAGCTCGACGACCCGTGCTTCCAGGGTTCCATCCATCGAGCGGGGCGTTCCCGCGCCACAAACCGCGCTCCCGTCGCCTTGGCGATGGAGGGTCCTGAAGGGGCCCTCGATAACGCGGTTTCCTCCGGTACATCAGGAGACGACGTGAACACCGCAGCGGACGACCTACGCATCAACGCAATCCGTTTTCTGGCGGTCGACGCGGTCCAGCAAGCCAATTCCGGCCACCCCGGGCTCCCGCTCGGCGCCGCGGCCGCCGCCTACACGCTCTGGACCCGGCACCTGCGCTTCAACCCCGCCGACCCGCACTGGTTCGACCGTGACCGCTTCGTCCTGAGCGCCGGCCACGGCTCGGCGCTGCTGTACGCGCTGCTCCACCTGACCGGCTACGACCTCACGATCGACGACCTGCGGGCGTTCCGCCAGCTCGGCAGCCGGACGCCGGGGCATCCTGAGTATCACCACACCGCCGGCGTCGAGGTGACGACCGGCCCGCTCGGGCAGGGGTTCGCGAACGCGGTCGGGATGGCGATCGCCGAGGCGCACCTGGGTGCGGTCTACAACCGCGAACAGACGATCGTCGACCACCACACCTACGTTATCGCGGGCGACGGCGACTTGATGGAAGGCGTCGCCTCCGAGGCCGGCTCGCTGGCGGGCCACCTCGCGCTCGGCAAGCTGATCGTCCTCTACGACGACAACAAAGTCTCGCTCGCCGCGGCGACCGACGTCACGTTCACCGAGGACGTCCGCGAGCGCTTCGAAGCGTACGGCTGGCACACGATCGAGGTCGGACCCGAGTCGGCGAACGACGTCGATGCGCTCGACCGCGCAATCGAACAGGCGAAGGCGGAGACGCTGCGGCCCTCGCTGATCGCGGTGCGGACGACGATCGGGTACGGCTCCCCCGAAGCCGGGACGTACAAGACCCACGGCGAGCCGCTCGGCAAGAACATGGAGGCGACCCGCACAGCGCTCCACTGGGACTATCCGCCGTTCACCGTCCCCGACGAGCCGGCGTCGTTCTTCAAGGCGACGGGCGCGAAGGGCGCGGGGCTGCAGGCGGAGTGGAACGCACGCTACGCCGCGTGGAAGACCGCCAACCCGGACCTCGCGGCGCAGTTCGAGCGCGCGCGCGACGGCACGCTGCCGGCCGATCTGCCCTGGCCGGTGTTCGACGCCGAGAACGGCAACGTCGCGACGCGTGACGCCGGCGGAACCGTGATGAACGCGATCGCCGCGGCGCTCCCCGAGCTGGTCGGCGGCTCCGCCGACCTCGACCCCTCGACGAAGACCTACCTCAAAGGATACGGCGACTTCCAGCCCGGCTCGCGCGCCGGCCGCAACATCCACTACGGCGTGCGCGAGCACGCGATGGCGGCCGCGTCGAGCGGGATCGCGCTGCACGGCGGGCTGCTGCCGTTCAGCGCGACGTTCTTCAACTTCCTCGATTATCTCAAGCCCGCGCTCCGGTTGGCGGCGATCAACACGATCCGCGAGATCTTCGTCTTCACCCACGACTCGGTGTTCCTGGGCGAGGACGGCCCGACACATCAGCCGATCGAGCAGCTCGCAATGCTGCGCGCGACGCCGAACGTGATCGACCTGCGCCCCGCCGACGCGCTGGAGACGCTCGAGGCCTGGAAGTACGCGATCCAGCCCAAGACCGGGCCCTGCGCAATCGTGCTCTCGCGCCAGAAGCTGCCGTTCCTGGGTGCGCGCACCGCCGACGTCGCGCGCGGAGCGTACGTGCTGCACCCTTCGACAAGCTCAGGGCAGGCTGATGCACCGGACCTGATCCTGATCGCGACCGGCTCGGAAGTTCACCTCGCGCTCGAAGCGGCGAAGCTGCTCGCGGCCAAGGGGACGAACGCGCGCGTCGTCTCGATGCCGTCGTGGAAGCTGTTCGACGCGGAGGACGAGGCGTATCGCAACAGCGTCCTTCCGGCCGAAGTGAAGGCCCGCATGTCGATCGAAGCCGGCGCCACGATCGGGTGGTCGAAGTACGTCGGCGAGCGCGGGATCGCGTACGGCCTCGACCATTTCGGCACCTCGGCACCAGCGGCCGCGATCGCCAAAGAATACGGATTCACCCCGGAGCACGTCGCCGACGTCGCCGCCGGTCTCCTCGCCAACGTCTAACGTCAATGTCCAACGAAGTGAGAAAGCAGATCATCATGGGCGACCAGCTTCGCGAACTCGCGAACGTAGGCCAGAGCATTTGGCTCGACAACATCCGGCGCAGCATGTTCGCGTCCGGCGAACTGCAGCGCCTCATCGACCTCGGCCTGCGCGGGATGACGTCGAACCCGACGATCTTCGAGAAGGCGATCGGCTCGGGTTCCGACTACGACGATCAGCTCCGCACGCTGGTCGACGAAACCGACGCGACGAAGGTCTTCGAGGCGCTCGCGATCCGCGACATCCGGAGCGCGTGCGATCTGTTCCATCCGGTGTGGGAATCGACGAAGGGGCTCGACGGCTACGTCTCGCTCGAAGTCCCGCCGACGCTGGCGCACGACACGGAAGGGACGATCGCGGCGGCGCAGCGGCTGTGGGGCGAGGTCAACCGGCCGAACCTGATGATCAAGATCCCGGGCACCGCCGAAGGGATGCCCGCGATCAAGGCCACGATCGCCGCCGGTATCAACGTCAACGTGACGCTGCTGTTCTCCGTCGACCGCTACGAATCGGCGGCGAACGCGTACATCGAGGGGCTCGAAGAGCGCGCCGGCAAGGGGCAGCCGATCGACCGCCTCGCGTCGGTCGCCTCGTTCTTCGTCTCGCGGATCGACACCGCGATCGACAAGCAGCTGCAAGCGCGGATCGACAAGGGCGAGAAGCTCGAGCATCTGCTGGGCAAGGCCGCCGTCGCGAACACGAAGCTCGCCTACCAGCGTTTCCTCAAGCTCTTCGGCGGCGAACGCTTCGACGCGCTCAGAGCCAAAGGCGCGCACGTACAGCGCCCGCTCTGGGCGTCGACCTCGACGAAGAACCCGGCGTACCCGGACCTCATGTACGTCGAGTCGCTGGTCGGCCGCGACACGGTGAACACCGTTCCGCCGAACACCCTCGAGGGGCTGCTCGACCACGGGCAGATCCGCGCTGACACCGTCACCGCGGACGTCGAGGGTGCGCGCGCGACGATCGAAGCGTTCGGAAAGGCGCAGATCTCGCTCTACGACGTCACCGAAGAGCTGATCGCCGAGGGCGTGAAGTCGTTCGCCGACTCGTTCAACGCGATGCTCGCCGCGATCCAAGGGAAACTCCAGCAGCTTCGCCAGGGCGGGCCGCCGAAAGTCGGCCTGACCGCGGGAGACGAGATCGTCGCGCTGATCGACACCGCGCTCGACAAGCTCGCGCAGGACGACTTCCTCCACAAACTCTGGACGCACGACGCCTCGCCGTGGTCGAACGATCCGGTGCACGTCGAGATCATCAAGCACGCGCTCGGGTGGGTCGAGATCGCGCAGCAGACGCACGCCCAGAGCGGCGAGCTGCGCGATTTCGCGCACGCCTGTGCGAAGCGCTTCGAGCACGTGGTCGTGCTCGGGATGGGCGGGAGCTCGCTCGCACCCGACATCCTGCGCGCGACGTTCGGGAAGACCCCGGGCTATCCGCAGCTGCACGTCCTCGACTCGACCGACCCGCAGCAGATTAGGGCACTCGACGAAAGCCTCGACATCGCGAAGTCGCTCTTCATCGTCGCCTCGAAGTCGGGGACGACGACCGAGCCCGACGCGTTCTTCCGCTACTTCTTCCAACGCGTGCAGCAGACGGTCGGCGCGAGCAATGCCAGCGACCACTTCATCGCGATCACCGATCCGGGGACCCAGCTCGAGCGGGAAGCGAAAGAGGACAAGTTCCTGCGGGTCTTCACCAACGACCCGAACATCGGTGGGCGGTACTCGGCGCTCTCGTACTTCGGGATGGTGCCGGCGGCGCTCGCCGGTTATGACGTCGCTGCGATCCTCGACCGCGCGATCAACGCGATGCACGCCAACGCATCGACCGTCTCGGCCTACGACGCGCCGGGCGTGCGGTTCGGCGCCGCGATCGGCACGCTGGCGAAGCACGGCCGCGACAAGCTCACGATCGTCACGCACCCTGCGGTGCGGGCCTTCGGCGCCTGGGCGGAGCAGCTGATTGCCGAGTCGACCGGCAAGTCCGGTACCGGAATCGTTCCGGTCGAAGGCGAGCCGCCGGGCACTCCGAGCGCGTACAGTGAGGATCGCGTCTTCGTCTACGTCGGCTGCGGTCTGGCGAACGAGCCCGCCACGCTGGCGCCGTGGTTCGAGCAACTCGAGAACGCCGGTCATCCGGTGATTCGCCTCGCGATGAGCAACACGCTCGACATCGGCGAGCAGTTCTACCTGTGGGAGATCGCGACGGCGGCCGCCGGGGCGGTCCTCGACATCGACGCCTTCGACCAGCCGAACGTCCAGGAGTCGAAGGACAACACGAAGCGGCTGCTGGCCGAGTTCGCGGCCGAAGGGACGTTCTCGGAGCCCGAGCCGCGCGTTCGCACGAACGAAGCGCTCGTGTTCCCGCTGAGCGGTTCGCGCGGCGCGGCGCTCGGCACCGATCTGCCGTCCGCCGTCGCGGCGGTCGCCGAGCAGATCAAAGCCGGCGACTACGTCGCCTTCAACGCCTACGTCCCGATGAACGAGGACGACGCAGCGGCGCTGCTGCGCATCCGCACGACGGTGCGCGACGCCCTCCGCGTCGCGACGACGGTCGGTTTCGGACCGCGTTTTCTGCACTCCACCGGCCAGCTGCACAAGGGTGGCTCGAACGAGGGCGTCTTCTTCCAGATCACCTACGAGCCGCCGTTCGATCTGCCGATCCCCGGGATGGTCGGCTTCCGCACGCTGCAGCGCGCGCAGGCGCTGGGCGACTTCGAGTCGCTCGACAAACGCGACCGGCGCGGGATCCGCGTCCACTTCCCCGGCGACCCCAAGGCGGGACTCGCCGCGCTCGCCTCCGCCCTCGAAGCCGCAGTCAGCGCACGAGCGTAGCGCCCGTGCAACTCGGCATGATTGGGCTGGGGCGGATGGGCGCCAACATGACGACGCGCCTCCTGCGCGGCGGACACGAGGTGGTGGCGTACGACCGCGATCCGGCGGCGGTGCAGCGGACGGCGTCCGACGGCGCGACCGGCGCGGCGTCGCTGAACGAGCTGGTCGCAAAACTGAAGGCGCCGCGCGCGGTGTGGATCATGGTCCCCGCCGGCGATCCGACCGATTCGACGATCGGCGCGTTGCTGGAACTGCTGCAGCCTGGCGATGTCATCATCGACGGCGGCAACTCGCGCTGGACCGATTCGAAGCAGCGTCACCTGCGCTGCAAGGACAAGGGCGTCTCGTTCGTCGACGCCGGGACGTCGGGCGGCGTCTGGGGCCTCGCCAACGGCTACTGCTTGATGGTCGGCGGCGACGACGACGCGGTCAAGCGCATCGAGCCGATCTTCCTCACGCTCGCGCCGAAGGACGGCTACGCGCACGTCGGCCCGAGCGGCGCGGGACATTTCTCGAAGATGGTCCACAACGGGATCGAGTACGGGATGCTCGCCGCCTACGGCGAGGGCTTCGAGATCCTCGAGAAATCCGAGTACACGTACGACCTGCACCAGCTGGCCTCGATCTGGCGTTACGGCTCGGTCGTCCGTTCGTGGCTGCTCGAGCTGCTCGAGCTCGCGCTCAAGGAAGATCCCGAGCTGGCGAAGGTCAAGGGCTGGGTCGCTGATTCCGGCGAGGGCCGCTGGACGGTGCAGGCCGCGATCGACGAGGATGTGCCCGCGCCGGTCATCACGCTCGCGCTGCTCTCGCGCTTCGTCTCTCGTCAGGAAGAGTCGTACAGCGCGAAGGTGATCGCCGCGCTGCGGAATCAGTTCGGCGGCCACGCGATCAAGCCGGAATGACCGCAACCGCCGGCGGCGTCGCCGCAAACCCGCTCCGCAAAGGTCTTGCCGCCAACCGCATCGCCGACCCGTGCAACGTCGTCTTCTTCGGCGCGACCGGCGATCTGATGAAGCGCATGCTGCTGCCCGCGATGTGGAACCTGCGGCTCGAGGACATGCTGCCCTCGAACTACGGCATCGTCGGCTACTCGCGCTCCGGCGACGACGACGAGAAGTTTCGCGACGAGATGCGCAAGGCGGTCGACGCGTTTTCGCGCAGCGGCCCGGCGACGGAACCGCTGTGGAGCGACTTCGCGAAGCATCTGTCGTACGTCTCCGGGACCTTCGACGACACGAACTGCTTCCACAAGCTTCGCGAGCAGCTCGAAAAGAACGATAAGGAGCTCGGCACCGGCGGGAACCGGCTCTTCTACCTGAGCACGCCGCCGTCGCTGTTCGCGCAAATCGTCGACCAGCTCGACAAAGCCGGCCTCGGACCGCGCGACAACCGGACCGGCTGGTCGCGCATCATCGTCGAGAAGCCGTTCGGGACCGACCTCGACTCGGCGCGCGCGCTGCAGGCCGAAGTCGAGAAGGTCTTCGACGAGAAGCAGATCTACCGGATCGACCACTACCTCGGCAAAGAACCGGTCCAGGACATCATGGCACTTCGCTTCGCGAACGTGATTTTCGAGCCGCTCTGGAACCGGCGCTACGTCGACTCGGTGCAGATCACCGCCGCCGAGACGGTCGGCGTCGAACAGCGCGGCGGCTACTACGACAACGCCGGCGCGCTGCGCGACATGATCCAGAACCACGTGATGAACCTGCTCGCCCTGGTCGCCATGGAACCGCCGGTCGCCGCCGACGCCGACTCGATCCGCGACGAGAAGTTCAAGGTGCTCCGCGCGATCCGGCCGATCGAACGCGCGCGGGTGACGCTCGACTCGGCCCGCGGCCAGTACGACGCCGGCTCGATCGCCGGTAAGCCGGTCCCCGGTTACGGCGAAGAGCCCGACGTGCGTCCCGACTCGAACACCGAGACGTTCGCGGCGGTGAAGCTGCTGATCGACAATTGGCGCTGGGCCGACGTTCCGTTCTACCTACGTTCGGGCAAGCGGCTCGCCCACAAGACCTCGGAGATCGCGATCACCTTCCGCTCGATCCCGCACCGGCTCTTCGGCGACACCGGCGACGCGCTCGACAACAACGTGCTGGTGATGAAGATCCAGCCCGAGGAAGGCATCTCGCTGCGCTTCAATGCCAAGGTCCCGGGGCCGAAGATGCACATCCGGGCGGTCTCGATGGACTTCAACTACGGAACCGGGTTCGGCGTCGTGTCGGCGCCGGCGTACGAGCGGCTCGTCGGCGACGCGATGCGCGGCGATGCGACGCTGTTCACGCGCTGGGACGCGGTCGAGACCGCTTGGCAGATCGTCATGCCCATCCTCGACAAATGGCAGAACACGATCGACGAGAGCTTCCCGAACTACAGCGCCGGCAGCCAGGGACCGCCATCGTCCGATCGGATGCTCGCGATGGACGGCCGGGAGTGGCGCAAGATATGACCCTCGAGTCGTCGACGGTCGGGACGTCGCTCGACGCCATTCGCGCCGAGCTCTCGCGCTGCAAGCTCGCCACCTCGACGTTCAACTTCATCGTCTGGATCGACGATCCGGCGCGCCGCGACTGGATCCGCGAACGCGCCGGGATGCTCAGCGAGAAGCACCCGTCGTTCACGCTGATCTTGGACAATACCGGCGTGCGCGAGGGCGACGCGACGGTGACGACCGGCGCGCGCGATCCGTCCGCGACCGTCACGGTGCGCGGCGAACGGGTCGAGATCGACGTCTCAGGCCTCGACGCGCCGACGATCGCGCGGTACGTCACCGGGCTCTGCGCGACCAGCGTCGAGACGATCCTCTGGTGGAGCGGCTTCAAAGAGACGAGCCGCGCGACGTTCTACGCGCTGCTGCCGCTGATCGCCACGCTGATCGTCGACTCGTCGGGCGGGCTGGCGGACGACTCGGCGCTGCGCGCGCTGGCGACCTTCCACGCGGAGCACACGGGGGTCGCGCTGCGGGATCTCGCTTGGATGCGCCTCACCCCATGGCGGGACATGATCGCGAACTTCTTCGACGACGAGAGACTGCTCGGCGAGCTGTTCACGATCCGCGCGCTGCACATCGCCAGCGGCTCGGACTCCGAAGCGCTCTACCTCGGCGGCTGGCTTGCGAGCCGTCTCGACTGGACCGCCGCCGGCCGCGACGCGTTCACCGACCGCGCCGGCAAGACCATCGCGTTCAACCGGCGCCGTGAAGGCGAGATCCGCCGCGTGCAAAGCATCTGCCTCGACAGCGAGACCTCGTGGTATCACGGCGAGGTCACCGAAGACCCCGGCGTCGTCAGCGTCTGGGTCGAGGGCGAGCATGCGCGCGAACCGCGCCTCTTCCCGCTCATGGCGATCGACAACGCGAGCCTCTTGGAGCGCGCCGTCCTCGAATCCGGCGCCGTCGAGCTGTTCGAGACGGCGCTCAGCACCGCCGCCACGCTGCTCGGCTAGCAGCGATGGCGATTCCGGGCAACGTCACCGTGCTGGCCGATGCCGCGGCGCTCGCCGAAGCCGCGGCCGATCATGCCATTGCGGTGCTGATCGACGCGCTCGCACAGCGCGATCTTGCGCACGTCGCGCTCGCCGGCGGGTCGACGCCGCGCGCAGTGAACGCGCTGCTCGTCGCGCAGCCGCGGCGCGGTGCGGTCGACTGGAGCCGCGTCGTCTTCTGGTTCGGCGACGAGCGCTGCGTCCCGCCGAACGACAAGGATTCGAACTACCGGATGAACCGCGAGACGCTGCTCGACCCGCTCGGCGTCGCGTCCTCGCACGTCCATCGCATACGCGGCGAGGACGATCCGAGCGCCGCCGCCGCGGACTACGATGCCGTGATGAAGCGCGAGCTCGGCGAGCATCCGCGGCTCGATCTCGTCCAGCTCGGGATGGGACCTGAAGGCCATACCGCTTCGCTCTTTCCGGGCACGACCAAGGGGATCGACAAGGACAAGGACTGCATCGCGCACTACGTGCCGCAGCTCGACAAATGGCGGATCACGCTGACACCGCGCGCGATCAATGCGGCGAGGAACGTCGCGATCACCGCCGGCGGCAAAGAGAAAGCCGACGCGCTCCACGCGGTGCTCGAAGGCCCGCGTGAACCCGACGTCTATCCCGCCCAGCTCGTCAAACCGCACCACGGCGAGCTCCGCTGGTTCGTGGACGAAGCGGCGGCCGCGAAGCTGTAGCGCGTCGACTCGTGGGCGGCAAGATCACGGTCAAACGCCTTCAGGAACGGCTCGCGCGGCCTGCAACGCTGATCGAGATCCTGAAGGATCCGCCATCGCCGAATCCGCCGGTATCGTGGTTCGGGCGCGTGATCCTGCGCCTGCCCCACGAATCGTAGCCCGTCGACGCCGACGGTCCGATGCTGCCGATCGTGCAGCTCGACCTGCGCGAAGCGCCGTACGTTCCGCCGTCGCTGCGCGACCTCGAGCTCGTTGCCGTGTTCTTCGGCCGCGGCGACCTGCCGAGTGAAACGGAGAACGGAAACGGTTGGCTCGTGCGCGCGTATGCGGACGCCGGCGCGCTCTGCGCGCTCGACGCTCCCGAGCAGGTCCATCACGCCGTGTCGGAGTGGACTGGGAGCGGACAACCGATTCGGCCGCGGCCGATCGCTTGTCGCGTCTTGGAGCGCGATTTTCCGGATTGGGACGATGTCGCGTTCGAGGTCCCGGACGAGTTCTCGGATGCTTGGGAAGATGATTTCGGCGCCGCGAACGGCTGCAAGCTCGGCGGTTGGCCGAGTCTCATCCAGTCGACGATCTTCTGGGCACCGAACAACGAGCACTCGGCGAATCCGGAGTTCGTCCTTCAGATCGAAAGCATCCCCAAGGCGAACCGTCACCTCACCCATCGGCGTCGCACCGGCGGCGACCGCGCGAGCGAAGACGGCGTCGACGTCGGGAACGTACATGGCGAGGTGCAGTGGCGTGCCGCCCAGGGTCTTCGGTCCGAGCGCATTCATCGCCGGATTCTCGCCGCAGATCATGATCAGCGAATCGCCGATCGCCATCTCGGCGTGCATCACGCGACCTTCGCCGTCGAGGTGCCGCATCGTCTCGCGGCCGCCGAACGCTTCGGCAAAGAACGCCAGCGCGGCGGCACCATCGTCGACGATCAGGTAGGGGTTGAGGCTGTGATATCCGCCCGGGACGCCGGGCTGGGAATCGTTCATCGTCATGCTGCTCCTGCGGCTGCGGGTTCTTCTTCGTCGCGGTGTTCGCGGAGGACGGGGAGGACGGCGGCGCAGAGGATCACGGCGCCGAGAAACCAGGCCGCGCCCGGCACGCCGCGCGCGACGCCGATCGCGAACGCCGTCGTATAGATTAGCGGGCCGAACAACGCTCCGTCACGATTGACGCCCTTCGACAAGCTCAGGATGACAACGGCGGGACGCGACTACAGCGGGCGGCGCGTCACCGGTGGTGCTGTTGCCGTTGAAGCGGGTGGGAGGACGCTCTGCGTCGGTGAGGCTGCGCTCAGCGCCGTGCCGCCGAGGGCGGTCGCATCGATTCCGTTCTGGGCGAAGATCCCCCCGCTGACGCGGTTCAGCTCGACGATCGCCTTGTCGAGATCGGTCTGCGCCTGCAATTCGCGGCCCTGCTGGTTCGCAACGTCGAGTTGGCGCTGCAGGATGAGGAACGTCGTCGACGTTCCGGCTTGGAAGCGGCGCTGCTCGCCGAGCAGGACACGCTCCGCCGCCGCGCGCGCGGCGCTCGCCGCGACGAGCCGGTACTGTGCGGAGCGCAGGCCTTGTATCGCGTTCACCGACTCTGAGCGGATGCGCTGCAGAACGGCCGTCTCTTGCAGCGCGACTTGCCGCGCACGCTCCTCGGCGATCGCGTAGTCTGCTTTCGCGGTGCGGTTACCGATCGGGATCTGCAGCGTCACCTGCGCGCTGTAGGTCGGGAAGCGGTTGTCGAGCGTGTTCTGGAAGGACTGGCCCAGCCGGCCCGTCTGGTACGTCGGGAGCGTCCCGAAGCCGCCGGTTATCGGCGGGATCGGCGGCGAGCCCGCGTTCTGCGCATTCGAGCGGGCGATCAGCGCGTTGATCGCGGCGATCTGCGCGCCGAACAGGCCGAAGATGGGATTCGTCGCCGGGTCGACGGGCTGGCCGGCGAACCCGTTCGACGTGTAGTTCAGGCCGAGGTCGATCTGCGGGCGCAGCTCATCGCGCGCGAAGGCGAGGTTGCTGTTCGCATTGTCGCGCTGGGACCGTAGCTGCGCGATCTCGGGACGGTTCGCGATCGCCGAGGCGATCAGCGCGTCCAAGGCGGGCTCTTGTGGAACCTGCACGATCGCGGTCGTGGGGACCAGGTTCGCAAACCACACTGGGTCGGCCGGATTCGCCAGCAGCAGTGATTTGATCTGCGTCTGGAGACGCTGCACGTTCTGCAGCGCCGAGAACACGTTGTCCTGGAACACGTTCACCTGCGTGTTCGCCTCGACGATGTCGGTCTGCGCGACCGCGCCGTGTGCGGCGAGGCGACTGTTCGAAGCGGCCTGCGCCTGCGCGTTCCGCAGGCCTTCTTCTTGGATCGCGACGTTGCGCCAGGCGGCGACCAGGTCGTAGTATGCGTTCGAGACCTGCACGACGGTATTCGACGCCTGCATCAGCGCGATGTCGTTCTGGATCGACGCATTCGCGCGCGCCAGTTGCAGCTGCAGGCGGTTCTGGTCGATCGCGCGCCCGCGCCCGAGCGGCTGCGTGATGCTCAGTTGGAGCGCGGTTTCGTAGAACGGGTCGTAGCTGTTGATCGTCGAGTTCGAGGTGATTCGCGTCCCCACGACGCCCGCCCGATAGGTGCCGCCCTGCTGCGTGGCCCCCTGGAACGCGGCGGTGACGCCGGCGGTGTCCTGCGTGACCGGCCCGCCGCCGGGTCCCGACGAGAACGAGCTCACCGACGCCGAGACGCTATGCGAATACTGCGGTACCAGCTGAAAGCGCACGTCGTATGCACCCTCCGCGGCGATAATCTGATAGTTCGCGATCCGGCGGTTCGACTGCGCGAGGGCGAGATCGGTGTTCCGCTGGAGCGCCATCGCGATCGCATCCTGCAGCGCCAGCCCGACGAACGGCTGTTGCTGCACGCCGACTAGCTCGCCGTTCGGTACGGCGCTCAGCGGCGCGCTGAATCCGGGCGCGACGTTCGGCACCGGCGGCAACACGACAGGCACCGGTGGCGGCGGGAGTCCCCCGCCTTGCATCGGCTGCGGTGACGACTGCGCGGACTGCGGCGCGGGCGATGGCGGGGTGGTCTGCGCCGCGGCGGCGCCTGCCGAAAGCACCTGTCCGGTGACGATGCACGCGCTCAGCGCGAGCGCAAGCGAGGGTCGCGAGATCATCTGCCTACTTGCCAACGTTGATCGCGGTCTCGACCGACATGCCGACCCGCAGCGGATAGCCCTGCGGCGGATCGTCGACCACGATGCGCACCGGCAGCCGCTGCGTGACCTTCACGAAGTTCCCGGTCGCGTTTTGCGCCGGCACCAAGCTGAACGTATTCTGCGAGGCCGGCGCGATCGCGGCGACGTGGCCGTGGAAGTCGACGCCCTTGTAGGCGTCGACCTTGAGGTCGACCGGCTGTCCGACCCTGACCTTGCCGAGCTGCGTCTCTTTGTAGTTCGCGGTGATGTAGATCCCGCGCGACGGCACGAGCGTCATCAACGATTGCCCGGGCGAGACCGCTGCACCGATCGCGATGTTCTTCGCGCCGACGAAGCCGTCGATCGGCGAACGGAGCACCGTGTTGTCGAGACGGTTCTGGGCGGCCTTGACTTGCGCTTGCAGCGAACCCGCTTGGGCGAAGGCAGCATCGGCCTGCGCCTGCGTCGTCGAGACGCGGTACGGATTGTCGCTCTCGGTCAGCCGCCCTTGTGCGGTTTCCAGCTGCCCTTGCTGCGCGCCGATCCCGGCCGCTGCGGCGTTCGCGGTCGAAATGGATGCGGTGTAGCGCGCCTGCGCCTGCGCGACACCGGTCTGGGCGGCGGCGACGTTGTCGAGTGCGGCCTGATACTGCGATTGCGCCTGTGCCTGCGCGGCGCGCTCCGCGTCGAGCTGCTGCGAGGCGATGTCGCCGGTGCGAACGAGCGCGATAGAGCGAGCCAGGTCGAGGTTCGCGCGCTGCAGTGCGGCGCGTGCGGCCGGTACTTGCGACTGTGCGACGCGAAGCTGCGCCTGCGCTTGTCCGATCGACGAGCGCGCGGCGTCGGCTAGCTGCTGCGCCGACTGTGCCTGCGCCGCGGCGTTTTGGATCGAGCTGCGGGCTGACGCAACGCTGCCTGCACCCTGCGTCGCCTGCGCGGCGACTTGAGCGGCGGTCAGCGCAACGTTCTCCTGCGCCGCTCGCGCGCTGGCGCGCTGTGCCTGCAGGCCGGCTTGTGCCTGCTGCACTGCGGTGCGCTCATCGGTGTCGTCAAGGCGAACGACGATCTGCCCCTTGCTCACCGGCTGGTTGGTGTCGACCAGGATCTGCGCAACGCGCTCCTCGATCTTGCTCGAGATCGTCACCGTGTCGGCGTCGACGCGTGCGTCGTCGGTCGTCTGATGCGTCGAGGCGTAGGCGAGGTAGCGGACCCCCCAAATGAGCGCCGCGATCACCACGATCGCGCCGATCACCAGCACCAGCACCT
>OCZT010001209.1_pt1 | contig 26739 bp, 18 predicted proteins | sample 1539031 | NCBI WGS metagenome assembly OCZT01 (sample SAMEA3539308, study PRJEB22396) | soil metagenome | biome: tundra; feature: field; material: soil | place: USA | collected 2010-05 | depth 0.15 m | reverse complement strand
GCGTGAGCAGGGCGCGGTCCTCGCTCTTGCGAACCAGCGCAGGCTTGAGCGCAGCCACCATCAGTACAAGCCACAGAACCAGGCCGATGAACAGAAGTATCTGCCAGAATCTTCCCAGGTCGATATATTCATATCCCTGGCTGCCGAACCAGAACCACATGTTGCCGAGGCGCTGCTGAATGCCCATCCATTCACCGGCAAGCGAGCCGCCGACCACAAAGATCAATGCGCCGAAGAGTACGTTGACGCCGAGCCGTTGATACTTCGGCTCGTGTCCAGTCACCGCGGGTCCAACATACAGGCCCGTTGCCAACCACGAAGTCGCGATCCAGAAGATGGCGAGTTGCAGGTGCCACGTGCGGGTCACTGCGTAGGGTAGATAGCGATCCAAGGGGAAGCCATAAAAACCGTGGCCTTCGACCGCATAGTGCGCGGTCAGGATACCCATCGCGATCTGCACGCCCCAAAGGATCACTACTACGAAAAAATACTTCATCGTGGCGCGTTGCGACGGTGTCGCCTTGACTGCGAGGAAGGGATCTGTGGCTGGATAGGGGCCGTGAACGAGGACCTTTTCCTGCGACGCGTACCACCAGACCATGCCGCCGATTCCCGCCAGCAGACCGACGATGCTCAGAATGCTCCAGAGCAACGCTCCGGACGTGAGGCCATTGGCGACCAGCGGCTCATGCGGCCAGTTGTTGGTGTAGGTGGTGGTCGAGTTGGGACGCTCGGTACTGGCCGCCCATGAGGTCCACCAGAAGAACGCAGCTAGCTGGTGCTGCTTTGCGACGTTGGTCAAAGCGCCGCGCGGGATCGCATACTCTGCACGGCCGCTGGAGAAGACGTCGGCATAGTAGGCCGCAAGCTGATGGAATGCAGCTGCCCGATCGGCGTCGATGGTGACCCGGTTGCTCGAAGCGTCGTAGGTATTGGTCCGCATGTCGCGAATCAGCCGTGCCTTGAAGATGGCTTGTTGGTCGAAACCGAGAGCGCCGAAGTTGGCTGCGCCCGCCTTGATGGACCACGCGTTGAGCAGAAACTCGGATTCGCGATGCAGCCAGTCCGCGCTCCAGTCGGGGGCGACGTAGGCTCCGTGGCCCCATACCGTGCCGATCTCCTGGCCGCCGATGGATTGCCAAACACCCTGGCCGTCCGTAATCGAGCTGCCAGTGAAAAGAAGTTGCCCGTCCGTGGTGTAGACGTCGGGAAGGGGCGGCGCTCCACTGATCATCTTGCGGCCTTCTCCGCCGAGAACGATGAACGAACCGATGATGACAATTGCGAGAGCCCACCAATAACGCTTATACGACATAATTTTTCCTTATTAATGAATGCCTAGCACTTCGCCGTCATGGGCGATCCAATGTAATACGAAAAGAGCGGTGACACCGATGTCGACTTACAACATGAAGCCTGGAGCCAGTCGTCTCTCTCGCCCGGATGAGGCGCATAAGGGCACGATAGAGTTTCGGACAAGAGAACGCAGGAACTTTAGTCACAGAACGCGAAGGTCTTGGCCTGTTTGTGCGCACCGCCGATCGCGGATAGCGCTGGGCTGCACGGGTGTTCCCGGAACGATAAAACATCGTCTTACGATATAATTGGCTCCCGAAACGTGAGGCACTACCGCAACTGTGGATGGGGATGGGGATGGCTAGCTTCTCTTGCGCTTGTGTCATGGAGTGGTTCCCGGGCGCGTGGCGTATCTCTGCCGGATAACCGCTTACAAACTGAAGATAATCCTACGCCACAATGCGGTGGCGTGAATTGTCCGCTGCAAATGCGGAGCTGCCGAGCAACAGGGTAAGTGTGATGTTCGCTGCAAACAAGAGAACGGCACCGAGCTCCAGCATGCCGGAGACGGGTAGTATCCTCCACGCCGCTGTGAGCAAGCCTTCGTAGGCCAGCGGTTCGGAGGAGACACGCAGCAAGCAGCCCGCCTGCAACAGCAAGAGGCAGAGAAACATGAGTCTCTTGCTGAAGATGGATTGGACGCCGGCAAAGTGGGGAAGAATGCGTGGCCCGATGGAGAAGACCATGGTGGCGGCGAAGCCGACGGTTAGCGCGTGGCGCGATGCTCCCCAGATGCCTCCGTGGTGATCGGCAAATGCGGCCCATACGCTCATGGAGCCGCCTACAATCAGCCATGCATACGCGATGCGAATGAATGACGGAAAGCTGGGATGAATGCCCTGGACTTTTGCGTGCCCGTGAGGACGCCGGGTGAGGTGGAGCGCGAACCCGATTGCGACTGCGCTGCAAGCGAGTACAGCAGTCGCGATCCGGGGCCATCCTGCTAAGCCGATGAGAACGCCGATCAGATCGAGAACCAGGGCCGCTCGAAAGATTCGGGGATTGGGCTTTTCAATCGCCAGGAATGCGGATAGCCAGCGTGCGGAGAATCCCCACACCACCGGCACGAGAAATCCCCAGCCGAGCAATACCAGGTATTTCTGATCGAGCGCGTGTGGGAATGAGGGCAGCGCGCCGTGGATTGCGAGTCGCGCGCATTCCACTAAGTTGAAGGTCACCGCAGCGGCGAGCCCTGCTGTCCCCAGCAATACGGAAACCATCCAGAGCTCCATCGGTGTTCTCTGACGTCCGCTCTGCTGCGACTCGGGCAGTTTGTGATGGGAAGCAGATAAAAGGAACAGGAGCACCGCGATCACTTCGAAGCCGGCCGAGATGGGAAGCAGAGAGCGCCAGTGCCAGAGGTAGACGTTCGCCAGCCAACGCATCGCCACACCCGACGTCCAGAGCGCGTAGCACGCCACGGGAACTCTGATTGGCGACCGCCCGTGTGCAGGTTGCGAATAGAAGCCGATGCCGAGAATGAAGCTGCCGATCCAGCCGAACATTTGCGCATGGCCGTGGCCCTCCATCCACGAAGCCGGCAATGTGCCTAATCCGTGGTGCGCGCTGATTGCCATCAGGTTGGAGAATCCCAGCAAGGTTCCAGGCACTGCCATGAAGAAGAGACCGCTCAGAATCCAGGCGCGAAGCATGAGGCTCTTCTGGCGTTCGCGAGCCACAATGATCTGAATTGAATTCTCGCCAACCTCGACCACGGGATAGCCTCCAACTCCACGGTAGCCGGGGCGAATGGCGCAGGCAGTAACTTATGTCACTGCGCGGCAGATTTCTCGCCGGGGCCGCACAGCGGGCTTGAATCTTCGACTAGGCCTTGCAAATCGAATTTGGTAGACAATCAATGAAAAGGCTTGAGGGAGGGCAAACCGTGGCGATACAGATTGGCGCGAAACCGGATAGTGGGTTCGACGATCCCATCGGAATGCTCAAGGACTGCCATCGCAGAATTGAGCGATTTCTTCACATCTTGTGCGTGGTGGCGGAGCGCGCCGCAGGCAGAGGGCTGACGGACGAAGAGACGGCGGGCGTTCAGGCGGCACTTCGCTACTTTCGCGAAGGTGGACAACGGCACACCGCGGATGAGGAGGAATCCCTGTTCCCCAGGCTCCGGGCGGAAACCAACTGCGAGGACCTTCAGGAGATTGGCAGTCTCGAAGAGGATCATCGCTGCGCCAGTGAACTGCACGCGACCGTGGAGACTCTCTACGCGGCGTGGATTTCGGCTCGTCTTCTGAGTCCAGAGGAAGGACAGCGGCTGCGGGCCAGCACAGAGCAGCTCAAGCATCTCTATGAGGAACATATCCAAGTGGAGGAAAAGATTGTGTTCCCGCATGCGGCGCAGACATTGGACAGTCGAACCATCGCGGCCATCGGGCAGGAATTCCGCGCCAGGCGTGGATGAATCCGCGCAGAACCAGCGGCGGCGGAGATTCCCCACTTGCCTGCACCACAGACTTCGAAGTGTTGTGTGCGCGGAATTTACCAGAGCTTACTCCTGCCGCTGGCGGGAAATCGCGATGCACCCGGAGTGAGAGGATAGAGGCGTATCGGGCAAAGGGAGAAGTTACGAATGAAGCAGATTGTCGCTGTGCTATTTGGGTTGGGGCTGATGTGCAACGCGCTGCTCTTCGTCCCGCAGATGTTGGCCGTGTGGCGTAAGAAAAGCGATGAAGGCATCTCCCTGATCACGTTCGGCGGGTTCAACGTACTGCAAGCGATTGCGATTGTCCACGGATTCTACCAGCACGATCGCGCCCTGATTCTGGGAATGGCGGCGAGCCTGATCACGTGTGGCTCCGTAACCTTTCTGACCCTCTTTTACCGTTTCGGACGGAAGAGCGTTGGTGGCGCGGATGATATTACCCGCACCCATAGCAATGGCTGAGCCATCTGAGCCGCACCGCAAGCCCAGACCGGATTGAATGAATCGTTGTGGCCACCGGAAAAAGAGGATTCGCGAATAGCGATACAATTCGAACGAATCTGATCAAGCCTGTATTTGCGAGACAGCATGGCGCGTGAGCTCGACTCGCGTTAACTGCCGGATGAAATCGGCGGAGCCCTTTCCGTCCTGCACAAACGATGATCCAGAGGATGAAGCCATGAGCATGAGCCGCCGCCAGGCACTGAAATTGATCGCGGGAGCGGTGCCGGCTGTTGTCACCGCCCGCACGTTTGGCGGGTTATCACAAACCGCTTCCCTCCCATCCGCTGCCGCCACGGTGAAGAAGTTCGTGTTTGAGGGTGTGTCATCGGAGCTGCGGATTTCCATGAAGGAACTCGGTCAGGAGTCGCCCGCGGACTTGTCGGGCTATTCGCATCTGGTGATGGAGATGCGGATGAGTTCGCCGCAACGGCTGTTATTGTGGGCGTATACGACGCATGGCCCGCGATCCATGTCGATCATCGGATTCGGGCAGAATGCCTGGCTGAGGGCATCCATCCCACTGCAATATTTTATTGGCCGGGATTCCGTGGGTACGGACCTGGCCTCCGCGCAGAACCGGCGAACAAATTCCTCCTGGTATTCCGTGTGGGGGCCGTTTGGAGGCATTCATTCGGTCGAGTCCATTGCTATTGCGATGGAATATCCGCTGAATAAGCCGACGATCGAGTTGCGCAACGTGCATTTGTCCCGGAGCGACGAAGGATCGGAGTTTCTGGAGGCAGGTCCGACGCTCGATAGCTTCGGCCAATGGGCGATGGCGGACTGGCCGCGGAAGCTGAAGAGTCGCGAGCAGTTAACCCGCGAATTGGCGGAGGAGAAGAAGACCTTCGGCAGTTCCGCCGACTTCGGCTTCGGTCGTTATGGCGGCTACAAGAGCACTCAGGCCAAGGCGACTGGCTTTTTCCGCGTTGAACAGATCGACGGCCGCTGGTGGTTTATTGATCCGGACGGCCATCAGTTTTTGTCCACGGGGATCAATGGAACGCCTGGCGGTGGTGCGGGATTCGGTGGCCCGGACGCGGGCGCAAGTGCAACTCGAACTAATCGCCGTCTCGATTCCTGGGGCATGACAACCGGCGGGCAGGGACGTCCGGGGACGTTGATGCTGCGATGGCCGCGGGGCACCAACTTTCTCGGGATGCCTGATGTATATTCTCCGAAGTTCGCCGACGATATCGATGCTGCCGCCAACTCCCAGTGCATGCCGCGCAGGAACGATCCCTTGCTGCTGGGATATTTCATCGGGAATGAACCTCCATGGAACGAGCGCGAGAGCGAGCTATGCGGGTTGATTCTCGGCGGCCCAGACACCGCGACCAAAGCCACGCTCAAGGATTTTCTCGCCCAGGGCGATACGCCTGTGCGGCGGCGCGCCTTTGTCCTCGCCTCTTTCGCCAAGTATCTCGACATTGTCTGCGGCGCCGTGCGCAAATACGATCCGAACCATCTGCTGCTGGGAATTCGCTTCGGCGGCAAGATGTCGGACGAGGCCATGATCGCGGCGCGGATCTTCGACGTTTGCAGCATCAACGTGTACGAATACGAGCCGACGAAGCAGTTGATTCGCGCTGCACGTCTTTCTGGCCGTCCCGTCCTGATCGGGGAGTACCACATTGGCGTGCCTGCGGACGGTCTCGCCGCCGGGCTGGTGCAGGCGAAGGACCAGGTTGAACGCGGCATCGCGTATCGCTATTACGTGGAGCAGGCCGCATCGCTCGAATGGTTCCTCGGCGCGTATTGGTTCCAGTGGCGCGACGAACCCGTGCTCGGCCGCATGGACGGCGAAAACTACAACATCGGTTTTGTCGATGTGACGGACCGCCCTTATGTCGAGTTGATTGAAGCAGCGAAAGCAACACACAAACGGCTGCGGGACGTACATTCCGGAAAGGAAATGCCTTTCGCGCGCCATCCCCTGGCATCGGATGCGGGCGCGCCTTCGACGCCGTGGCCGGTGTAATTAATTTCAGGTTCTTTCGGAGAATGTCCATGCAAAGAGGAATGTACTGTTCCGCGATAGTGTCCCTGCTGAGCCTCGCAATGACTTCGCCGCTATTTGCCGCCGCGACACCGGTTGCAGCAACGCCCGTCAAGGTCTGGGAGGAAAAGGTTACGATCCCGACCTACCTCATCGGACCACCCGATCCCAATCCGCAGTTCTACTTCGGAGGCAATTCCCAGGGCGCGCAGCATCGCATCTACCCCTACCCTGTCTATGACAACCTCACGACTGAGAAAAAAGACAAGACCTACACCATGGTCTATCTCGAAAACGAGTACGTAAAGATTGGCGTTCTTCCCGAACTTGGCGGGAAGATATTCGAGGCGACGGATAAGACCAATGGCTACGACTTCATCTACCATCAGCACGTCATCAAGCCTGCGCTGATCAGTCTTCTGGGCGCATGGATCTCCGGCGGAATTGAGTGGGATATGCCTCACCACCACCGCGCCACCAGCTTCCTACCGATGCAATCGAGGACCGAGGAAGGCGCTGACGGTTCAAAGACAGTCTGGATCGGTGAATTGGAACTGCGGGATCGCATGGAGTGGGCCGTCGGCTTGACGCTGCATCCGGGAAAATCCTATCTCGAAGCATCGTTCCGCATGATCAACCGCACGCCCGTCCCAACCTCCATGTTGAGTTTTTCCAACGTCGCGGTGCACGTCAACGATACCTACCAGATCATCTTTCCCCCTAGTACGCAATTCGTGACCTATCACGCCAAGCATGATTTCACCACGTGGCCTATTGCGACAACAAAATTCAACAATGCGGACTTTACCGGCGGCGTCGACGTCAGTTGGTACAAGAATCATGCGAGCGCCAACTCCATGTTCGCGTGGAATTATCAGGATGATTTCCTCGCGGGCTATGACCACGGTAAGAATGCGGGCACCATGAGCATTGCCGACCACAATGTTGTCCCCGGAAAGAAGTTCTTCACCTGGGGCAACGGCCCTGGCGGCGTGTCCGAGCAGCATCAACTCACGGATTCTGATGGTCCCTACATCGAACTGATGGTCGGTGCGTATTCCGACAATCAGCCTGACTACAGCTGGCTGCAGCCGGGTGAATCCCGCACCTGGACGCAATATTGGTATCCCTTCCGCGACATCCAGGGCGTCAAGAACGCAAATATTGAAGCGGCCGTAAATCTCGAAGTAAAGAACGGCAAAGCCACGGTGGGATTCTATTCAACCGAGGATCGCCCGTCGGCAACAGTCACACTGAGACTGAAGGATCAGGTCTTGTGGAACGAGAAAATCGCCATCAGCCCCGGTCGCTCCTTCGTCCAGCAAGTCAGCCTGCCGGTCGGCGCGGACGAGCACGATCTTCGCGCCGCGATGCATGCGGATGGACGCGAACTGATTGCCTACTCCCCCGTGAAACTGCAGCACGAAGCAATGCCGTCGCCCGTAGTGAACCCGCCACCGCCTGCGGAGATCAAGACCACGGAAGAGCTATACCTCACCGGCCTGAGGATGGAGCAATTTCATTCGCCGAGCGGCGATCCCAACGCCTATTGGCAGGAGGCATTGCGACGCGATCCCGGCGACATCCGGGTCAACACCGTCCTTGGCATTGATGCCATCAAGGCTGGCCGTTTTGCCGACGCAGAATCGTTGCTGCGCAAAGCGCTGGAGCGCGCCACTGCCAGCTACACATCGCCCAAGGACGGCGAGGCGATCTACTACCTCGGTCTGGCTCTGAAGGGGCAAGGCAAGCTCGACGACGCCTACGCGCAGTTCTACAAATCAACCTGGAGCGCAGCATGGCGGTCTCCGGGATATTTTGAACTCGCGGAGATCGCCTCTACGCGAGGCGATTTCGAGGCGGCCCTGACCGACGAGGAACATGCGCTGGAGGCCAATGCGTTGAGCACGCGCGCTCTGGCACTGAAGGCCGCGTTGCTGCGCCACACTGGCCGCGACGCCGAGGCACTCGCTGCGATCGCTGCCATCCACAAGATCGATCCGCTGGATGTGCAGGGCATCGCGGAGCAATGGATGGTAACAAAATCGCCGAGCAGCGCGGCCTCGCTGCTGACGACAATGAGCGAGCATCCCGCAACCGCGCTCGAGGCTGCCGCCGGCTATATGGATGCCGGACTATGGGAAGACGGCACTACGCTGCTCACACGCATCGTCAGTACAGCTCCAGACAAATCCAAAGTGTCCCCACTTGTGTACTACTATCTTGGCTATTTTGCAGGGCGATTGCACCAGAACGGCAAGGCCCGCGAGTACGATCAGTTGGCCAAAAACGCACCTACAGACTATGTATTCCCATTCCAGATGGAAATGATTGCCGTGCTCGAAGATGCGATGCACGCCGATCCAACCGACTCGCGCGCGCCCTACTATCTCGGCAACCTGTTGTTCGACGGGCAGCCGCAACGGGCGTTGGCCTTGTGGGAAACATCTGCCTCCCTGGGCGCGGATTTTCCCGTCGTCTACCGCAATCTGGCGATGGTGTATACACGCCAGGGCAACCAGCGCGACAAGGCACTGGCTGCTCTGGAAAAGGCCGTCCAGTGTGGTGGAAATGCGATGGTCATCAATGACCTGGACAAGCTGTATGAGGCGAACGACGTAACACCGTCCAAGCGACTTGCCCTGATGGAAACGCACCAATCCGTCATTAACCGCGACGACGTGATCGCCCGCGAGATCAATCTCGATATCCTTGACGGAAAGCCCGACGCCGCAGTTCAACTGCTGCGGTCACGTTTCTTCCGCGCGTGGGAGGGCGGCGGAAGTTTTTCTCTCGGCGATTCATGGATCAACGCCAACCTCGCGCGTGGTCATCAGCACATGATGGACAAGCAGTACGCACAGGCGCTGATCGACTATCAGGCGGCCGTGCATGTGCCCGAGAATCTGCTGGAAGCGGCCGGCAATGTGAGCGGACGCAATGGGGAAGTCTCCTATTGGATCGGCAACGCGTATCAGGCGATGGGCGATCTGGAGAAAGCGCAGGGACAGTGGACCGACGCATCCAGCGCATCTGCCAGCGCTGCCGCAATCGCGCGCAATGGAGCGAGCAGGCCTGCCGGGCCCGGCCAATTCCGTGCCCGCGGCAGCATCGGCGGCCTGGCCGCGGGTGTGCATGTTGAGCAGGCCGCGCTCTACTATCAGGCATTGGCGCTTGAGAAGCTTGGACAGTCGGATCGCGCCCGAGCGATCTTTAGGCAGCTCATCGATGCAGGCGCCAAGGAACTGGGCGGAACGCCCAATGCTGATGAGCCGATCCGGTCCAACAGCGCTTCGAGCCAACGCGCGCAGGTGGCTGACGCTCACTATCTTGTTGGCCTTGGCCAACTCGGCCTGAACAATCAGGGCCAGGCCCGGCAGGAATTCTCCCTTGCGCTAAAGGCGAGCCCCGATCATTACGCTGCCATGAGCGCGCTCAACAATCTGGACCGCTGATGCGATGCGTCAGGAAGACTTTAGGGTCTGATCCTATGGCCGCTGCAATCTGAATCTACCGCGACTTCCAAAGCGACCTTCTAAATGGGAATCCGACAGCGAACTGTAGATTCGGCGTGTCCGGTGTAAGCCCCACACCAAAACTCAGGTCAATCATGCGGCCAGGCGCATACGTATAAGAGGTACCGATTCGAAGCGATCCCTCCACAAGGTATGAAGCCGGTAAGGGGTTTCCATTCAACCTGGTCTTCCGCGTGAATCGCTGGTCCCAGCCTAGCGTTACGGATGTCTCGGTGTTCAGAGCAAGAACGGAGCCAAGCTGAAATCCGAAAGCATCTCCGGGCCGGAAGTAGCCAAGCGTACTTGTGACACCTGGATTGTTCGGGTCACTTACGGGAATATTGTGGTGTGCTGGCAGGCTCTTTGTGTACAGCAGGTTTCCGAAGAAAACAACCGGGTCACTCGACTTTGCCGCAGTGATACTTCCCTGTAAAGAATTAAAGCCAGTTCCCAGTGAAGTTTCGGCGCTCTCTAAATCATACGAATTCGTGCCCGTAACAGACTTGAAGCGGAAGTTTGCAAGCAAGTCGGGTACTCGCCCGCGCTCGACAGTCAGCTGTCGAGATAGGCCTGCCTGGATGTCGCCGAGACCAAACTGCCCCACGGTCATCTCACTATTGGTTGCATCTACCGTCCGATTCAACACGTAACCGTAAGGCACAGTAAAATCCATCTGGAATTGCTTAGGCAACCCGAGTCGAGCAGTTAGTGAATGGATCAGGATGTCTCTCCGCAGCCGCTGCGAAGTAATGTCCCCAACTACTAATACGGGTATCAGCGCAAATCCATTCACAACAAGATGATCGGAGGACGCACTGAAATAGGAAGCGGTATTGTCAACTTCCAGCAAGCCGCTAGGCAGAAGCAGACCGCCTCGAACCAGCAGAGCCTGATCAAGCGATTCGGAGGCACGCCGCTCCTCTTCATCGTAGGCGGAATTGTTGACCACGACCGCAGCCACGCGACTCGGGGAAGGAGCGGCGACCTGAGTCGACTTGATCGATGCACTGGATTGAGCTACATCAACATTGGCCGCATTCAGCCGGGTCTCCAGTTCCTGGACCCGTTCTAGCAAGTTACGAATAATGGCGTCGCGCTCGCGCAGTGCCACCTGTATCTTGATGTCCAGGGGATCTTGAGACACCACGGGTACTCGTTGCGACAATGGGCTCGAAGGCGTGGTTGTAGTCTGGGCAACTCCTCCGTGGATTCCAAATAGAAGAACTAGACTACAAAGCAAGGGCCGACGCAACATTTGATGCTCCTTCTCAATCTTTTCAGTTCAAACCATTGCTAGGTGTAGTCGCTGCGAGGCTCCGAGTTATAAGAGTGTTGTCGGGGATAATTCTTGAGGATGCAGAAATATTCTTCGGGATCTGCATCCGTTCATCCGGCGGATGGACTATGAAGACAATTCCATTCTTCCACATTTCCTGAAACCGGTTGGTCTTCATTGTGACATTGCCGAAACCCGGGTCCGCCAGAAATACGCGGTCACCGATCACCCCTTTTACCACAACAAAATGATCAAAACCCTTGAGCCGGATCGGTACGATCACGGAAGACTTCTGACTGGCAAGCTCTTCGAGTGACATGTCGCTAAAGCCCTCTGCGCTATACCCACGGGCCTGAACGAAATGCTTCAGATCAAGGAGGGAAAACCCGCCCCTGGACCGCACTCGGCCCGGATCTGCCCGGTGCAGAATCCAGACAACGATTGCCGTCTCCGGCGTATTGTCTTTGAAGTCATAGGTCAATAGAGTACTCAACGCCGCGGCTCCACAACTGATATCCCAGCGTTGGCGCACAACGCCTTCCCCGCGAATATCCTTGAGCGTGCGGATGGGCTTGGCCCCTCTCTCTCCCGCCGCGTCCAAGGAGCGCTGGGCGTCGGCGGGGACAAGAAAGAGAGTAAGACACATCAATACGGCTGACAATATTGAATTGCGATTGCCCATCAATGTCTTCCGTTGAGATTTGACTGCACGATCGAACCCACAGTCGAGTTAATGTTTACATTCAGATTCAACAGCACATTGATCTTTGAGTTCACAGCGTTGATGTTGATCAACGAACTCAGATTCTGCTGGGCATTGCCATTCAACGTAAGACTGTTAAGGGTGGTGCCGGTAAGAGGAGCAGTTTGAATCGCAAGTGAGCCCGTGCTGGTAACCAGCCCGTTCCCCGTAGGTACTTGTCCTTGAAACTTAACTACTCCCTGGGAAACGGTAGCGGTAACGCCCGCTGCCGTGACCTTGTCCAGCATATTGTCGCTCAAAGCCTTGCTCTTGGATTGAGAGACGCCTGCCTGTGTAACCAGCATGAAAGCCAGGATCGCTAAAGTTCGATACATGAAGTTCTCCTTGAACTGTAAACGCGGGCTGAGGCATCCTCCCGCAGAAGGATGCCTCATCCCGGCGTCTTTAGCGAGACTGTGAAATGCTGTTTATCTGGGTCAGGGTCGGAGTGGAGTTCATGTTGGTGGTGCGCGCTATGTTGACGCCATTGCCAACCATGCTGCCGGCTGCATTGACGAGGTTGATGGCCTTCGCGTTCTGCTCAGCTGCGCCTGCCAGATCCACACTGTAGGAATTGCTGGTCGTAATGGTCGAACCGTCAACCGCGATATTCTGCGCTGAAGCGGAGGCAATGGTGGTTGCGCCCGCTACCGTCTTGATGACATGGCTGCTCTCCGTCTCGTTGCTGGAGAACGTATCGGACTTCTGCAGGTTGTGGCTCGAAACCGTGCTGCTGGTGTCAGTGTCCGACGAGCTGGTGCTGTGATTCGATGCAGAGTTGCTGGCCGAGTTAGAAGCTTCGGAGCTCGAAGCACTCAGTGAAGCGGCACTCTGGCTGGCAGAATTGCTGCTGCTTGACTTCGCTGATTGTGCGGCGTCTGCCGAACTCGAGTTCGAGGTCGCGTTCGCCGCCTTGGACGCGTTCGCGGCCAGGGTGGCGTTCTGCCCAGAGGTCTCGGTTGCACTCATCTGATTGGCGCTGTTGGTGGTCCCTGAATTGGCGCTGGATGAATTCGAAGTGGAGTTGCTTGCCGACGCGCCTTTCGATGCATCAGCAGTCTGGTTTGCACCACCGGAAACCGCGGTGTTATTGGCTCCGTTATTCGACTTATTGCTGAACGTAGAATTATCGGTTGCGTTGGCGGTCCCCGTCGGTGTGGCGATAGCGGATTCAGCCGTACCTGAATTGCTGGCCGCATTGTTGGTGGTGCTTGCCTTGCTTCCCGCTCCGGTCACGGTTTCCGAAGCAGTCTTCGCGCTGGTCATATTGATCGCGCCGCTAGCCGACGATGCATTCGTGGCCGCACTCGACTTATTCGCACTGTTTGAAGCAGTCGCTGTATCGGTGGCCGATGCGCTCTTGCTGGCACTCTGGCTGACATCAAGCTTATTGCTTTCGCTGGAGCTCTTGCTTGAGCTGCTGGTACTGGAGCCAGTATTGGTGTTGGTGTTAATATCAGAGGTGCTGTGATTCAAAGCGGACACGTCGCTCAGAGAAGATGTACCGCTCTTGGTGTCACTGGATGACTGCGTGTTGTCAGACATCGTGTTAGCGCCATGGTCATACTTGCTGAGGGTTGCGGATGGATCGGATTCAGTTTGGCTAATGGAGTTTGTCTGATCGACGTCCGCTCCACCGTTACTGGCAGCAGTCGTGAGGTCGCCGGAATAGACGTTCACGCCATCGGCTACTGCGCTTTGCGAGGCGCTAACAACGTTTACGCCACTCGCGCCCTCGAGCGCCGTCCCAGCTAGACTCACCGCTCCGGAATTCGAAGTCGTAACTGTCGAACCATTGGCGGCGATAGTGCCTCCAGCGTTGGTGTCAGTCTGACCGGCCGTGACGCTGTCCATCTGCTTGTCGCTAATGGCTTGCGCTTTGACGTTTTTGGTGGACGACGGCTTGCTCTGAGCAATTGCTGCTCCAGCAGTGAGAAGTGAGGCAGTAATAACGGTGCAAAGAATTTTGTTCACGATTCCCTCCAAGGGGTATTTTTTGAACGAACACGACCGAACGCGCCAGCCTGAACGACGGCGGAACGGTCCATCAAACGAGGCACTGGCAGACTCCCTGAGACAGGGAGTTACACAACACCACGCACGAATTGATCGAGGCTGCACGTAGGTTGGAAACGTTGGCAGAAAAATGGAACATTCCAGATGGCGGTCGTCAGCCAGCTTTCGCAAGAGTTCAACCTAGGCGTACATGTAGCCTTTGCTCAAGTGACACGATACTTAAAGCACTAATCCCACCCTGCACCATCTCCAAAACGGGTGGATCAACAAATCGAACCGTCAGCTGTTTCAACTGAACGCCTCGAGCGGTTCCGGGCCCGGGTTCCAACAACGCCATACCCTTAGCAATTTGGCTGCCATAAGGACACCACGAAATTCGCTTGTGTTCTATTTACAGCATTCCTAGATGTGCAGGAAATTGCAGAGCTCTGCGAAAAATTTTTCCATTCACGTGCCAGCCAGTGTGTCCTAGCCGACAGCGGTATTGGAGGTCAGAGTTCCCAGCGATCCCGACATTGCGTTCGCAAGATGCATGCGATCAAGCGGAAGTATGGCGACCAAGATATGGGAAGGTTTGTGCTAGCAATACCCCTCTGGTGACTACTTGGAGAGGTTTGCAGCTGCCTGTATTCAAGCAACCGTAAGTTCATGAGGGAAAATTGCAGGGACTACTTCCTATGTCTCGGCTGTTTGAATTTTCGCCACAATTGTCTTAACTCCTTTGAATGGCGGCGCGGTAGGTCGCGCGCCCGACTGTGATGCGGATTCCGCCCAGGCGGTGTCTGCACGTCCGGCGATAGCGAATCGGAGGCACAGCGCCCCACCTCCTGCCCGACCGCATTTCTTTCTCTGCGGCCTTAGTCGCCACAGTGCAAGTCAATCCGCCAGCCACGATCCCCTATTAATGCGAGCCTCGAGTGTATGCATCGCTTCGTAGATCTCGTCAAAGCTCTCAATGGCGAACAGCAGGTGGTGCATCTCATCCACCTTGACTGGGGTCCGCAATACTTCGTCAAGAACGAATGGCCGCACCTCGCAGCCGCGGTCCAGCACGTTGGAGCACTCGCCGTTGGAACTGATCAGCCCGCTGCCGTATACCTTCACGCCGCCATCCTGTCGAATGAGGCCGAACTCGACCGTATACCAAAAAACGCGCCCGATTCTTTCCAGAATCGCCTCCTCCTGAATGCGCGAGCAAAGCCGCCCATAGTGCGCGAGAAAATCCGCGAAGACCGGATGCGTGTGCATGGGCACATGGCCGAAGACGTCATGGAAAATGTCCGGCTCCGGAGTGTACTCCAGAGAGTCGCGACTGCGCAGCCAGGTGGTCGTAGGAAAGCGCCGCGCCGCCAGCATCTCAAAGAAAGCCGGCCCCGGCATGAACCCGCTCACGGGCGTCGTATTCCATCCGGTGCGGCCCTGCAATTTTGCTGAAATTGCGGCTAGCCTGGGCAACCGGTCATACGGCAGGCAGAGGGATTCGAAGCCGTCCAGATACTCCCGCGCGGCATGCTGCTCAATCTGCGGCATTCGGCGGCGCACTAGTTCAGCCCAGACAGCGTGCTGCTCCGGGGTGTAAGCCTCATAGTCCTGCTCGATCAAAAACGGTGCCGCTTTAGGTAATTCCAGCACCGGGGCACTCATAGATTGCCTCTTGATTCCTGTTCACGCTCGATGGCCTCAAACAGTGCCTTGAAGTTCCCCTTCCCGAAACTCCGGCTGCCTTTGCGTTGAATGATCTCGTAGAACAGCGTCGGCCGGTCTTCGACGGGGCGTGTGAAGATCTGCAGCATGTAGCCCTCGTCATCGCGATCGACGAGAATGCCCAGCCGCTCCAGTTCCTCGATCGGCTCATCGATCCGCCCCACGCGCCCGGACAGTTCCGTGTAGTAGCTATGGGGAATGGTCAGGAACTCCACACCCTGCGTCTGCATCTGCGAAACAGTGCTAAGGATGTCGTCCGTGGCCAGTGCGATGTGCTGCACTCCCGGCCCCTGGTAGAAGTCCAGATATTCTTCTATCTGCGACTTCCTGCGGCCCTCCGCCGGCTCGTTGATGGGGAACTTCACAAAGCCATTGCCATTGGACATCACCTTCGACATCAGCGCCGAATACTCGGTCGAGATGTCCTTGTCGTCGAAGTGCTGGTAGAGCTGAAAGCCCATCACATTCGCATAGAAATCCACCCACTCATTCATGGCGTGCCAGCCCACATTGCCCACCATGTGATCCACATGTTTGAGGCCCGTGGGACGGGCTATGGTGTCCCATCGTTCGGCGCGGAAGCCCGGCAGAAACGCGCCGCTATATTGGCCGCGCTCAACGAATGTATGGATCGTATCTCCGTAAGCCGCTATCGAGGCAGTGATGACGCGGCCATACTCATCGGTCGACTCCGCCGGTTCGGCCACACTGCGCGCGCCACGGGACGTCGTCTCCATCCATGCGGACTTGGCGTCGTCCACCTCCAGCGCAATCGCGCGTACGCCATCGCCGTGCCGCGCCACGTGGTCCGCGACCGGATCGCCAGGCCGCAGCGCGGTGGTAAATACAAACCGAATCTTGCCTTGCTGGACAACGTAGGAAGCCCGATCGCGTTGGCCCGTCTCCGGACCGGCATACGCAACCGCGCTCATGCCGAAGGCGGTGCGATAGTAGTACGCTGCCTGGCGCGCATTGCCCACGTAGAACTCCACGTGGTCCGTGCCTTTCAAAGGCAGAAAATCTTGCGCAGTCTCCACCGAACTCGGTGCAAAGGATGCCATCCGCGACCTCCACTTTGTATGGTGACCGGGACCTGACCAGGGGTTGTCCGCATCACTCTCAGCAAGAGCATAGGCCTCTGCGCCAACGATATTGAATACCGGTTGAAAGAAATGTGCGGCGAAATGTTTGCATTCTTTCGGTCATCCCACGCTCCTACTTAATAATCGAAGGGATCGCTCACGATGCGGGTAAGACAACTCCACGGCACTCCCCAAGTGAGATCTGCGGAAGGCCCTCGCGCCGGCAAACGCCGCGCAGAATCACCTCATCGCCGTCTTCGAGCGCGCTTCGCCGCTCACCGTTGGGCAGCAGAATTGCCTTCGCGCCGCCAGCCGTGAGTTCCAGCAGACAGCCCGCCGCATCGTCCTCGCTGCCGGAGACGGTCCCGGTCGCGATCAGGTCGCCCGGCAGCAAGTTGCATCCGTTGCTGGTGTGATGAGCAATCAGCTGCGCGGGAGTCCAATACAAGTCGCGCAGATTCGCCCGGCTCAGCCGATGCGGTTCAAGTCCTGCCGCGCGCATGGCCGAGGTCAGCAGCAACGCCTCAAGCGTCAGGTCGATCGCGCCGGCACGCTGGTCCTCGGCATCCCTGAGATACTCGAGCGGCGCAGGATCGCCCTCCGCACGAATTAAAGCCGGCACACGAAAAGGGGCAAGCGCCGCCATGGGTACTACCCAGGGCGAGACGCTGGTGGCAAAGCTCTTCGCCAGGAAGGGCCCAAGCGGCTGATACTCCCACGACTGCATGTCGCGCGCCGACCAGTCATTCAACAAGCAAAGACCAAAGGCATGCTCCCCGGCGCGATCGATCGACACTGGCTCCCCGAGCGCATTGCCGGCGGCAATATAAACGCCGACCTCGACCTCATAGTCTAGAAACCGCGTAGGCACGAAAACTGGAAATCCCCCTGCCGCCGGCTTGCTCTGCCCACGCGGCCGCCGTACCGGAGTTCCGCTGACGACTAGCGAAGAAGCGCGGCCGTGGTAGCCAATGGGTACAAACTTGTAGTTGGGCAGCAGCGGCTGCTCGGGGCGGAAGAGACGACCGACACGCGTGGCATGATCGATCGACGCGTAGAAGTCCGTGTAGTTCGCCGGCTCCACGGGCTTGAGCAGCGTGGCGCCTTTCACCGGCGTGAGCGCGCGGCTGACCGCATTGCGTGTGGCCTCGTCCGCGCGCGAATCCAGCAGGTCCATCAGCCGTCCGCGTAACACCGCATGCGCTGCGGTCCCGCAGGCGATCAGCGGGTTGAGTGTCTTCGCCTCACAGGCCGCGCGAGGCGCAGCCACCAATCCTTGAAGCAGCCCACCACGAACGCATTGCTGCAGATCAAGCACGAACGAGCCGATGCCCACTCCCAGCCGCGGCATCCCATCTTGGCCGGCAAAGACACAGTACGGCAGGCTCTGCAGCGGAAAGCCGCAGACCGGGTCGTTAGCCGATTCCACCCAACTGGTCCGCCTCCACTCGACGCTTGAAAACCCGTCCATCAATCCGCGCTCCTGCTTGGCAAGCTATGTTGCCGGTTCAATTTTTCGGCGCGCGGAAGTTCTTCTTCAAGCTCTGCCAGCACTCGTAATATTCGTGCTGCAGAATCTTTTCTTCAAGGGCAAAGCGAGTGGGCCGCACTGGCAACCTCGTCTCGAACATGAAGGCCAAAGTGCCGTCGATGTAATGTGGCTTCAACTCGGCCTTGCTAGCGCGCTCGAAGGTCTCGGCGTCCGGACCGTGACCCGACATGCAGTTGTGCAGGCTGGCCCCGCCCGGCAGAAATCCCTCGGCCTTGGCATCGTATTCGCCGAGGATCAGCCCCATGAATTCGTTCATCATGTTGCGGTGGAACCACGGCGGCCGGAACGTATGCTCGGCCACCATCCACCTCGGGGGAAAAATTGCAAAGTCCATATTGGCCGAGCCCGGAAGCCCTGAAGGCGCCGTCAGCACGGTGTAGATGGAGGGGTCGGGATGGTCGAAACTCACTGTATTGATGCAATTGAAGTGCGCCAGATCGTACTTGTAGGGCGCATAGTTTCCGTGCCACGCAACCACGTCCAGCGGCGAGTGATCGATCTCCGCGCGCCACAGCCGTCCCAAAAACTTTGCGATCACTTCAAAGGTACCTTCGCGATCCTCGTAGGCTGCGGTTGGTGTAAGAAAGTCGCGCGAGTTGGCCAGCCCATTGGCGCCGATCGGCCCCAGTTCGGGCAATCGGAAGCTCTGCCCATAGTTCTCGCAGACATACCCCCGGCCAGTTCCGTCGGGCAGTTCAGCGCGAAATTTGATGCCGCGCGGAATCACCGCCAACTCGCCCGGCCCGACATCCAGAATGCCCAGTTCGGTCCGCATCACCAGCCTGCCCTGTTGCGGCAGAATCAGCATCTCGCCATCTGCGTTGTAAAAGAAGCGGTCCTGCATCGATGAGTTGGCGACGTAGAGGTGAATGCCCAAGCCATCTTGCAGAGCGGGATCGCCGTTGCCGCCCAGGGTCACCATACCCTCCACAAAATCCGTCTTCTCCGCCGGAATGGGCAGAGGATTCCAGCGCATCTGGTTAGGCGGCGCAGGCACCTCGTTGAACGGACCGCTGCGCATCAGCGTGGCATGCACAAACTCGCCATACGGCTCATGCATCACCGACGGCCGAATGCGGTAGCTCCACGTGCGTCGGTTGAGCGCGCGCGGCGCGGTGAAGGCCGTGCCGCTGATCTGTTCCGTGTAAAGCCCAAGCGGTGCATGTTGCGGTGCGTTTTGGCCCTGGGGCAGAGCGCCGGCATGCGCTTCCGTGGCAAACTCGTTGCCAAACCCGGACTGGTAACCGTTCGAGAATTTAGCTCCAGCCATTGGCAAGCTCCGTAGTTCTCTGACGTCCGGCAGTATCGCATTCACGCGTAACAACTGACAATCCGGTTCAACAGGCCACCGAGGCCTGCGGATTTACATTCATAAGAAAATGATGCTACTGTCCTTTCAATCGAAGGGATGAGTCCATTGGCCACGAGCCGTTACACCAGCCGTTATGAACCTGCCGAGTTGGATCGCATCGCCTGGAAGATTATTGAGGAACTTCAGCTCAACGCACGAATCTCCTGGGCGGAGTTAGGCAGGCGCGTCGGCTTGACCACTCCAGCAGTGGCCGAGCGGGTACACCGGCTGGAGAAGCTCGGCGTCATTCGCGGCTTTCACGCCGACATCAGCCTCGAACGCCTGGGGATGCCCATCCTGATCTTTGTGCGTTTGGCGATGGCAGCCCCGGAGTCGCTGGTGCGCACATTCCAGCAGCAGGTGAAGCTGTGGGACGAGGTCATCGAGTGCCACCGCGTCACGGGCTCGGACTCCTTCATCGTCAAGGCGAGCGTAATCTCGGTGGAACATCTGGAGCGCTTCCTCGACAAGCTGGGCCACTACGGCGCCACTTCAACCGCGACAGTACTCTCCTCACCGGTGCTGCAACGAACGATTACCGAAAAGATGATTGACCACTTCAACAAGGTCACGTAAAGCGCCCTCGCCGGCGTACACCAGCGCGTCAGCCTCTACTGATACGTACCCGCCTTCTTGAAGTCGCCGCCTTTGACGATGGAGATGGCGGCCGGATCGACGTGGCGCTTGAACGCCTCGTTCACCTGCTGCGGTGTCAGCGCGGCGACGGAAGCCTCCAGTTTGGCGTCCCATTGCAGTGTCCGGCTAAAGCGCTCGCGGCTGCTCAGAAGACCGGCGATGGAGCCCTCTTCGGCGCGTTGCATGGAGCGTTCGTCCAGCCACGTTTTCTTGGCCTTCTCGACTTCGTCGGCGGTAAAGCCGTCCTTGAGCGCACGGGTCAGCTCGTCCTCGAAGTCAGCCTCGACCTTGGCCATATTTTGCGGCGCCGCAATCGCAGACCCTGAGAGCCCGCTGTCGTCGTCCTTGGTGCGCATGGAGAATCCTGCCGAAGCGCCGTAGCTGAGGCCGTCTTTGACGCGAATGCGCTGGAAGAGTCGCGAGTTGGGCGAACCGCCGAAGACCATGCCGGCGATGGTGAGCGCAGCGTAGTCGGGATCCTCGTCCGTCATTTTCATGCGCATTCCGACCAGGAAAAGGGCGTTCTGCTTGTCGGGCGTTTCGATCTTGTCGTTGATTGGACCAACCGGGGCGTAGGTGTAGCGAAGGCGATCGTAGTGACTTGCACTCTTCCAATCGCCGAACAGTTCCGTGACAAGCTTGCGCACCTGGTCCGGGTCGAACTGGCCGCTGACCACGATTTCGCCCTCGCCCGCCCCGTAGAACTGCTTATAGAACTGGTGTACGTCGTCCAGCGTAACCTTCTTTAAATCCTCGATCCGTTCGTCGATGGTCGAGGTGTAGCGCACGTCGCCGCGGGGGTATCGCGCGCCCAGGTGCCGGTCCATATCGAGGGAGGCCAGTGTTGTTGGCTCAGACCTGCCACTCTCGGCGATGGCGATCCGTTGTTGGCGGAGCTGCTCGAATTCGCTCTCCGGGAAGGAAGGCTCGCGCAGCAGTTCCCGGGTAAAGCGCAGCGAGTCGGCGAGGTTCGCCTCGAGGGTGTGGATGCTCGCGGTAGCGGAGGCCGAACCCCCGCTGACGCTGATCTGCGCTTTCAGGCGGTCGGTTTCATCCTGGATCTGCTGGCGGTTCTTGTGCGTAGTCCCGCGCATGAGCAGCGCTCCGGCCATCGTCCCCGCAGTGGATTTGCCGAACAGCGATTTCTCGTCGCCGAAACGAACGTTGATAGTAGCCGTCACGGTCCCGCCCCGAGTCTTCTTCGGGAACATCACCAGCTTCAACCCGTTGGGCAGCGTGGCACGGATCACGCGGGCTTCGATGTTCTGAGGAGTGGGATCGAACACCTCGCCCTGCTGGATCGTTGCGCCGCCTTTGTAGTCTTTGAACCGCGCGACCGGATCGGGTGTGGCGGGAATCTCGGCGCGGTCGGGAGCAGCGGTGGGAATGAATTCGCCCAGCGTGCGGTTGGAGGACTTCAGGTAGGCCTTGGCCACGCGCGTCACATCCGCCGGCGTGACCTTGCCTAGCTCGTCGCGCATCAGGTAGAAGGTGCGCCAGTCGCCGTCACCTGCGTATCCACCCAGCATGATGGCAACGGATTGCGAGTTCGTCAGGGCCAGTTCAATGTTCTTCAGGATGCGGGTCTTGGCGCGGTCGACCTCCTCCTGGGAGGGTGGCTCGTTAGCCAGACCTTCGACGGTTTTCAGTAGGACCTGCTGGGCCTCGTCGATGGATTGATCCGGCTTGAGTTGCGCGAATGCCAGCACAACCCCCGGATCGTGCTCGTTCTCGGCTCCCATGTTGGCGCCTACAGCCTTCTTCGTATCGACGAGCGCCTTGTACAGCCGGCCCGTCTGCGGAGCGCCCAGCACCTGCGCCATCACTTGCAGCGGCGCGATGTCGGGATGCAGGGCCGCCGGAATATGATAGGCGGCCATGATGCCCTGAATGTTTCCCACGCGGCGCAGCGTGACCGAGCGCTCCCCTTCCTGCGTCGGCTCGACCGTATACGGCTGGGTCAGCACACGTTGCGGCCGGGGAATGGTGCCGATGGTTTCCGACACCAATGCCAGCGCCTTCGATTCGTCGAACTGTCCGGCGATAATGAGATCGGCATTATCGGGTTGGTAGTATTTCTGGTAGAAAACCGCCAGGTTCGCGACGGGCACTCTTTCGACGTCGGTACGGCTGCCGATCACCGTCTTTCCATAGTTGTGGAAGTTGTAAGCCGCTGCCAGGACCCGTTCATGCAGAATATTGAGCGGGCTGTTCTCGCCAGATTCCATCTCATTGCGGACCACCGTCATTTCGGTGTCCAGATCTTTTTTGAGCATGGTCATGTTGACCATGCGGTCGGTCTCCAGTCCCAGCGCCCAGCGGAGATTCTCTTCGCTCGCGTTAAATGTCTCGAAATACATCGTCTGGTCGTAGGATGTTGTGCCGTTGAAGCTGCCACCCGCCCGGTCGGTCAGGTCCTTGAACAACTCTCTGCCTGACTTTGAGGTCTTGAACACCATGTGCTCCAACAGGTGCGCCATACCGGTCTCGCCATAGCCCTCGTTGCGCGAGCCGACCAGGTAGACGACGTTAACCGTGATCTTGGGTTTGGAGTTGTCCGGAAACAACAAAACATGCAGGCCGTTCGGAAAAGCATATTCCGTGACCCCCTCAATGGACGTCACCTTCTGAACGCCCTTGGGTAAAGTCTGGGCCAGGCTCGCCGCAGACAGAACTATGGTCGCTGCCAGGACAGCAATAAATCTCTTCAGGCACATTCTTATCCCCTTCGGTTTTCAGCGCCCGATTATACTCGGCAGAACCGCGGGCACACCTCCCAGACAATATCGATTTGTCTTTCAGCTTTGGCGATAACCGCACGCATCGCACATTGTGATTGACAGCACGAAACCTGCGACACGCGGAGGTGTATACAAGTTAAGGGGCAGGTTTGATAATTCACCGCGACAAGGTTGGCAAAAATTAATGGGTATTGCTGGGGTCATCCCGCATCAAGCTCGACCGGTAACTTTCTGGCAGTCTACAAACGGCAAGAAGGTCGTCATGGCAGTTACCGGCGCCATGATGTTTCTCTTTGTAATTGGCCACATGCTCGGCAATCTCCAGGTATTTGAAGGTCCGGCAAGAATCAACGCCTACGGCCATTTTCTGCAAAACCTCGGCGAACTGCTGTGGATCGTCCGCGGCACCATGATCCTCGCAATCGTGCTGCACATTATCGCTACCGTGCAACTGGCGCTTCGCAGCAACGCCGCGAGGCCCATCGGCTACTCGCGTCAGGAGGCGATCAATTCCTCCTACGCATCGCGCACGATGTACTGGAGCGGGCCCATCGTTCTCGCCTTCATCATCTTCCACCTCCTACAATTCACCGCCGGCTACATCCATCCCCAGTCGCAGTTTATGCAGGGTGATGTCTACCATAATGTGGTAGCGGGATTTCAGATCTGGTGGGTCTCGGCCTGGTACATTTTCGCGATCGTTCTGCTCGGATTCCACATGAGCCACGGCCTTTGGAGCATGTTCCAGTCGGTCGGGCTGGCCCACCCGCGTCACACTCCTCTCCTCAAGAACGCCGCGCGCGCGATTGCCGCTCTCATCGTTCTGGGATACATTTCCATCCCGATTAGCGTATTGCTGGGGCTCGTAAAATAAAATGACACTAGACGCAAGAATCCCTGCCGGCCCGATCGAACTAGCGTGGGCCAAAGCCTGCTTCGATATGAAGCTCGTCAATCCTTCCAATAAGCGTAAGCATTCCCTCATCGTCGTAGGTTCCGGACTGGCCGGCGGTGCGGCGGCAGCGTCGCTCGGCGAGCTTGGCTATAACGTCAAATGTTTTTGCTTCCAGGATTCCCCCCGGCGCGCGCATTCCATCGCCGCGCAAGGCGGCATCAACGCGGCGAAGAACTATCCCAACGACGGCGAAAGCGTCTTCCGCCTCTTCTACGACACGGTCAAAGGCGGCGACTTCCGCGCTCGCGAAGCCAACGTCTACCGGCTGGCCCAGATCAGCGGTAAGATCATCGATCAGTGCGTAGCTCAGGGTGTCCCCTTCGCCCGCGAGTACGGCGGCGCGCTCACCAATCGCTCCTTCGGCGGCGCCCAGGTCTCTCGCACCTTTTACGCGCGCGGCCAGACCGGCCAGCAACTTCTCCTCGGCGCATACCAGGCGCTGGAACGCCAGGTTCATGCCGGAACCGTCACCATGATCCCCCGCACCGAGATGCTCGACCTCATCGTGGTCGACGGGAAGGCGCGGGGTATTGTCGCCCGTAACCTTATAACCGGAAAATTCAGCGTACATATCGCCGACGCGGTGATTGTCGCCAGCGGCGGCTACAGCAACGTCTACTATCTCTCGACCAACGCCAAGGGCTCCAACGCCACCGCCATCTGGCGCGCGTACAAGCGTGGAGCGCTCTTCGCCAACCCCTGCTTCACGCAGATCCATCCCACCTGCATTCCGGTCTCGGGCGACTACCAGTCGAAGCTCACGCTGATGAGCGAATCGCTGCGCAACGACGGCCGCATATGGGTCCCGAAAAAGAAGGGTGACCCGCGTCCCCCCAATGAAATCCCCGAAGACGAGCGCGACTACTATCTCGAACGCCGCTACCCAAGTTTCGGCAACCTCGTTCCGCGCGACGTGGCCTCACGCAACGCCAAGCAGATCTGCGATGAAGGCGGCGGTGTCGGCAAGTCCGGCCTCGGCGTCTATCTCGACTTCTCCGAATCTATCGCTCGCCTGGGAGAGAAGACTGTTCGAGAGCGCTACGGGAATCTTTTCGAAATGTATCAACGCATCACGGACGAGAATCCCTACAAAACCCCCATGCGCATCTATCCCGCCATTCACTACACCATGGGCGGTCTCTGGGTGGATTATCAGTTGCAGAGCACCATCCCCGGCCTCTTCGTACTCGGCGAAGCCAACTTCTCCGATCATGGCGCAAATCGCCTCGGCGCAAGCGCGTTGATGCAGGGGCTCTCCGACGGATACTTCATCATTCCCTACACAGTCGGAAATTATCTGGCCACCAACAAGTTCCCCAAGATCGACGAATCGCATGCCGACGTGCAGAACGCCGTTGCTACTGCCCAGCAGAAGATCGACAAGCTACTCTCCATCAAAGGTAAGCGCACGGTCGATTCCTTCCATCGCGAACTCGGAAAAATCTTATGGGAATATTGCGGCATGGCTCGCACGTCTCAGGGTCTTGAGTTGGCCATTGGCAAGATTCGTGCACTGCGCGAGGAGTATTGGAAAAACGTTACCGTCGCCGGCACTGGCGACGATCTGAATGAGAGCCTGGAAAAAGCCGGCCGAGTGGCGGATTTCTTTGAGCTGGCTGAGCTCATATGCATCGATGCCCGCGATCGGAATGAGTCCTGCGGGGGCCACTTCCGCGAGGAATATCAGACACCCGAAGGCGAGGCACAGCGCGACGATGAGCATTACTCCTACGTCGCGGCCTGGGGCTATCGCGGGGACGAGGCCCCGCCCGAACTCAACAAGGAACCCCTCGAGTTCAACTACGTTCACCCGAGCCAGAGGAGCTACAAGTAAATGAAACTGACACTGAAAATCTGGCGCCAGAAGAACAGCAAAGAAAAGGGCGCCTTCGTTCGCTACCCCATGGACGATGTCGACCCCGAGATGTCCATCCTGGAATGTCTCGACGTGCTCAACGAGACGCTGATTCTGCGTGGCGAACAGCCTGTTGCCTTCGAACATGATTGCCGCGAAGGCATATGCGGCTCCTGCGGCTTCATGATCAACGGCGTGGCGCATGGTCCGGAGCGCGCAACCACGGCCTGCCAGTTGACCATGCGGCACTTCAAGGAGGGCGACGAGTTGCTGCTCGAGCCGTGGCGTGCCAAGGCGTTTCCGCTGATCAAGGACCTGGTCGTCAACCGCCGCGCCTTCGACCACATCATCGAAGCAGGCGGCTACATCTCCGTCTCCACCGGCCAGGCGCCCGACGGCAACGACATCCTTGTAGGCAAAGAGATTGCTGATGAGTCGATGGACGCTGCCGCCTGCATCGGTTGCGGAGCCTGCGTGGCTGCCTGCCCCAACGCTTCGGCCGCGCTCTTCACCGGGGCCAAGATCACCCACCTCGGAACCCTTCCCCAGGGCGAACCGGAACGCGCACGCCGCGCTCTCAGCATGGTCGCCCAGATGAACGCCGAGACCTTCGGCAGTTGCACCAACATCGGCGAATGCACCGGCGCATGCCCCAAGGAAATACCGCTCGAAGTGATCGCGAAGATGAACCGCGACTACGTCTGCGCGACCTTCAACCGCCGCGAGGACCTCGCAACACCAGTCTCACCCGTTGTCCCAGCCGGCCACGGAGCATAGATTGGTTTTCGCTCTAGTGTCCCGAGTCATTAACTAGTGTCCCGAGTCATTAATTCGTGGCATTCATTCGTGGCATTGAAATCGTGGCATTGAAATCGTGGCATTGAACTAGGGCCGCAGGCCCGACATATACCAGCCTGGAGCGCAGCCCCAGGTAGCGTTCCAGCACAGATGCCAAGGGCTGAAGGCCCGACATATAGTTCAACGAACTTCTGACTCAGGACACTAGGCGGGTAGC
>OCZT010001208.1_pt1 | contig 26763 bp, 20 predicted proteins | sample 1539031 | NCBI WGS metagenome assembly OCZT01 (sample SAMEA3539308, study PRJEB22396) | soil metagenome | biome: tundra; feature: field; material: soil | place: USA | collected 2010-05 | depth 0.15 m | reverse complement strand
ACAGCGCCGCGCCCCGCGGCGGCGGTTCGCCCGCGCCCCGCACGCGCAGCAGCCGGCGGCGCACCTGGCCCATCGACTTCAGGCGCGCCATCACTTCCTGCCCGAGATAGCAGCCTTTTGTGTAGGAAATTGCTACGGCCTCCAGTCCGCCTTCGTTAGGCAGGTCCGCAGCACCGATATCCGCCGGCACCGCGGGAATGCCGGCGGTTATGCGGCTGCGCTCCATCTGCTCGGCGGTGACCGATACTCTATCGGCGTGCGCCATGCCGCCTTCGGCCGGTGCGTTCACCGACAGGATAAATTCCGTGTGCGGCTCGAGCGTCCGGCGTCCGGAGAAACTCCAGGCTGCGCCAGCTGCGCCTCCATCGGGCGCAGTGACGTCGCCGAAAACCGTAAGCCCGGCCGTGACCTCCGTGACGTCCTCGACGACCACATCGTCGGCGATGATGTAGGCTTCAAGCCGCTCGCGAATCACCGCCGCGGATGAAAAATAGCTCACGATCCAAGCCTCCCGCGCCGAGACGATTCGCACGAAACTGTCCGCCAGCACTTTTCCCTTTTGATTCAGCCAGAGCCCATACGTGGCTTCGCTTTCCGTGCACAGATGCAAATCATTGGTAAACTGCCCCTGCAGAAAGGTTAGGGAATCCTCCCCGGAAACCCGCAGGCAGGCCGCGGGTCGCCAGCGATGAAATCGCTGCTCTGGCGTCGGATTCATTGATTTAATAAGACGCTATTTTGGAACTACTAGCGGAATAAAGTGGGAGAAAATGATAACTTTGAGTTGACGATGCCGGAAAGGCATATATCTATCAACTCATCAGTTTAACACTTCTCCCGCCTAGCGGGAGTTTTGGGGTAACTAAGAAAGCAAAGGCCGGCCACTTAGGGGTAAGTGGCCGGCCACTTTTTTGCCCAAATTTGCCCAAATGCCAAGAATTCGCGCCGCGGACACCGGGCTTGCGCCCGTCCAGCCTGCCCCGCCAAGCTCGCGGTTTATGCAGAGAACATCGGACATCAATGTCGTCGAGACGCGCGCCCTGCCCTCGCCCGCCGCGCTGCTCGCCGAGTTGCCGAAGAGCGAAGCACAGGCCGAGTTCGTCTCCCGCGCGCGCCAGGGAATTCACCGGCTCATCTTCACCGACGATAAGCGATTTCTCCTGATCCTCGGACCGTGCTCGATCCATGATCTGGCGGCGGGCCGCGAGTATGCGCGGCGCCTGGCGGCGCTGGCGCGCGAGGTGTCCGACCGCGTCATGATCGTGATGCGCGTGTATTTCGAAAAACCGCGCACCACGGTCGGCTGGAAGGGCCTGATCATGGACCCGAACCTCGACGGCTCGCATGACATCGCCGCCGGCCTGCGGCTCGCGCGGACGTTCCTGCGCGACGTGCTCGACCTCGGGCTGCCCACCGCAACCGAGCTGCTCGATCCCATCACGCCGCAATACATCGCCGACCTGATCTGCTGGTCCGCCATCGGTGCCCGTACCGCCGAATCGCAGACGCACCGCCAGATGGCTTCGGGTCTCTCCATGCCGCTCGGCTTCAAGAACGGCACCGATGGCTCCATCGCCACCGCGATCAACGCCATCAAGGCCGCCGCCCAGCCGCACACCTTCCTCGGCATCAACCTCGACGGCTCCGCCTCCGCCATCGTCACCCGCGGCAACCCCGACTGCCACGTCGTCCTCCGTGGCGGTGGCACCGGGCCCAACTACTCGCCCGCGCATATTGCGCAGACCGAACAGCTCCTCACCAAGGCCGGCCTCACCAAGTCCATCCTCGTGGACTGCTCGCACGACAACTCCGCCAAGCAGCCCGAGCGCCAGCCCAACGTGATGCGCGAAGTGCTCGCGCAGATCGCCGCCGGCAACGCCTCCATCATGGGCGCGATGATCGAGAGCAACCTCGGCGCCGGCAGCCAGCCCTTCCCGCAACCGAAGGAAAAGCTCCGTTATGGCGTTTCCATCACCGACGCCTGCATCGACTGGCCGACCACGGAAAGCCTCGTCCGCGAGATCCACGCCGCTCTCGCCCCACGGTTTGAATGAGCTCTGCGCGCTGTCATGCGATCTGAACTGGCGCAGTATCACAAAGGGCGTCTGACCGCATTCGCGATCGTTTCAATCGCCGCGCTGGTCATCGGTTTGGTCCTCCAGCATCACGGGTGGCAACGGGGGTGGCAGATTTTCGGTGTCTCCACGCGCAATGTTGCCTGGCTGGACCTCAGGGTGATCACCGCGGCGGCCCAAACCGCCGCCGAGGGCGGCAATCCCTATCTGGCCAACCCCCACGATCCCACCGGACGCACTTTCAATTATCCCTCGCTCTGGCTCCGAATTTTCCCCGGGAATTTCACCTCTGTCGCCTTGGCTTCTGTCGCCCTGGGCTTCGCGGCCGCCGCGTGCGGCACCGCGCTGCTCTGGATGAAATCATTCGGCGCGCGCGCCGGCGCATTCGCCGGCCTTCTGCTCATTTCACCCTCGCTCCTGCTGGCGGTGGAACGCGGCAACACCGATCTCGCGATGTTCGCGGTGGTGGGCGTGTCCCTGCTCGCCCTCGACTCGCGGGACCGCCTGCCCGGCTACCTGGGCATCTTCGGGTTGTCGCTCGCCAGTGTCCTGAAGCTGTATCCCGCCATCGCACTCGTATTCGTGGCCGTGGCTGGCCCAGGGACGCTTCGGCGCGTGGCGCAATTCGCCCTCGTGATTTTTGCCGTGTGGCTCGGCCTACATTGGCCCGAAACGACGGCCTCTCTCTGGAACACGCAAATCGGCGGAGTCCATTCCTATGGCCGCACGGTGCTGCCCTTCGCCCTGGAACTCTACGCGCGCGCCCATGGCCAGGTTCTCGACCGCGCTCCGCTCGACCTCCTTGCCAAGGTGCTGACCGCGGTGATCCTGGCGGCGATGGGTTGGTTCGGTTTCAAACTCGCCGCCAAGACTCAGCTCCCGGAACCCATCACCCACCGGGAAGTCGGCTTTCTGACGGGAGCGTCGATCTACGTGCTCACGTTCCTTGCGGGTTCCAACTTCAACTACCGGCTGTGGTTCCTGCTCTTCACCCTGCCTTGGTTGCTGCCCAAGGCAGGGCAAGATCACCCGGCGGCGCGCTGGGCCCGGATTGCCCTGGCCAGTTTCTTCGTCCTGGCCTACGCCAGCGCGGTGTGGTGGGTTCCTCTCGTCTGGGTCGCGCAAGCCGCGAGCTGGCTGCTTTTCGCGGCGCTCACGGTGTTGCTGGCCAGCTGCGCCACCTCCTGGTTGCGCCGGACTTCCACCCAGGTTTGACGGAACCTCGTCCGCGAGCTCCACGCCACCTTCGCGCCGCGGTTCGCGTAAAAGCCTTGGACCGCCACGAAACACCCCAAACACACGAAAGCCGGCTAGTAGTTATTGTGACCCATGCCGGGTTGCGGCCTTAAGATTCACGTCCCCGTAAGTTCTTTCGTGTTTTTCGTGTGTTTCGTGGTTAGCTCCTTCCCCTCCCATGAAAACTCCCCTTCGCGTCGCCGTCACCGGTGCAGCCGGCCAGATCGGTTATTCCCTCCTCTTCCGCATCGCGTCCGGCGCGATGTTCGGACCCGACCAGCCGGTCATCCTCCAGCTGATCGAGGCCCCCATCGAAAAGGCGATGAAAGCGCTCGAGGGCGTCGCGATGGAACTCGATGACTGCGCCTTTCCGCTGCTGAAGGGCATCGTCCAGACCGACCAGGCCGCGGTCGGATTCAAGGACGCCAACTGGTGCCTGCTCGTCGGCGCCAAGCCGCGCGGACCCGGCATGGAGCGCGCCGACCTGCTCAAGGACAACGGCAAGATTTTCATCGGGCAGGGCCAGGTCATCGATGCAGTCGCCGCCGCGGATGCGCGCGTGGCCGTCGTCGGCAACCCCGCGAACACGAATTGCATGATCGCCGCCAGCCAGGCGAAGCGCCTGTCCGCCGATCGTTTCACCGCGATGGTGCGGCTCGACCAGAACCGTGCGCAGACCCAGCTGGCGAAGAAAGCCGGCGTCGATCTCACCGTCGTCAAAGACATCTTCATCTACGGCAATCACAGCCCGACCATGTTTCCGGCCTTTGCCCACGCCACGATCAACGGCCAGCTTGCGACCTCCGTCATCACCGACACCGCGTGGCTGCAGGGATCGTTCTGCGAAGCCGTCGGCAAGCGCGGCGCAGCCATCATCGCGGCCCGCGGCGCTTCGTCCGCCGCCTCCGCGGCCAATGCGCTCGTGGATCATGTCCGCTCGCTCGTGACTCCCGGCGCGATTCATTCCGTCGCCGTCAAATCGAACGGCCATTATGGCTTCGATGCCAACGTCTGGGCCGGCATGCCCGTCCGCACGACGACGCCCGGCAGCTACGAGGTCATCACCGGCTACGCGATGGACGATTTTGCCAAGTCGAAGATCGCCGCGACGAACAAGGAGCTCGTGGAAGAGCGCGCCTTCGTCGCGGACATGATCGCGTGATTTGCGCGATGGTTTGAGGTAGGGCGGGTCTCCGACCCGCCTTCCGACAAGGGAAATGTGTCATCTATTAAATGACACTGCGCCGAGCCAAGAGAGGCAGGTCAAAGCCCTGCCCTACCCCGGCTCACCCGAGCCGCAGCGTCTGGCTCCCCGGCCGCAAGGCGGTTTCCTTCCCCGCCCAGACGAACACGCCGGTCGTTTCCGGCGGGAGCTCGACCGTGGCCTCGACGCGGCCGCCGGAAAACTTTGCGCGCAACCGGATCGTGCCGCGCGGATGCGGCAGGTCGCTGTCAATTTTCTGCAAGCTGCCTGGTTGCGGCGCGATGCGCACCTGCTTGAAACCCGGCGCTGCCGGGCGGATGCCCGCGATGGTCGCCTGCAGGTGGAACACCGGATGCGCGCCCCAGGCGTGGCAGTCCGACCGCGCCGGCTCGGGACTCTCGACGGGCGTCTTGAAGCCCTGCTGCAGCAAGCCGCGCCACATGTCCAGCCGCGGCAGGATCAGGTCCGCGCGGCCCGCGCGGCCGAGCGCCTCGAACAGGTAGTGCTGAAAATAAATCGTCGCCGCCGCGAGCCCGTTGGCCGCCGGGTCCGCCCACAACGTCGGATCGGGGATCCGCAAGCCTCCGATCACGGCAAGCGCCTGGGCGTGCTGACTGAACGTCGCATGCGATTCCTCGTCCGCCCACAGCCCGCGCGGTTCGTCCCAGAAGACGCGGGCCAGCGTCGCCGCCAGCGATTGCGCCCGCTCCGACCAGCGTTGCGCCATGCGCGGATCGCCCGACCATGTTTCCAGGTCAGCCGCGCTGCGTAGCGTCAGGAGATAATGCAAATTGACCAGCGCCGAGCGCCGGCCCTCCCATTGGCCGGGCGGCCAGCCCGCATACCAGCCGGGCACCCAGTCAACGAACAGCCAGCCCGGCGGCTTCTTCAATAGTCCGTCGGCATCTTCCTCGGTTTGCAGCGCCTCCAGCAGCGCCCGCAGGCCGGGCATCCGCTGACGCAGCCACGGCTCGTCGTCCCGCCACAGCGCAAAGTCATGCAGCATCCACGGCCAGATCATGGCAAAGGTGGCACCTTCCTGCCGCACCGCCGCCGGGTGCCGCATCCGCGGATACCCGCCGCGCCCCCGCGAAAAATCGAACAGCTCCATGCCGCGCCGCGGCAGCCGGTCATCCCCCGCAAACACATACGCGAGCAGCATCTGGATGCGCGTATCCGCCACATACATCATCTGTTCGTAATACGGACAATCGACAAAGACCTCGTGCATGCACGCGCGCAGGCCGCGCTCGCTCAGTTCCAGGATCGGCGCGATCGTCGGATCATCCGTCGTCAGCGCCATGCGCGGCTCCAGCGGGAATCCCGTGCGCTCCACGCCCAGCGTGTGCAACACCACCGGCTTCGCGCCGACCTTTACGCGCAGCAGTAGGTAGCGTCCGGCGCGCCACCACGGCGTGCTCGTCCACCGCCGGCCCGCACCGCCCAGCCGCCAGGTGTCGCCGAAGCCCATGAAGGTCTTGCCCGCGATGGCACCGCGATCGCCCTTGGGCCCGGGAGTGTTGTCGATCGCGGCATCGAGCCGGTCGAAGAGCGACTCCGCCCAGTCCCAGCGCACCGTCGTTCCCGCTCCGCCCGAAAACTCCAGCACCGGGTAGCCGCACAGGTAGTCATCGGTGTCGATCAGCACCGTCGCCTCATGCCGGGCGGGCAGCGTCAGGGCCGCAGTGCCCTGCAGCAGGCGCGTCCAGCCCGTCACGCGCTCGGCGGAAACCTCGCCACCAAACTTCACGTGCCGCGCGGCATTCACCCGCGGCAGCCAGGCGCGGACGCGTCCGCCCCGCCACCTATCGTGCCGCTGCTCCGGCAGGCCCGACGGCTGCAGCTGCCAGCCGTCGGCGACGATGCCCGTGAGATTGACGGTGATGGGTTCGCGCACGACGGCGGGCTTCACCCACGACACCCGGCGCGCATCGAGCTTCGCGAGATCCATTTCGGCCGAACAACCGATCACGTGATAGGATCGGTTGAGTTTCTTGCCCCACGCCAGGCCTGCGAGACGGGCCACTTTCCATCCGGCGGTGCCGGTGGAAAAGCGGGCGGCCGCCGGGCCGAGTCCGGCGCAGCCGAAGCCGCTGCGCCACGTCATGCGGCCTTCCGGCGACTCGGGCGGCGCGGCCCACCAGACCATGGCTTCCAGCCGGTGCGCCCCGGTCTTCAATGTCAGTTCGTAGGTCGCATACGACCAATGCGCGGCATCACCCGTGTCGGGCCCGCGCGCGATCAAGGCGCCGTCCAGCGCCAGCGCGAAAACGAGGTCCGCGCTCACCTGGAGCCGCACCCTCTCGGCGCGCGCCGATTTCACCGCGAGGCGGAAAAGGACCGCGCCCGGTTCATTTGCCGGCAACTGCGGGTGCCACAGCCACGCCGCGCCGTCGAGCGCCTGCCGCGGCACCATGTTCGGCGTGCCATGCGGCACCATCGGGTTGGCGATGCGGCGGCATACGGCTTCTCCGGCAAAGGGGGCAAAAAGCATCCCCCGGCTTAGCGGGCGGGGCGCCGGGCGGGCGAGTGATTTTTTCGCGGGCGACTCAGGCCATCAGTCCGGCCAGCGTCGGGTCCATGCTGAACGCGCCCCGCACGGCGGCAAAATCCGCCATCAGTTCATGCGGCGCGCCCGCCCGCGGAAACACCATCATGAGCGCCGCACCCGAGCAGCGCACCTGCGCCCCGACGCCCTCGACGCGGATCAGGCATTCGCGGCAGTCCGACGGATAACTCACCGCCAGCCCGCCCTCGCCATTGAGCGCCTCGATCACGTCGATCACGGACTCGACCCGCACGCCTTTCTTCAGCGCGAAGGAAATCTCCGTGAACTTCCCGGCGAAAATGGCGGCGAACTCCTCGCGCTGCGCCAGTTCCCCGCTGCGCAGGTCGCGCAGCGTCGTCGTGACGGCGTAGCGCGCCGGCGTGGCCTCCTCGAGCGCGTAGAGTATTTCTACGGTAAAATCCCTCGCGGTCAGCACGGCGCCCGCGCCGGCCACGTTGAGTGCGACGTCCTTCCGCTTGTAGCCGAGTCGTGCGCGCGCGTCTTGAAACAGCCTCTCCGCCTGACCCGCCAGCTCGCGCTCGCAGATCTTGCCCAGAAACGCGTTGGTCACCGCGTTCGCCGCATCCGGCACGGTGTGATGCCCTTTCTTGAAGCCGCCCAGCGTCTTCACCAGCCCGCCGCCGCGGCCGATGAAGCTGATGGCCGCAATGATATTGGAGAGAAGTTCGCCCGTCATGCGCCGCCGAGCAAACCGGGCACATCCCGCACCGCCAACCGAAAACGACCGGCGCCTCAGGCGGCCGTCCGGTGGTGGCGGCGGCAGAGCGAGACCAGGCCGACGATGGCCAGCACCGGCAGCCAGATCGGCGACAGCACGGCCAGCAGCACCAGCACCACCGCCAGCAGTCCGGCCACCAGTGAAAGTCCGGTGGCCGCCACCGCGGCCACCCCGCTCAGCAGCACGGTGCCGATGACCAGCATGGCCGCCAGCCCCAGCATCACCGGCACGAGCAGGATCGGGCAGACGTGAAGGATGATCAGCCCAAGCGCCCCGAAGAGGAGGATTTTCCAGAAGGGTTTCATAGTCTGAGAACACGGTCATCCCAAAAAAGTCGCAGCCAAGTTGACCAGCCCGCCCTCATTGTGGCCGGCTCAAGGCCGCACCGGCAGGCCGGGCCGGGTGGCCTGGCGCGTCACATAGCAGTTGCCAGCCCGCACGTTCCCCACCAAAAACTGCCGGCCGGTTTAATTCCAATCGGTTCTCCCGTTCTGCGATGGTCACCTCTGCCCCCCTGTTTTCCTACAAACACGAGCTCGACTCGTCGCCCGAGGCTTTCGGTGAGCTGCGCGCGTCCGCCGAATTCATCGGCCGGCCGGAGGTCCTCAACCAGCGGCTCAACGAGGATGGCTATCTTTTCATCCCCGGTTTCTTTAACCGCGACCTGATCCTCGCGGCGCGCGCGGCGGTAACGGACCGCCTCGCGGCCGAGGACGCGCTGGACCCCGCGCTTCCGTCCATCGAGGGCATGACCCGGCCCGGCAAGGCGCTGGGTTATCGCGGTGATCTCGCCAAGGACAACCCGGCGATCGACCGGGTCGTCTATGGACCGGAGCTGCTCGGTTTTTATGCGGAGCTTTTCGGCGAGCCGGTGCGACACTTCAACCACACTTGGTTTCGCGCGATCAGTCACGGTCAGGGCACGCCGCCCCACTGCGACCTAGTGTACATGAGCCGCGGCACCCACCAATTGCTGACCTGCTGGATTCCCTACGGCGAGGTGCCGCTCGAGGTCGGCGGTCTCATGGTGCTCGAGCATTCGCACCGGCAGACAGCGCGCCTGCGGAACTATCTCGAGGTCGACGTGGACCTCTATTGCGAAAACCGCCCGAGGGAAGTCGAGAAGGTCAAGGGCAAGGGCGGCTGGAGCCATCCGGGTTACCTGACCAACAATCCCACGTCCCTGCGCGAAAAACTGGGCGGGCGCTGGCTCACCTGCGGCCATTGGCGGCCCGGCGATTTTCTCACCTTCAAGATGACGATGATCCACGCGAGCCTCGACAATCAGACGGATCGCGTGCGGCTCTCGTCCGACACCCGCTACCAGCGGGCCAGCCAGCCGGCCGATGCGCGCTGGGTCGGAGCCAATCCCGCCGGCCATGGACCGTTTGCGAAGCGCGGGATGATTTGTTGATCGAGGAAGGGCGCGTTAAGGATAACGCGCCCTACCTTACGTCCTTCGTCGACTCGAGGTTGAGGTTCATCTGGAACGCCAGGCCCTCGGACATCGTCTGCCCTGCTTCCATTTCATGCTGGCGGACGCGCTGCCGCTCGCCCGCCGGCGTGGCATCCGCCAGCTCGGCGTTGGCCACGATCAGGGTGTCCTGCGGTTTCACCAGCAATAGGGTGTTGCGCATCTCGTTTTGCAGGTCCGTGCGAATCGCCTTCGGCATCACCTCGTCCAACACCTTGGCAAACGCCTCGACGCTGCCCTGCTCGCCAGCCAGCCGGTGAAAATTGCGGTTCCACGCGGCATTAACCTCGGAGCCGATAAAATCATAGGCTGCCTGGCCTAATGAATAGCCTTCCTGGTAGGTGCGGAATTCCTTGATCTCCTCCGGCAATTTCACGCCGTTGACCGACGGCAGCCACAGGCTGTGGTCGGTGAAGAGCTGGTTGCCCTCCACGCTCGTCAGGAACCGCAGGAAGTCGATCGCCTCCTCCGGATGCGCGCTGTTCTTGTTGAGATACATCGCGAGCGATGTCTCGCCCTGGCCCTCGCCGCCGATGCCGATGATGTAGCGGCCCACCTCGGGATCGTCCGGCTGCACGTTGGGCAGCCGCATGGGCACCACCTTGAAAGGCGCCATGCGGCGCAGGCTGGTGGCGTCCCACGTGCCGGTGTAGATGAACACGGCCTCGCCGCGAAAAAACTCCTGCATCGCGTCGTCGCGGTGCAGCTGCAGGAAGCCCGGCTTCATCGCCTGCGCCACCTCGCGTACCAGCTGCAGGCCCGCGGCCACCTCGGGCCGGCGGTAATTCCAGCGACCCGCCAGATACGCCGCGAGCACGTCCCGGTTGTACATGAAGAGATAGCCGCGGTCATCGAGCTCGCGGTCCACGCCCAGCAGCGGGGCCGTGAAGATCGGGCCAACGATCCACAGCCCGTTGTCCCGGCTGCCGGCAAGACCGGAGACGACCCAGCCCGTGCGCCGGGAGTAGGCCTTCACCTCGGCAAAAATCCGGCGCAGGTCATCGAAGGATTTCGGCGCGGCAGTCGAGCCAGTGGCCGCCCGCAGCAGGTCGAGGTTGCAGAACAGCCGCACGGTCGTCTCCGAGATCGTCACCGCGTAAACCTGGCCCGGGTCGGGCGAGTCGCGCCGCGGGCCGAGCAGGTTGTCGTGAAAGGTTTTTTCCCAGGGAATCCCCGCCTGCGAGGTGCCGCGGTTGTAGGGATTGGGCTTGGCCAGCTCCGCCGTGAGCGGCGTGAAATAGCGCGCGGGGATGTCCTTCTGCCCGGGAATCCACGCGCCCCACTCCAACAGGTCGGGGCCGGTGTCGCCGGCGAGATTCGAGCGCATCCACTGCGGATAGACCGAGGCGCCCGGGATGAGCACCTGCACCACCCGCACGCGCGGGTTGAGCTCCTCGTACCGCTGGATTGCGGCCGCGATCCCGTCCGGCGGGCCACGCTCGATCTGCCAGTGCGCAAACCGGATCGTGACCGGCCGTTCCTGAATGACCGGGGTCGAGCGGGTGAAGACCCACCACACGGCGACGCCATAAGCCGCGAGGAGCAGCCACATGCTGAGGTGTTTCTTGCGCCATTTCATGGGCGACCCTCCGGCGCGAGCTGGCGTTCCGCCTCCTGCAGCTTTTGCCTCACCGTCCACGCGCGGATGTTGGTCGGGTATTCGTGGAGGTATTTCTCCAAATACTCCCTGGCCTGGACCGGCAGCCCGGCCCGCAACGACAGCACGCCGATCTGCACGATCAGGTCTTCGCGGGCCGTGCCCGAAATCCCGCCAATCCGGTCCGCCGCCACGAGGTGCGGCAGGAAACGCCCGAAGGGTTGGTTGAGCGCCACGCCCGCCTGCCCGATCTGCAGGTGCAGGTCGCGTTGCAGGAGTGTCTCGTGGATTTGCGCCAGCAGCGCCTCGGCTGGCGCCAGCCGGTCACCGCCGGCCGGGGTCATGGCGGGCAGCACATAAAGTTCCAGCATCGCCAGCTTCACGAGGCCGAGTTGCGCCCAATGACTTTGCGGCTGGCGGGCGAAGAGCTCCCGGTAAAACTCCGCCGCCCTCGCGTAGTCCGGTTGCGAATAATGCAACTGCTGCAGCCGCGCCCGCAGGTAGCCGGCCTCGGCGGCGATCTCGTCGTCCCCCGCCGCCAGCTCCGTGAAGATCGTGTCCGCCGCGCGCATATTGTCATCGGTCGCCGGCTGCAGGCTCATCCAGGCCGCCGCCCGGGCGAGCCGCGCTGGCCGCGACGTCTCGTTGCCGTCGATGCTCCGCAGCACGTCCTTCGGCCGGCTGTTCGCCAGGGATGTCCAGGCCGGATTCAGGTCAGCGGGCGCGGTGGCGCCCACCACCAGCAGCGGCCAGATCAGCAGGAGCAGAACAGAACGCGCAATGCGCGGGAGCGGCAAAACCGAATGCACCCAGCCATGGTGGAACTTCGTCCCCATGCGACAAGAACTACCGCAAACAAAAAATTGCCCGTGTCATTTCACCGGACCCGCCACGTCCAGCTGCCGGCTCATTTGCAGCATCAGCGCCTCGGACTGGGTCTGGGAACTCTCCAGCCGCTCGCGCGCCACCGGCAGCCGCCCATCCTGCGGTGACCGCTGGCTGAGCGCCGCGTTGGCCATGATGCCCACATCCTGCGGCCGCACGATGATCGCCCGGTTGCTGACTTCCTTGCGCAAATCCGTCCGCGCCGCCGCCGGCATCTCCGCCTCCATCGCGTCCACAAACTGGTCCACGCTCCCATGCGTCTCGGTCAGCAGGTACAGGTTGCGGAAAATGGCCGCACCGACCGTCGAGCCCATCAGCATGTATTCCGCGCCGAAGGAATAGCAGTCGAGCGGGGTTTTATACGCGGCGATGGCGGCCGGCACCTTGACCTCCCGCACCGACGGCAGCCAGCCGCTGTGGTCCGTGAACAGCTGGTTGCCCTCCACACTGGTCATGAAATGCATGAAATCGATGGCCTCCTTGGGATGCGCACTCTGCTTGTTGAGATAAAATTCCATCGCCGTCCCGCCGCCGCCGTCGGCGAACGCGCCGTAGAGATAGGGCCCCATCACCGGGTCGTCCTTCGTCGGCTGGGGAAAGCGCAGCACGTCAATCGGGAAGGTCGCCAGACTCCGGATGCTGGTGCCGTCCCACGTGCCCGCAAAGATGAACACCGCGTCGCCCCGCAGGAATTCCTGCGTCGCGGCGTCGCGCAGCGACTGGAGGAAACCCGGCTTCATGCTCATGCTGACCTCGCGCATCAGCGTCAGCCCGGCCTTGGCCTCCGGCGAACGGTAGCTCCAGCGCCCGCCGAGATACAGGCCCAGTTCATCGTAGGTATAGAGCGCGAGGGTGCCGTGGCGGTCGTTGCGCTGGCTGCTCTTCATCATCGAGCCCCCGAGCAGGAACTGCATGAGCCAGCTCGCGTTGTCGCGGGCCCCGGCCATGGAATAAATCGGCCGGCCGGTGCGGGTGGCGTAGGCGGCGACTTCCCGGAAAAGGATGCGCAGCTCCGCGAAGGTCTGCGGCGTCTTGTCCGACCCCGTGATCGCCCGCAGCAAGTCCCGGTTGCAGAACAGCCGCTCGGAGACCTCCGTCAACGTCGCGGCATAAAACTGGCCCGGGTCGGGCGCGTTCACCCGCTGGTTGGACAGGCCGTCGGTGAACGTCTGCACCCAGGCAACTTTCTCCAGCGCCGTGCCCTTGTTGTAGGGATTCGGCCGCATCATCTCGTCGGTGATCGGCTCAAAATAACGCGCCGGAATGTCCGTCAGGCCGTCGAGCCACACGCCATACTCGATCAGGTCCGCGCCCGTGCCGCCGACGAGATTGGTGCGCATCCACTGGTTGTAGACCCGGCCGGGCACGAGCACCTGCTCCACCTTCACCCGCGGATTGAGTTCCTCGTAGCGGCGGATGATCGCATCCACGCCATCGGGCGGACCCTTTTCGATCTGCCAGTGCGCGATGCGGATCGTCACCGGCCGGCTCGACACCACCGGCGCCGAGCGCGTGAAGACCCAATACACGGCGACGGCATAACCGATCGCCAGCAGGCTGAACCCGGGATGGCGGATGCGGCTTTTCTTCATGGCCGGGTCTCCTTCGCCTTGGCCTCAAGCGCCGCGAGATCCTCCAGCCGCTGCCGCACCGTGACGCTGCGCAGGTTGGGCGTGAAGTCGCGCAGGTAGGCCTCGAAGTAGGCCCGCGCCTGCGCATAGTGTCCCGCCCGCAACGACAGCTCGCCGAGCTCGATGGCGAGATCCTCGGGCACCTGGCCGACGAGCCCGCCGATCCGGTTCACCTCGATCAGGTGCGGCAGCACGGTGTCGAGCGGTTGCTCGTAAAAGGTCCCGGCGCGGGCGATCTGCAGGTGCAGGTCGCGCTGCAATTTCTCCTCGTGGATGCGCGCCAGCAGCGCCGTCGCCGCCGCGATCCGCTCCGCGGGTGCCGCGGGCTCCGGCAGTGTGTAAAGGATCAGCAGGCCGAGCTTCACGAGGCCCAGTTGCGCCCAGTGGCTCTCCGGATGCCGCTCCGCCAGCGCCCGATAGAGCGCCGCGGCCCGGATATAATCCGGCTGCTGGTAATGCACCTGATAAAGTCGCGCCTGCATGTAGGCGGCCGCGTCCGCGATTTCGTCCTCGCCGCGCGCCAGCGACTCGAACGCCGCCTCGGCTTCATGCAGCCGGTCCGGCGTCACCGGCTGGTAATCCACCGCCACCACCGCCTGCGCAAAGGCCTGCTCGCGCGTCGGCGTGCCCTTGATCTGGTCGAGCCGGACATAGGCGTCCCTGACCAGGTGATTGGCCATGAGTTGCCAGGCCGCCGTGGTCTCCTCGGCGGCCGGCGCGCCCTTCAAAACGAAGGGCAGCAACGCAAGACTCAGCCAGACGCCGCACCAGCGGCGCAACTTGAGGATAGGGGCAAGCACGCCTCCATGGTGGAAGTGCCGCCCGCCACGACAAGAACTACCTGTGCCTGCGCCGCATTTTTTGCCGAAAAATCAGCGGCCATCGTCTTCGGTAGGGCGTGACCGCTCGGCGCGCCGTTCGCTGTAGGGCGGGGTCGCTGACCCCGCCTTGGCCGTTCCGAGGTAGGGCGAGTCGTCCTCGACGAGCCGCGTCTTTGATCGGCTCATCCAGAGGATTCGCCCTACCTTCCAAACCGGCGAGGTCTCCGACCCCGCCCTACATTTCGCGAACGGAGCTCACAGAATCCCCCGCTCCAGCCAGGTGTGCTCGCCGGCGAGGATTTCCTGCGCCAGGTCGTAGCCGTGCTGGTCAGTATTGTGCCCGACGCCGGCAAAATTCTGCGCGACCCGCACGTGCGCCTGCGCAGCAAAATCATCCACCAGGGTGAAAATCTTGGCCTCGGGCTCGCCGTCCCGCAGCAGCTTCTGCGCAAACACGCAGGTCGCCGCGATGGCAAAGAGGTCGGCCCCGATGTCCGCCAGCCGGGCGAGCAGCACCTGCCGCTTCTCCAGCTTCACGCCATATTTCACCATCTGGTGGAACAGCGTGCGCGCGAGCTTGCGGCTGAGCGCCGCGACCCGGTTGAAATGGCGCGCGAGGTGCGGGTGCATGTCCGCCGGCGCGCTCCCGTTGAACGGCAGCCACTGCGCGGGATACCACAGCGAGTAGAATTTCGCGGCGGCCCAGGCGCTCTTGAGCCGCTCGCCCCACGGACGCTCGGAGTTGAGCGCCACCCCGGCGATCTTGAGATGCGGATCGAGCGCCTCGCGCATGATGAAGAGCCGCATGATCTCCGAGGAGCCCTCGAAGATGGTCGTCACGCGGTTGTCGCGCATCAGGCGCTCGACGGGGTGCGGCTTTTCGCCGCGCGCCTTCAGCGACTGCACGTCCTCATAGCCGCGACCGCCGCGAATCTGCATCACGTCGTCGAGGCACAGCCAGGCCTTCTCGGTGCCCCACAGCTTGCAAATCGAGGCCTCGAGGCGGATGTCGGCCTTCTTGTCGCGGTCCACGATGCGCGAGGTGACGATCAGCATCGCCTCCATCGCAAACGCATGGGCGGCGATCCGGCGGATTTTTTCCGCAATCGCCGCGTGCTGCCCGATGGGCACGCCCCACTGGACCCGTTCCGCGCCCCACTCGCGCGCAATCGCGAGCGAGCGTTTCGCCACGCCAATGCTCGATGCGGGAATCGACAGCCGGCCGGCATTGAGGGTCGACAGCGCGACTTTCAACCCGCGGCCCTCGCCGCCGACAATGTTCGCCTTCGGCACGCGGACCGCGGTGAAGCCAATGACGCCATTGTAGAGCGCATGCAGGCCCATGAACTGGCAGCGGTGCTTCACCTCAATCCCCGGGGATTTCGCCTCCACGACGAAGGCGGTGAGTTGGGTGCGCGGCTTGCCGTCGACGATCTTCGGCGGCGTCCGGACGACGACGATGAACAGCCCGGCGCGCGTGCCGTTGGAGCACCAGAGTTTCTCCCCGGTGATGAGATAGTCGTCGCCGTCCGGCTTCGCCTCGGTCGTGAGGCGCGCCGGATCGGAGCCCACGCCCGACTCGGTCAGGGCGAAGGCCGACAGTTCGCCGCCGGCGACGCGCGGGAGAAATCTCTGCTTCTGCTCGGGCGTGCCGAAGAGCATGAGCGGCTGCGACACGCCGACCGACTGGTGCACCGAGACATGCGAGAAGATGTTCATGCAGTGGCTGGCGATCAGCAGGCAGGCCCGGCAATAGGTCGTCTGCGAAAACCCCAGCCCGCCGTATTCCCGCGACACCTTGATGCCGTAGGCGCCGAGCCGGGCCAACCCCGCCATCACCTCCGGCGGAATCTCGCCCGTGCGGTCGATCAGGTCGGGATCTACGTGATCCCGCAGAAATGCCCCCAGGTCCGCGAAGAACTGGTCGGCCCGCGCCTTTTCCGCGGCGTCAATTTCGGTGACGGGATAAAGTTTGCCGGGCCGGCAGCGGCCCATGAAGAGATGCGCGACGAAGCTGAGGTCGTCGTGCGATTCGCGCGCGGCTTCCGTAACCTGCAGCGCGGCGCGCTGCCCTTCGTTCATCTTGGACATGTCGATGACGGAGCGGCCGTCATCGGGTTTTGGGGGTGGAGTTTCGAGAGCGGACATGGGGTTGGCGGCACACCGGGCCACGGTTGATTTTTCCCACTTAACTCCGACTTTATGACACGGTCAACGGCCCCGCCGCCGATCGCTGCAGTCTATATGCCCGCGACTTGCCCCCGTGAGCCGGGCTTATCGCCCCCCGGGCCCGCCCAGATCCGGCACCGCCAGCTGCACTCCGCCCTGCTCGGCCGAGTCGTGTGCGACCAGCCCCGGAATCATGTAACGCGTCGCCTGCCAGATGTGATTGGGCGGCTGCTCGCCGGTGACGCACGCCTTGACGAAGTCGTCCACGAGAAACTGGTGCGAGCCCCAGTGGTTGTTCGGCATGGCCGCAAATTCCTTCGGCAGCCGCGCGGTGTCCTGCGCCGCCGCCGTGCCGCCATACACGCCGGGCCGCAGCGTGAGGATGTCATCGAGCCGCTTGGTGTCCGCGAACCCCTTGCCGATGAGCACGCGGCCGGCCTGCGTGTATTCGAAACTGGCCTCGGTGCCGCAGAGCGTCATGAACTCGCCGCCGGGATGGCCCACGCGGCGGAATTCGTTGATGCGGGCGCACGCGCCGTCGCTCATCGCGAACAGCGCGGTCTCGTTGGAGAACGCATTGTGGTATTTATTGACCTTCGGGTCGTAGATCCCGTCGGGGTGCCGGTCGCGCCAGCCGAGCGCCGACACGTGCGTCATGTGTGCGCCGGTGACGCCCACCACCTGGCTGACCGAATGGGTGGCATAGTGCATCGGCGGCGAACCGGCGAGCTCGAGAAATTTGTCGCCCGTGCGGGCGCGAATGATCCCGCGTGAGTCGATGCTCGTGATGTCCCAGTCGTGATGGTAACTCGCCTCGGCGTAGGTGATGTCGCCGAAGACGCCGCGCCGGTGCTGCTCACGGCACCACACCACGTGCGGGTAATAGTAGCTCGTCTCGCCCAGCATGTAGATGCGGCCAGTCTGCTCGACCGTGCGCATGACCTCGGTGATTTCGGGAATGGTTTCCGCGCAGGGCACCGCCGAGTAAACGTGCTTGCCCGCCCTCAGGGACTTCACCGCCTGCGGCCCGTGCAACCAGTGCTGGGTGATGATCGCGACCGCATCCACGTCCGTGCCCAGGATGTCGTCCAGCGAGGGACAGGTGCGCGAAATGCCGAATCGCTCCGCGTTGGCCCGCAGCTTCGCCGCGTCGAGATCGCAGAGCACGACCTCGCGCACCAGCGGATGGGCCTTGAACAGCGGGATGAACCCCTGGGCCATCTGGCCCGTGCCCACCATGCCGATCTTGATGGTCATGAATGGAGAAAAAACGTTCCCGCGGATAACGCGAATGGCCGCGGATGGCTTGTCATTCTGAGCGCAGCGAAGAATCCCGTGCGACTTTGCTTGCCACATCCAATTGGATTCTTCGCTGCGCTCAGAATGACAAATGGCTTGGGTTCGTTTCGGGGAATAAAATTAATCGATTCCGGATCAGCATCCGTATTCATCCGTGCTATCCGCGGAAATGATTGGGTGCGATCACTCATTTCGCCGCCCTCGCCGCATTTTCGATCGCCGACCGCATCTCCTCCACATTCCGGATCACGGCGTCGTTGTCGCCGAGTTTTTTGGGATCGCGGAACGCCTCGAGCGCCGCCGCCACCGGCGCCGGCAGCTGGCCGCCGTTATGTTCGCGCAGCCAGCGCAACTTTTCAAATTCCTCGGCGCCGTCGCGCATCATCTCCCAGTGGACCGAACTGCGCGGTCCCGGATAGAGCAGGAACTCGTCGCCCGGCGGCAGGTCGCGCCGCCACGGGTGGCAGGAATAGAGCGTTTCCACGAGCGGATTCTCCGGCCAGGTCGAGAGCGCCCAGCGCGCCATGCCGCTGTACCCGTTCACGCTCGCGTAATAGCCCACCCACACCGCCTCGGCCGGCGGGCTCGTGACGAAGGTGTTCGGCCGCTTTGGGTCGAGGCAGATGTAGAAGGTCGTGACCTTGCCCTCGCGGTGGCGCTGCGCGATGTCGCGCATCAGGTCGTCGCCGGCATGGTCGAGGATGATGGTGAAGTCCTCCAGATTGAGGCCGGTGTAATGCGACGACGTCTGGTTGCCCGCCAACGCGGCCTTCAAGCCCGGGGCGTTGGCGCGCATCACCTCCACCATTGCCTTCATCATCGCCGCCGGCGCCTCGTCCACGCCGATCCGCGTGCGCTCCAGCCAGCCCTTCGCCGCGAGGTGTCGTTCGAAATCCTTCAAAAACGGCCCCCAGTAGTCCGCATAGCTCGCCGTGCCCGGTTCGCACATCGCCGTCCGCAGGTCACCCGTGACGGCGTCGGTGTATTCCAGTCCGCCCGACCAGGTCAGCATGGAGTAGCAGTTGATCTGCTGCGTGATCCCGCAGCTCATCGCGAAATCCACATAGCGGTCGAACACGTCGTAATCAAATCTCCACGAGCCGTCCGGCAGCTTCAGGTGCGTCACCATCGTCCCGTAATCGTCGAAATCGCGCCGGCCCCACGGCCGCGCGGTGATGGTCGCCGTGATGACCTTCTGCGCGGCATGGGCCAGCTCGAGCAGGTACGGCCGCATCACCTGGAAATGCTCGTCGCTCCACGGCTTCACGCCGTGCATGCGCGCGATCGACCAGGGATGCTGGAAGACATCCAAGTGATACTTCCAGTCCGCCGGCGCCGGGAGCGTCGCCGGCAGAATCTTCAGCCAAAGCGGAAACACCTTCGGCGCGGTGCCATCGGCCCGCAGCGTCAGCGTGCCGGCATACTCCCCGGGCTCGGCGTCGCGCGGCGTCTCCACCGTCAGCCAGGCGGCGCGATACGAGCCGGCCGGCATGTCCACGCGCTCCGCATCATCCAGCACGTCGCCGACGAGCTGGCCGTCCGCCAGGACGTTGCGCACGAACCGCGTGCGCACCGCCGCGGCCGGCAGTGCGTGGCCCGCCGCGTTGATCAGCGGCGACACCGTCACGCGCAGGCCCGGTCGCTCGGCCGACGTCCAGACGACAAACTGCCCGTGCACGCGCTCGCCCCGCCAGGCCGTCGCTCGCCAGGCCGCCGCCCGGTCCTCGATCGGCACATTGCTGGCGTCGTACTGGTGGTCGAGGTCGCCCACCGCGCCTTCCAACCCGCGGCCGGTCGGTTGCGGGTAGGCGGAAAGCTTGGCAAGCATCGGCCCCTCGCCCGGTTTCGAGCTGCCGGTGACCGTGATCCGCACCGCGCGCACGCGCACCGGCGCGGCCAGCACGATCTCCAGTCCCTCGGCCGGGATCAGCGCCGTTCCCGTGCGCTGGTCGTGGAGCAGCTGCCAGTTCGTTCCGTCCGCGGAGCCCTCGATGAAGAAATTGAACACCCGCGTGTTCGGCGCCCGAAGGTGGAGATTCAGCTGCGCGATTTCCCGCACCTCCGGCAGTTCAAATTTGAGCCACGAGGGAAACACCTTCGAGGTCCAGTACATCACCGTGTCGTCGTGAATGTCATGGTCCTGCGCCAAGTCCGGCCGCTGTTCGTCGTCGTAAGCCGAGCACGTCATCGTCGCGCCGCGCAAGACGTCGCCATAACCCGCCCGACTCAGCAAGGGGGGTCGCGGCTCATAGGGAAAATGACGCGCGACAAAGGGCGTAGTGGCCGGCGCCGCGAAAGCCGTGGTCGCCATCAATCCAATGAAACCCCCGAGACCAACCAAACGCTTGATCATGATGAGCCCGAAGCTGGCGGCTGGTCATCGGGTCTTCAACGCGTTTCCCATCGAATAATCTCCGTCCCCAGGCCGCAGATCTTATTTGCCGCGAAGAACGCAAAGGGCACGAAGCCCAAGCCCCGGATTTATTAACCACTGACTTCCCGGTTTCCTGGCTTCCTCCTCCAAAATTCCGTGGCATAGGCGGCTCGTCCTTCGCGCCCTTTGCGGTCTTTGCGGTCTTTACGGTAAAAATCCTTCCTCCGCCGCACATTCACGTTCGCAAATTCACCCGCCCCGCCTAAACCCAGCGCAACCCCGCAGTCCGATGCCGCCCCCGCATTCCGAACCCTACCTCAGCGCCAACGAGCGCCACCCCGAGCGCTCCCTCCAGTTCGATTTCGTCCGGGCCACCGAAAATGCCGCGCTCAGCGCCGTCGCCTGGCTCGGCCGCGGCGACAAGGAATCGGCGGACTCCGCCGCCAGCGACGCCATCCGCGGCACACTGGAGCAGAGCGATTTTTGCGGCGAAGTCGTGATCGGCGAGGGCATCAAGGACAACGCCCCGGGAATCTTCCTCGGCGAGAAAATCGGTTCCTGGAAATTCCCCTCCCCGCGCTTCAACATCGCCGTGGATCCCATCGACGGCACCACGAACATCTCGAAGGGCCTGCCCAATTCCATCTCCGTCATGGCCGCCGCGCACGTGCCGCATGGCGCCGCGGCGGCCATGGTCAACATCCCGACGTTTTATTCCGAGAAACTCGCCTATGGCCCCGATGTCGTCGCCGCGATGGCGCGGGATGCGTCGCTGCGCTTCACCCTCGACACGCCCGTCGCGCAGATTTTGGAGCGCGTCGCCACCGCGCTCGGCAAGAACGCGCATCAAGTCTATGTCGTCGTGCTCGACCGTCCGCGGCATGCGAAACTCATCGCCGAAATCCGCGCGGCCGGCGCGGCGCTGCGGCTGATTTCCGACGGCGACGTGACCGCGGCCGTCTCGCCCTCATTGCACGACACCGGCATCGATCTTTACCTGGGGACCGGCGGTTCGCCCGAGGGCGTGCTCACCGCGGCGGGCGTGCTCGCGCTCGGCGGCGACCAGCAATTGCGCATGTGGCCGCGCGACGACGCCGAGCGCGCCGAAATCAAGGCTTCGCCCGCCGCAGCCGACCTCGGGCGGATTTACTACGCCAAGGACCTGATCACCAGCCCGAGCGCCATTTTCTGCGCCACCGGCATCAGCGACAGCGCGCTGCTGCCCGGGGTGCGGCTCATCGGCCGCAAGGTCATCACGCACTCCATCCTGATGCGTTCGCAAAGCCGCACCTTGCGCTACATCAAGACGGTGCACGATCTCGATTTTAAAACCGTCCGCCGCTCGCCCGACCGGAAGGATCACTATGTGTAGGCGCCAGGCTGTAAACGGTAAGCCATAGGCTCCAAATCATGGAGACTCGGACTGTTTGATCTTCGTGCTCTTGGTGAGCTTAGTGGTAAAATTCCGGTTTAGCTTTCAGCCTAAAGCTTGCCGCTTATCGCTTAAAGCTTTCCCACCCATGCCCAAGGTTCTCACCCCCGCCCAGATCGCACAGTTTCACCGCGACGGCTACGTGCACCCGATTCGCGTCATGTCGGAGACGCAGGCGGCGGCGTTGCGCGCCCGGCTGGAGGCGTTCGAGGCCGCGGCGGGCGGTCCGCTCAAGGGCAACCTCCGCCACAAGACCCATCTGCTCTTTGCCTGGCTGGCCGATCTCGTGCACCACGAGACCATTCTCGATGCCGTGGAGGATCTCCATGGCCCGGATTTGTTCTGCTGGTCCTCGAGCTTCTTCATCAAGGAGCCGCGCAATCCCGCCTTCGTGTCCTGGCACCAGGACTCGACCTACTGGGGCCTCAACCGGCCCGACGTCGTGACGGCCTGGATCGCCCTCTCGCCTTCCATCAAGGCCAATGGCGCAATGGAGGTCATTCCCGGGTCCCACCGCCTCAGCCAGATCCCGCACCGCGACACGTTCGCCAAGGACAACATGCTCACGCGCGGCCAGGAAGTCGCGGTGGAGGTTGATGCGACCAAGGCCGTGATGATCGAGCTGCAGCCCGGCGAAATGTCGCTGCATCATGTGCTGCTGGTGCACGGCTCGGCGCCGAATCCCTCCGATCTTCGCCGCATCGGATTTGCGGCGCGGTACATTCCCACGTCGGTCAAGCAGCTCGCCGGCGAATGCGACTCGGCCACGCTGGTGCGCGGCGTCGATGCCCACGGGCATTTCGAGCACGAGCCGCGCGCCACGCGCGACCTCGATCCGGCCTTCGTCGCCCTGCACCGCGACATCGCCGAGCGGAACGCGCGGATCCTCTATCGCGGGACCAGTGTGAAAGATTTCAACCAGACTGCGCGCTGAGGCGCGGCGGTCCGGTTATTTTTTCGCCTTCTGGGCCTTTTCCTTCGGCGCCGGCACCACCAGCACCGGACACGTCGCCTTCAACAGGACGCCGTGCGTCGTGCTGCCGACCAGCAGGTCGTAAAACGCCGTGTGCCCATGCGAACCCATCACGATGAAGTCCGCGCCGAGATCCTCCGCCTGCTTGAGAATGTAGGCCGCCGGCGCGCCGGTGCATTGCCGCGTCTCGCTCTCGATGCCCTCCTCCTTGAGCCGGGCCGCCAGGCGCGCGAGATGCTTGGCGGCGGCTTTTTCGCTGACCAGCATGATCTCAGCGATGTTTGTCATGTACGGGGCGTATTCGCTCGTGATCACCGGCGGTTCAGTGACGTTCAGCAGGACCACGCGGCCGTTCTGCGCCCGCGCCAGTGCGGCCGCCGCGGCGACCACTGGATCGGTGATCGCTGAAAAATCGACAGGGGTGAGGATCGTTTTCATACTCATAACTTTAGCATAAGTCCGGGCGCGGGCTGCGCGTGAATTGCCGGAGCCTGCGCGGATTTTGGCGGTGTCCCCCCGCGGAACAGCGCCCGCTTTTCGGTTCTGGTTGGTCATGGGTTTACATGGACCCGGCGGCGGGCCGTTTGCTCCCCGCTTGCGTTTTGCGCCGCCCCGCCCATGGTCCGCCTCCCGTTCTTTGATTGGTCGCACCCACCGATCGTTTCCTACTTCCTCCTTCTTACTTCTTAACTCTTGCTTCTTCCTTTCCATTTTTGGGGGTGTTCCGGATTCGACCCTTGGTTGGCGTGCGCCGCTGCCTGCCGAGAATGAAGGTTTCTCGTAAATCCTCCTTCACAAAAATAATAGGCAACAACGAAGAAATGCTACTGGCTGCTTAATTAAGCACCCACGTTTGCCCGGCGACACCTGCTAGCCGGAGCGAACGACGACAGCAGGAATAGTGCGCGGAGCCGTCCGCGGTGCGCGCACCGTATCTTCAATCCGGGGACTGGCTGGGGCCTGAGTGCGCGTGAACACTTGGTCCCGGTGAGATTAAGTTACGCTATGCATGGTAGACGCGGTGCGCAAAGGTCAGGGGCACGCGGGTTCAACTCCCGCCACCTCCACCACTTTAAGCCCTGATAGCAGGGCAGTTAAGTTGTGAGCGAAGCTAGGTTGCCCGGTTGACGTGGCAACCTCAGCATGAGCAATCACACTACATTCGCCGTCAGCCGGTTTGAAAACCGGAATGGCGTCACGTCCTGGCGAGTCGACGGGCATCTGCACGGTGTTCGCGTCCGCCGGAATTTCAAAACGCGAGAAGACGCCGCAGCCGAAAAGGCCGCCTTTGAATTGAAGTCCCTGCAGGCCGTATCCGGCCTGCACGCCGCCACCACGTTTCTCACCGAGGACCAGTTGCGTGAAGCCGAATCCGTATTCCGGCGCCTCATCGGCCAGCAATATTCATTGAGCCGTTTTGTCGACTATGCGCTCGCCAATTTCCGCGAGCCGGTGCGAGACGTTCCTTTGGCCACTGCGGTGGCCGAATACGTTGCCACCAAGCGCAAGGAACACGACCAAACGCTCTTGTCCGAGCGCCAGCTCCGTTCGATCACATATGAGCTCGAAACGTTCAAGACGCGGTTCCCGGCATCCATGTTGGCGCAGTTTTCCGCCGCTTCGCTCCTGCCCTACCTGGAACGCGGCAACCCGGCGCTAAAGACCTACAATAACCGCCGCGGCCTGCTCTCCACGTTCTTCAAGTTCGCTTTTCGGAAGGATTGGATTGCCGCCAATCCCGTCGAAAAAACCCCTCATCACCGAATCCGCCACCGCCGCGGCTCAGCCACCACCATCACTGCCGAGCAGGCTGCCAGGCTCATGGCCTACGTGGAGACCTTCCGAGGCGGCGTGCTCGTGCCCTACTTCGCGCTCTGCCTCTTTGCGGGCATTCGCCCGTGTGTGCTTTGTGGGGAAATTACTCGGCTCCAACCGGAGAAGGTCCGCCTGGACGTAGGCGTGATTCATATCGAACCCGAGGTGGCAAAGGTCCGGATGAAACGCTTGGTCACGATCCAGCCCAATCTTGCGGCCTGGCTGCACGCCTACCCACTGGACCGGTTTCCGATCATTCCCCGCAATGCGCAAAAAGTCCGCCGGAAGGTTTTCGAAGCGTTCGGCCTCACGCACGATGTGCTCCGGCACACGTTCATTTCGATGTTCGTCGGAAAGTTCCGGTCGATGGGCGAAGCGGCACTGCAGGCCGGCAATTCCGAGAGCATTATTCGCAAGCACTATCTCGACTTGAAGAGCAAAGAGGAGGCCGAGCAGTTTTTTAGCATCCTCCCGAGCCTTGCGCCGGCCGCCACCGCGCCGGCAAAACCAAACGACACAGTGTCGCCTGCGTCCATCGCGGCTTGAGTGCAGCCAGTCCCTGTTTACTGCGGTTGACCGGCAAGCAGGAGCATGAATATACCGCCAATCCTCACCCCCACTCAAAACCCGATGACGGATATTCTCGGCCTTCGCCTGTGCGGGATATTCCCGACAGGAAAGGAACCCTCGGTGCGCACGTTGCGGGAGTGGACGAAGCTCCGGCGCATCCCGCACCACCGCATCGGGCATTTCGTGTATTACGATCCTTCCGAGGTTGCCGTCCACATCCGCACCAAACTGAAGGTGGCGGCGCGGGGGTAAAAGTAGCGCGCATCGCTTGGCGCATCCAATACGACACGTCATGTGTCGCTTCCCGGCTGATGTAAAAAACGCAACACGTGTTGCGTTTTCTTACATATCCAGACCCGACGGATTCTAAGGATCAGCCAGCAGCTGCACTTCCAGTCGCACGATGAACGCTTCACGCGGCTGAAGGCTGGCGCGGTGAGCTGCCGGCAAATCACGCAGGCAGCTCACTTCAAAAGTGCAGATGCCTTCCAGGATTCCCCGAAGGTTCTCCCCGACCACAATCACGCGGTGATGAGGGAAAAAGAGCTCGATCCGCTCCAAGTCTTCCACGTGGCAAAAGCTGCAGGCGTCGAGGCGAGACCAGGGCAGCGCCCATTCCTTGGCCTGCCATGGGCAGAGCGTGACCATGGCAACCGGGCGACAATCCTTTTCAACGCAGCGAATGGGGACACCCCTTATCACCGCGAAAGATTCTCTTAGATTGCTCATAAATGGATACTTCGATGGTTGGTTTGGGTCGCCGTCATCCGAAAGAAAGCTTCATCGCGGCGAATGCGCTCTGCCGCTACCATGGAGCGTTGGGTCCACTCCGATGGGCGCACGTCAATCGACGGAGCACCCTTCAGCTTCAAATCCATCGCGAGTTCGCGCTCACCCGCCTGCTGAACGTGGATGCGTAGCGCCTCCTTATCCGGGGTGAAAATCAACACCCGCTTCCGCCCGCGAGAAATCGTCACATACCATTGGTGCGCGTCGGTCGCGGCGCGGCTGGCGGCATCCGCCAGAATCACCGTATCCACGGTCTTACCCTGCGAGCCGTAGGATGTGACCGCATAACCGCGCACCAGGAGGCGCTGGGCCGGCGCGAGCGTTTTTCTCGCTCCAGCGCCGGCCTCGATCACGAGTGACCCATTCGGTGTGATTTCGCGGACAGTGACCAGTTCGCCGTTATTCAGTCGGGATCCTTCAACGGATTTGCCGTTGAACTTAAGTTGGAGCCGGTCGCCGGCGGCGATCTCTAGTGCCTTCGCGGTGGCGACCGTGAAGCGGTCGGCGTAGCGATAGCTCATCGTGCTCTGAACACCGTTCTTTTCGAGGATGACGCCATGCTCATTCGCCCCGACGACGGGGTAGCGCTCGCCTCTGGCGAAACGACCGTAGCCACGGATGAAACACGCATAGTGCCCCGCTTGATAAAAGCGCGCATCCCGCTTCTGGGCCTCGTCCAAATCGACCGGCTGGTAGGTCGTGAGGGTCGCGCCGGCACCCAGCTTACCGGCATCCTGCAATTTCGCCCGGATAACTTCGTTGACGTTCCGCACCTCCTCGCGCGTTTGCGCGACGACCAGCGCCCGTTCTTTACGTTCGACCGCAGCGAGGTATTCCACCGCGAGCGCATCGCGCCGGCCTTCGTCGCCGACTTCCCGGATGCAGCCGAGCCCGTCGAGCGCGTCAAAGGACGCCGCGACGTTGCCATCTGCCGCTGCCTGCACCGCACCCCGGTAAGCCCGAATAAACGCCCGCTGCGAGGCTGTGTCGCCCAGTTGAGGGTCCTGCCTGCGAATGGTCTGAATGATGGCAGGCTTGAGCCCCGCGTGCCTCTCTATGGCACGCAGCGCATCCGATGCCGCGACCGCGCCATGCTGGCGAGTGTCGCCCGACAGGATCAGCCGGCCACGGT
>OCZT010001207.1_pt1 | contig 26772 bp, 25 predicted proteins | sample 1539031 | NCBI WGS metagenome assembly OCZT01 (sample SAMEA3539308, study PRJEB22396) | soil metagenome | biome: tundra; feature: field; material: soil | place: USA | collected 2010-05 | depth 0.15 m | reverse complement strand
TACTTCCACGGGCCAATCGTCCGCTTCACATGGACCTTGAGCTCCTCGTACAGCACCTGATCGGAATCATTCGCCGTACAGTCGCCGAGCACCACATATGCCTTCGGCTTGATCAGACCATCGGCGTCCTCGGCGGGCACGACGGCGGCCTCGATCACCAGCGGATGGCTGATCAATGCCTCCTCGACCTCGAACGGCGACACCCAAATGCCGCTGACTTTGAACATGTCGTCGGTACGGCCACAGTAGGTGTAGACCCCGTCCGCACGCCGAAAGTATTTGTCGCCGGTGCGGGTCCACTCGCCGACAAAGGTGCGACGCGATTTTTCGCGCTGGTTCCAGTAGCCCGCCGCCGCCGATTCGCCGTTTACCAGAAGCTCGCCGATTTCATTGTCGGCGACGTCCCGCCCTTCTTCGTCGATCAGCCTGAGCTCGTAGCCATGCACTGGCACCCCTGACGTGCCGTACTCCACGGCATCCGGAAGATTGGTCAGAAAGAGATGCCCCATCTCGGTCGAGCCGACGCCGTTCACGATATCGATCCCGAATTGTTCCTTCCAGGCGATTCCGACATGCGCCGGCAATGGTTCACCGGCCGAAAAACATAAACGCAGCCGGCGCGACATGTTTTCCAACGTGCATTCCGGATCGGCAAGAATGGCGGCGTAGAGGGTAGGAACCGCAAAAAACATCGTCGGCTGATACCCTCGCAGCACCTCGAAGACGGTCTGCGGGGTCGGCCGCTCCGGATAAAATACCGAAGTTGCTCCCACCCACATCGGACAAAACAACGCGTTTGCGAGGCCATAGGAGAAGAACAGTTTCGCCGCGGAAAACACGACGTCATCTTCGCGATAGCCGATGCGCCGCTTGCCGGCACTCTCCGCCACGACCCTTGGGCTCGAATGCACATGCATGACCCCTTTGGGCATTCCTGTCGTGCCGGATGAATAGAGCCAATATGCAACATCATCGGCGCAGGTCCGGGCCGGCGCCGAGCCTTCGTTCTCGGCGGCCAACAGCATGTCGAGGCGCGGCTTCGATGCAGGGCCTCCGCCCACGACGACGATCCTCTTGAGATCCGGCAAGCCCACCGCTGCCTCTTCGATAAGAGGAAGCAAGGCGGCTGAAACAAATACCGCCTTGGAGCGCGAATCTTCGAGCAAGTAGCGATACTGGTCGACCGTTATCCGCGTATTGATCAGAACCGGAACGATGCCGGCCCGTATTGCTCCCCAGAACAGGATCGGAAAGTCAACCGTGTCGAGCAGCACGATTGCGATCCGGTTTTCCTTTTCGATGCCGAGACGCGCCAGCATCGGGCCAATGCGCGCCGCTGCGTCCCGCAGCTCCGCGTAGGTCAGATTGCGAGAAGGATCGATGAAAGCGGTCTTGTCGCCGCGGCCTTCGGCGACGTTCCGATCAACGAAATCGACAGCAGCATTGTAATCACGAACTGTCATCGCCGGCCTCGCCGATCAGACCCCTGTCTACCGACGAATCGAAAGCCGTTCCTTGACTTCGGTCAGGTGAAACCTCGATCGTTTGGACGATTTGGTCGCATGTCTTGACTTATGTCATGGAACATCGACCCCAAAGGGAAGAGATTATTGACTTGGAGGATCGTTTCGATGGATGCACCGGCCCCGCAGAAAACGATGCGTCTGCTGAAATTGAAGCTCAACGGGCGGGTGCGCGAAGACGCGGTCGCGGAAGGACAATTGCTCGTCGACTACCTGCGTGACGTAACCCAGCTCACCGGCGTGAAAACCGGCTGTGACGGCGGCGAGTGCGGGGCATGCACGGTATTGATCGACGACGAGCCGGTGCCGTCCTGTATCGTGCTTGCGGCCCGCTGCGAGGGTCGTCACATCGAAACCATCGAAGGCCTGACGAAGCACGGCAAGCTCAGCCGCCTGCAGCGCGCCTTTCACGAGAAACTGGGGGCGCAGTGCGGCTTTTGCACGCCCGGAATGATTATGGCGGCGGAAGGCCTGCTACGCCGCAATCCGTCGCCTACCGACGACGAGATACGCGCCGCCCTGTCCGGAAATCTCTGTCGCTGCACGGGCTATGTGAAAATTCTTGAATCGGTCAAGTCGGCAGCGGAAATCAACTCATGACTGCTGAACCAATTGCAAATGGTGGTCTCAGCCGCCGCGGCGTCCCCCTGATCGACGGGATCGAGAAGGTTACCGGGCGGGCGCGCTATACCGCCGATTTGGACCACGCGGGCGCACTCGTCGGACGCATCCTCCGAAGCCCGGTGAGCCACGGAGAAATCATCAGGCTCGACGTGTCCCGGGCCCGTGCGCTTGAGGGCGTGGAGGCGATCGTCACGGGCGATGACTGCAGCCTGACCTATGGCGTACTCCCCATCGCCATGAACGAATATCCGCTGGCCCGGGGTCGCGTACGCTACCGCGGCGAGCCCATAGCAGCCGTGGCCGCCGTCGACGCCGAAACGGCCGAGCGCGCGCTCAAGCTGATCGAGTTGGAGCTGCGCGAGCTGCCTGCCTATTACACGTCGGAAGATTCTCGCGGGCCCGGCGCGATGTTGCTGCACGACAACAAAGCCGGCAATCTGGAACGCGAAGTTCATCACGAATTTGGCGATTGGCGGCAGGGGTTCGAAACGGCGGATCTCGTTCGTCAGGTCAAGATCAATTGCGCGGAGGTCAACCACGCCCAGATTGAGCCGCACGTCTGCCTCATGGATTACGATCCGATCGCTGACCGGCTTTTGGTCCAGAGCGTTTCACAAGTCGGTTATTATCTGCACCTGATGCTCGCGCGGTGCCTTCAGATGAATGAAGCGCAAATCCGTGTGGTGAAACCCTTTGTCGGCGGTGGTTTCGGAGCGCGCGTCGAAGTTCTGAATTTTGAAATCATCACCGCTCTCCTCGCGCGCGCCGCCGGCGGCAAGGTCTTGATGCGCCTGACCCGGGAGGAGACGTTTCTCACTCACCGCGCGCGCCCGCAGACCGACGTCACCCTTCGGATTGGCATGCGGCGCGACGGCCGGTTTACCGCGTGCGCCTGCGAAGTGGTGCAGCGCGGCGGCGCCTATGCCGGATACGGTATCGTGACGATCCTTTATGCCGGCGCGCTGTTGCAGGGCCTCTATGACATTCCGGCGCTCAAATACGACGGTTACCGGGTCTACACCAATCTTCCGCCCTGCGGCGCCATGCGCGGACATGGTTCGGTCGACATGCGCCACACCTTCGAGTGTCTCGTCGACCGGATGGCGCGCGAACTCGGACTGGATCCGTTCGTTGTGCGCCGCGCCAATCTGTTGCAGGCGCCGACCCGGACGCTGAACGATCTGATGGTCAACAGCTACGGACTCGCCGAATGTCTCGACAAGGTCGAGCGGGCAAGCCGATGGCGTGAGCGCGCGGGTCGTATGCCGCCGGGCAAAGGCCTCGGCATGGCCTGTTCCCACTATGTCAGCGGCTCCGCCAAGCCGATCCATTTCACCGGCGAACCGCACGCCGTGGTGAACCTGCGACTGGACTTCGACGGCGGGATCACGGCGCTGACGGGCGCGGCCGATATCGGCCAGGGATCCTCGACGATGGTCGCGATCGCCGTAGCCGAAACGCTGGACATCCCGCTCGATCGCATCCGCGTCATCGCCGGCGATTCGGCGATCACGCCAAAGGACAACGGCGCCTACTCGTCACGGATCACTTTCATGGTGGGCAACGCGGCGATCGACGCCGCAAAGCAGCTGAAAGCGGTCCTTGTTGCCGCCGCGGCACGCAAGCTCGAGGCCCGCCCGGAACAGGTTGAATGCATCGGCGAAACGTTTCGCGTCGGTGCTGGCGATCAGTCGACGCTGCCCTTCGCCGAAGTTGTCGCTGCGGCGCTGGTCGACGGGGGCGCACTCACCGTGAAGGGAACTTTCACCTGCCCGCCGGAATCCCAGGGCGGCAAGCATCGTGGCGGCGCCGTCGGTTCCACCATGGGGTTCAGTTACGCTGCTCAGGTGGTCGAGGTGAGCATCGACGATGCGACCGGGTTGGTGACGATCGACAAAGTATGGGTCGCGCTGGATTGCGGCCATGCGATCAATCCGCTCGCGGTGGTGGGACAGATCGAGGGATCGGTTTGGATGGGGATGGGCCAGGCGCTATGCGAAGAAACCCGCTATCTTGAGGGTTTGCCGGCCCATGCCAGTTTCCTCGAATATCGCATGCCGACGATGGCGGAATCTCCCCCGATCGAAGTCCATATCGTGGAAAGCCACGATCCGTTCGGGCCATTCGGAGCAAAGGAGGCAAGCGAGGGCGCGTTGGCCGGCTTCCCGCCGGCCATGGTCAACGCAATTGCCAACGCCATCGGCATCGACTTCGACGAACTGCCGGTGACCCCCGACCGGGTCGTCGAAGCACTCATCCAGCGCCGCCGGAAGGCGAAGCTCACCCGTATTTCGAAGGCCGCATCGTGACTACAGCCTTAGCCGAGCTGCGTCTCGCGCAACCCACCACCCTCAAAGAGGCGATCGCAACGCTGCTTTCGCATCCACGAAGCCGCGTGATCGCGGGCGGAACAGACCTGCTGGTGAACATTCGTCGTGGCATCAGCCGGCCGGATTTGCTGGTCGACATTTCCGGTATCGACGAACTTGCCGAGATCAATTCCAACGACGGCGGAATGACGATCGGCGCCGGCGTCACGATCGCATCGATTGCGGGCAACGCCACGATCGGGACGCACTATCGTGCCCTGGCGCAGGCTGCCGGCGCCATCGCCGCGCCAGGTCACCGCAATCTGGCAACGCTCGGCGGAAATCTGTGCCTCGATACTCGCTGCATTTACTACAATCAAAGCGAATGGTGGCGGAACGCGAATTCATACTGCCTCAAGAACCGGGGCGATATTTGTCACGTTGCCCCGCAAGGCAAACGCTGTCACGCCGCCTTTAGCGGCGATCTTGCACCGGCTCTGCTCGTTCTCGGCGCCGAGGTAGACATTGTCGGCGCGCAGGGCGTTCGGCGAATTCCGTTACAGGAGCTTTATGTCGAGGACGGCAAGGCGCATCTTGCCTTGGCGGACGGCGAACTCGTCGCCGGCGTTCATCTCCCCGCCAACCCGCCAATGTCGGCCTATGCGAAAGTGCGGATGCGCGGCGCCATCGACTATCCGCTGGCCGGAGTAGCGGTTTCGCTCGCGCTATCCGGCGCAGGCATCGGTTCGCTCCGGATCGCGTTGACAGGCACCAATTCCTGTCCCTTGCTTTTGTCGGGCACCGATGCCTTCGCGCTCCGATCCGTCGATGACCGGCTCCTGCAGGAGATCGATCGGCTCGTGCAGAAGCAAGTCCAGCCGATGCGGACCACCCTTGCGTCCGCCAACTATCGGAGGGTATCGGCCGCGGCGCTTGCGCGGCGGCTGACCGCAAGCCTGTTCGCTGAAGGCTGCGCCTGAATGTTCTTATGACGCCCGGCCGCAAAAAGCGGAACGCCCCTGACAAGGCAATCGCCCAACCTAACCTGGGTCGCAGGAGAGCAATCCAGCGTCACGCGCCCGTGCTCCGCCATCGGTCGGTCACTTCGTTGAGTTGGGCAGGACCGCCGTAGCCTCAAGTTCAATCTTTGCAGGGGTGTCGAGAAGATCGTTGACAAAGATCATACTCATCGCGGGGTAGTGGTTTCCCATCAGCGACTTCCAGATGCGACCCAGTTCGCGCCTGTTGGCGAGGTAGGCCGGTTTGTCGATACAGAACGCCGTAATCCTGCAGATATGGGTCGCCTCGCCGCCTGCCTGGGCGAGAATCGCGAGTATGTTCTTGAGCGCCTGCTCAAATTGCGGAACGAGCTGTTCGCTCTGGAAATGCTGCTCGGCGTTCCAACCGACCTGACCGGCAATGAATACAATTTGGCCAGCTGCGACGCTAATTCCGTTCGCATAACCGATCGGTGGCTGCCAGCCAGGTGGATGAAGACTCTGCGTCAGCAATGGAACATCTTTGCCGCGGCTGGATCCGAAAGCATCAAACATGATCGGCGAGCTCCCGCGCTTGCCCGCATCGACTTGCCATATACGAATCGGCCACGACTCCCTGGGCCACCTGTCGCCGGCCGGCCGCAATCTGACGCAGCGCAGCCACGTCTTTGACCTCGACACGCGACGCATCGACAATGACGCCTATCGTTCTCAACTTCGCGAAGGCGCGCGACAACGACTCCGGTTGCAGGCCGAGTTGTCCTGCTATCAAGCTCTTGTCATAGGGCAGCGCAAGCGCGCAATGACCCTGCTCCGTCACCGACAGCGACACCAGAAATTCGGCCAGCCGCTGAACTCCGCTTTGAGCCTTGAGTTGCTTTATGTGCTGGACGAGATAACTCATATGCTGAGAGATCGACGCCACCATCGACATTGCAATATCGGGATTGTCGCGAATACAGCGGACGACGTGATCCGCGGGGATCCGCGCGACGCGTGCTGCGCCTACTGCTTCCGCAGTAGCAAGATATCGGTTTCCGGTAAATGCGACCGCCTCTGCAAAGCTGCCGCCTTTCGTCATCGTCTCTATTACAGTCTCGTCGCCCGATGACGAACTGCAATAAAGTTTTACCCAACCATGGATCACGATAAAAAATGCGGTTGCCGGTTCGTCCTCACGAAAAATCAATTCATGCGGCCGCAACGTGACCGCTTTCGCGGGCGCGATGATGTGCTCGACAGTTTCCGGCTTCAGTCCGCGAAATACCGCGATGCGCGCAATAACTTGAAGATCACCGGCGGTCAATTTTGATTCCATAGCCAGATCTCCAGTCAGTCGCGAAAACCCGGGCAAATGCGCAGGCAGGTCGACCGTGTTCGCGTCATCGGCATTTGACCTATGTTGATCTTGGTTTCCGCCAGTCGGTGGTCACCGACAGCACGCACAGTTCGTCCGCCCGCACGACGACAAATTTGGCGAATGTCCTGTCGTCGTCATTGCCGTTGATTTCTTGATTGGCGCGCGCCGCTGCGCTGTCGCGCTGGCTGGCGTCGCAATCTCCGCACCTGCCCCCGGCGGGAACAATGACGGAGCGATCTATATACCACAGGGCGTTGGCACCAGCCTCGATGACACGGCCACCGACGCCGCGGCAGACCTCTTGCTGTTCATGCGTCGTAAGCTTGCCGTCGCCGTTAGCATCAAAATCGGCGCGATTTGCTTCGCGCCCGTCAATCTCGACAACAACCTCATCCGGCCCCAGATTGTTGATGTCGGATTCCACGGGATCAAGCTGGCGGGGCGAGCCGCCTGTTGTCCAACCGACCGGCTTTGCGATCATTAGACCATCCTCCCTTGGGCTATTGCGAATTATCTTGCTTTTCGTTGAAACTGTCTCCGACAGGGACTCCGACTGCATTGATTCAAATCAACGGGAACTATTGAGCTGCATCCTGGCGACTACGTGGGCTGCGTGTTCAGCCGCATCTCTTCGCCGCATCCGGCGTGCTCCGCTTGTTAAAGACGATATCAGCGTCCACCCTTGGACGTTTCGGATCGAAATGCGCGAGAGGTTCGGCCAGCCGCAAGGAAGCCAGGCACCGCCGCGCAAGCTCCTGGTAGATTTTTGTCGCCTCGCTTTTCCTGGCGAGTTCGTCCACTGAAAGCTCTCGCAGGACCCGCGCGGGAACGCCCGCTGCCAGATGACGAGCCGGCACTTCGGCGCCTGCCTTCACGAAACTCATCGCCCCGATCATCGCCGCTTCGCCGATCCGCGCGTAATCCATCACTACGGCGTTCATCCCGATGAGGACGTTGGGGCCGAGCTGCGCGCTGTGAACGATCGCGCCGTGCCCGATGTGGCCATTGACCCCGACGACACAATCGAAGCCCGGCATGCTGTGCAGTGTGCAATTGTCCTGGACGTTCGATCCCTTGCAGACGATGATTCGTCCAAAATCGCCCCGAAGTGACGCGCAGGGGCCGATATAGCATCCTTCCTCTATGATCACGTCGCCGATCAGAACCGCCTCAGGGTGAACGAAGCTGAGCGGATGAACGACCGGCGTCACGCCATCAATCGAATAGACCTTCAAGGGGACCGATTGCATAGCATCGCTCCTGCGCATTTTTCAGGAATGAAGCTGTTCATATTTCGCCTGCAATTCCTCCGGCGTCTCCGGCCAATCCGGATCTGCGACAATGCAATTCGCCGGACAAACGAGCTTGCATTGCGGTTCTTCCTCGGCGCCGACACATTCCGTGCAACGCAAGGCATTAATGGTAAATATCGGTTCGCCAGCAGAGATCGCTTCGTTGGGACAGACCGGACGGCAAGCATCGCATGCGGTGCAGTCTTCATTGATCAAGAGCGCCATATTGATATCTCCTTTGTAATATTGCTCAGGCGGCCACGGCTTGCTCGGCGAGGCGCGCCAGTTTTTCGTGCCGGAAGGCGCCCCACAGCGCCGCACCGATGGCGCCGGCATAAATCGCATCGGGATGGCTCTCGATCGGCATCTTGACCTTCTCGCGAACCATCGATTCCTTCATTGCCTCGACAAGGCCGGCGTCCAGCGCCAGGCCGCCGGTCATCTGGATGGGTCCGTCAATCCCGCCGATCGTCTTCAGGAGCTTAGCCAGACGATCCGCCATCGAATCGTGGATTCCCTTGAGAATATTGGACGCCGTAATGCCGCGAGACACCATGTTGATGACATCAGTCTCAGCGAGCACCGCGCAGATCCCGGAGACTTTCTCCGGATTGTCGGCCTGTTTCGACAGGGTGCCGATCTCGTCCTGGGCGATGCCAAGATAACGCGCGATATTCTCCAGAAACTGGCCGGAGCCCGACGCACATTGGCTCGTCATCTTGTAGTTCAGCACCTTGCCGCGCTCGTCGAGGCGGATGGCGCGGCCGTGCAGGGCGCCGACATCGAGCGCGGCGCGGCAATCCGGACGCAGATAGATGGCGCCGCGGGCATGGGTGGTCATGGAATAGAAATGGCCGGTATGGAAATGCAGCGCCTCCCCTTCGCCCGTTGTCGCGCAGTACGCGACGTCCCCGCGTTTCAGACCGGCCTCCGCCAGAACGTCGTCGTAGATCTGTTCCGCCAGCTTCATGGGATCGCGCTGGCGCATGCGGTCAACGCGCTTGACGAGGCACGTTTCATTGCCACCTTCCACATTGAAAAGCGCAACCTTGATGGCGCCGGTTCCGACATCGACCCCTGCTGTGATAGGCATGAAATTCTCCTCCTTCAGGACGCGATTGCGCGACGCGCGAATTCGGCGGCGCCGAGCGCGCCCGTGTAGATGGAATCCGGATTGATGTTGATCGTCACCTCACCGTAGTTTTCCTTGATCAGCTTGCGCAGTTCCCGAACCGCTGCCTCATTCTTGGCGACGCCGCCGGTGAAGGTGAACTCGTCCGTCACGCCGCCCGATCGCGAGATGATGGAGATTGCGCGCAAGATAATCGCCCGATGAAGGCCGGCCAGAATGTCCTCGCGCTTTTCACCCAGCGACAGACGATCGCGCAATTCGGCGCCGGCAAACACGGTGCATGTGGAATTTATGCGCGCCGGCTTGTTCGATTTCATCGCCAGAGGCCCAAGCTCGTGCAGACCCATATTCATCTCGTCAGCGATATAGCCGAGATAGCGTCCGCAACCCGCCGCGCAGCGATCGTTCATCTGGAAGTTCTCGACGATGCCCGCGTTGTCGATTTGGATACCTTTGGTATCCTGTCCGCCGATGTCGAGAACCGTCCTGGTTTTCGGATACATCATGTGCGCGCCAAGCCCGTGGCAAAGGATTTCCGAACGAATATGCTCCTTGGAGAACGGCAGCGTGACGCGCCCGTAGCCTGTGCCAACCAGATAAGTCTCTTCGAGTTCGATGCCGAGCGTATCTTCGATCGTACTGGGAACATTGTTCGATCCGTCGATGAGATGCGGGTCGATTTCAAGTACCCGCGCCATAGCGCGACGAAACTTGTCGCTCATGTCGCCTGCCGGCGGCCTGTTTTCGACTTCGATGATCGACTTGTCGTAGGCGTTCAGCAATATGTCATGCGGCACATTCGCCTCGCGGGCGACCGCCTCGGCATGAACATGAAAGCGGGAGCCGGCGATGTCACGAAAGAAGTCGGACTTACGGTTGGCACCCGGTGCGTAAAGTTCGGGCGCTTCGGCTTTCAGACGTCCGAACACTTCATTCAGCGCCTCGCCCATCTTTTCGGCTACATTCGCGAACCGCTCGGTCTGCAATTGCCCGATGCAGGTCGCTTCCAGATCGTTGAGCTGTTCCAGGAATTGAACGAGACGAAAGTTTCGCTCCAGGGCGCCCAGGAATTCCTGAACACGCTCCCCGTCAGCCTCGCCCGTGCTCAGGGCGCGGCGAAACAGAGTGAAACGCCCGTCGATACGAGCTTCCTCGCTGGCAACGCGCGCGGCGGTGCCATAGTTGGAGCGCGAATTGGTGATTCCGCGTCCGACGACGTCCTGGTTTTCGTCGAGCAGAACGGCTTTCGTCGTAGTCGAGCCGAGATCAATGCCAATGAAAGTACGCATGATTTCTCCTAGGCTGCACCGCGCAAACCGGCGCGCTTTTGTTCAATCATCTGGAAATAGCTTTCGAGGCGGTTCTTGATGTTGGCCGCGGAGAAATACCGGGGGTCGACAAGATCGGTCTCGATGAAAGCCGCGGGCTTGCCGGTGCGCTTTTCGACTTCACGCATGATCAGCAACTGGCCGGCAGAGAAGCTGTTGCAGCTCTTGATCGAGTTGATCAGAAGTCCGTCCGCCTCATATTCGTTGACATAATTTTCCAGCATGTCGACGCGCATCGGCAGATTCCGATTGGTGTAGACATTCAGGCAGTATTCGGCGAGCGATTCGAGCGGATTGTCCGGGTTGTGCCGGAATCCGAAATCATATGTGCCGCCTACCTTGGTGTAGCTGGAGGCGACGACCACCGCCCCCTCGTCATAGAACATCTTCCAGAACTGGCGGAAGTTGGTGTAGTTCGGCGGCCCCTCAACAACGAGACGATAGCGCTCCTTGCCCATATCGCCGTCCGGCGTAACCGGGCCCTTGCCTTCCGCGATGCGTTCCTCGACTTCCGCACGCAGGAACCGGTAGTAGTCGACGGCGTCGTCGGTGCCGCGGAACGCGCCAAAAATCGGCCCGATATAATAGATGCCGCCGAAATAGGCGTCGATCGGCGAAGGCTTGGTTTTGGCGCTTTGCAGCACCCACACCAGATCGTCTTCGGCCTTGGCCGATTTGCGCAGATATTCGCGCAGGCGGTCGATGTCGAATTTGACGCCGGAGACCTTCTCAAGCTTCGGAATGACGTCCTGCTTGAGCTGCTTCACCATGTACTGGATCATGTCCTTGGTGATTTTTCCGTCCGCCAGATAGGGCGTGTGAAACATGATCGTTTCGCACTTGTATTGCTCGCGCAGCAGCTCGAACCATTTCATGAAGGTGAAGCAACCGGTGTAGGACAACAGCAGCACGTCCGGATCCGGGAGCTTGCGCCCGTTGGGGCCGATATTGCCCTTGGCCATCATGCCGATGTCGGATTTCACATAGGTGCAGACGTCCTCGGAATGGCCGAGCTTTTCGGCTTCCATGACGAAGGCTCCGCTGGTCTTGCGCAGACCGTTCTGGATCGCATTGACCTCCGGCAGATTGTTGGCGAAGTCGAAGCACATCAACAATTCGTTTAGATTGCCGGGAACGAAAGTCGCCGCGACTTTCTCGCCCCGCTCCGGCGCATTGGACAGACGCTCGTAATGCCCGTTCATCATCTCTTTCTGCTTCGCCATCGAAGCGTCTTTGATGATTTCGGCCGGCTTGGCTTTGGATCGCGTGATAATCGTCATGCTCCACTCCAGAGTTTGATCGAGTCGGCGAAGGTTCCTGCCTGTTCGCGAATTGGCTGCATCTGACCGGAATTCTCGGCATATTTGAACGCAATTTGGGGGACGCCGTGCGTCTTCAGAACGCTTTGCAGCATCGGCCGTTCGAGCAGAGCCGGGTCGCAGAAGCTCGGCATTGCGAAGATGACGCCTTCGGCTTTGTTCGCGCGAACGCTGTCGACGAGATACAGACCCTTCTTAAGCCCGTCCGGCTCGTATTTTGCCGAAGTCGACAGCGAATCGTGCAGAAATGAATGCGCAAGACTTGCAATCGGATCCCCGTCGGTAGCGATTTCGGATTTTTCCCAGCGCGTGACCAGAATGAAATCGTCATCGACGATATAGCAACCGGATAGCTCGATCGATTTGATCAGATTGAGCGGCGGCTGTTCACAGAAGACGCCGCAAAGGACCACCCGACAATTGTCCTTGATCGGCCTCTGCTGGTCACGCACCGAAGCAAGATAGTCGCGCATCAGCTGGTTGTGATCTTCCACCGGCAGGACCAGGCCCGCGCGCAACAGCAGATAGAGTTCGGCGGAAGGAATGTTCCAGGGTTCCTTCGCGCGCTGCGCATAGGCTTCGCGCACCAGCCGGCGATTTTCGTTGAAGAGTACGATCGAGGCGCGGATAGCCTCATCGGTGACCGGCTTGCCCACGATGTGAGCGAGCCATTCACGGATCTCGTTCAGTTCGCTCTGGTAGAACACGCCGCCGACATCGTCCTCGAAATTCTGCGGCAGATCGACGTAGCGAGAGGCTACGTTCGCGAACATCAGCTTCCACATCCCCGATAGATTGCGAATTACGTCGCAGATCGAAGGGAACAGCATGCCGTCGACGAAATCGAGACGACCCGAGACGCCGAGTTCGATGGTCGAGCGCGGGATGCGACAGATATAGCTTTGATAATACGCGTCGCCGTGAATGACCTCGAGCTGATCGCCGCCACCGAGAATGCCGAGCGGAAGCGCGCCGGCGGCGTGGATGAGTTCACGCGGCACGTAATACGGCATGAAGCCGATGACCTTCCGCCCTGGCTTCGCCGCCTTCCAGGCGCGCGCCGCCTCAAAATTCAGATCGGTGAACAGGTCTTCGCAACGCTGGACGATATTGGCCGTTGCCGATTTCGTTTTGTCGAGCATGTCAGCGATCCTTCCAACGCGCAGGGCGTTTCTCGATGAATGCGGAAAGGCCTTCGGCGGCGTCTTGCGTCGCCATCAACTCGGCCAGGTAAATCGTCTCGATCGCAGCAAGTTTCGCAGAGATCCGTTCGATCACTCCATGCCGGGCCGCGCGCGTGGCAAAGCGCAGCGACTTCGCGCTTTTCGGCGCCAGATGCCGATCGAAGTAGCTGAGCGCGGCGGCTTCGGGATCGTCAGCGAGTTCCGTCACGAGGCCGATTCTGAAAGCCTCCTCGGCGCCAATCGAGCGCCCGGAAAGCAAAAGATCCTCCGCCGCCGCGAGCCCGATGCGTTCGGGCAGCAGACAGGAAGCCGCCGGCGCAAATACGCCGATCTGAATCTCCGGTTGGCCGAATTTGGCATCCTGGCCGGCAAACAGCAGATGCCCGGCGCTCGCAAGTTCGAGACCGCCTCCGAGGCATTGGCCGCGGATCGCGGTCAGGACGGGAACGGGCGAAGCAAAGATTTGCAGGATCAGCCGATGAAAGCCTGCGAGCATCGCCGCGCATCGATCCGGCAGGTGCTCCTCGATTGAGGCGCCGAAGCTGAAATGCCCGCCGGTCGAGTCGATGAGAATGCCGCGCAATTCCGCTGCGGTCCCATGCTGGACGAGCGCATTATCGATCGCGCCGACCAACGCCGCGTCGAGGATATTCGCCTTGGGACGATCGAGCCGCAGGCGAAGCAAATGCCCTTCGCGTTCGAACCAGACCTTCAGCGGGCTGCTCATGCCTTGTGCCCTCCCGCCTTGGGTATCCCCGCCTTGGGTATCAGTTCCTCGATCATCAACTCGGTCCACCCCTCGCCGTTGGCAAGGCGCTGACGCAGGGCGACAAAATCGATTTCGCGTTCATTCTTCGGGCCTTCGTTGAAGGCGCGGAATCCGGTCCGGGCCTCGGCCATCATGTTGAGAGCGAGCCAAGCGCGGCTGTTCTCCTTGTTGCGATTCCAGGCGTCGATTTTCGGCTTGCGCAACTCCTCGAAGCTCTTGGTCAAACATTCTGGAAACGTAGTCATCAACTTGGTGCACATCGCCTCGACTTTGGCGTCGAGCATCGACAGATCGACGGCGCCACGCGCCACTACCGCCTTGCCTGCCGCCAACGCAGCGCCGGTTAAGGGTTCGCCGTGGACGATGCGGCCATATTCGTCGAGATAGCGTTGGGTTTCGACCAGCGGATTGGGGACGAACGCGCCATCCACCTTCAGCCCCGGCACGACGTCGAGAACGACGCCGAGACGATAGGCTTTATGCGCCGACCACGGCTCGCACAGAGTTCCTGATTCCATCGCACGTTCCGCGCCGACCATCAGCGGAAGAAAATCCGTCGCGCCACCGATGGCGGCCGAGCCGTGCTTTGGACCTGCCTGGCCGAACCGTGCGAGATCCTGGGCGATGGTGAAATCGCATGCCATGCCGATTTCCTGACCGCCGCCGATGCGCATGCCGTTGACGCGCGCGATCACAGGCTTGTCGCAGGCAAGGATCGCGGACACCATGTCGTTGAACAGGCGCATGTACTGCCGGTATTCCTGCGGATTGCCGGCGTAGTACTCCGCATATTCCTTGGTGTTGCCGCCGGTGCAGAACGCCTTGTCGCCGACGCCGGTAAAGACCACCGCGACGACGTCGCGCGCATTGGAGGCGGTGCGGAAGGCGCGTATGACGCCTTTCACCATATCCGTCGTGTACGAGTTGAACTGGCTGGGATTGTCGAGCCAGATCCAGGCGTTGAACAGGCCCGGAACGATCCTGCCGTCACTACGGAGCGCCGGGCGCTTCTCGTAGATAACGCCGGCAACAGGCTCAAAGGCGACGATATCGTGATTGACGAGATGGGACTGGGGCATCGCAAGAGGTCCTTGTCATTGCGTGGGAATGAGAATCGCGCGGCGAGCGAGCTTGTGGGAGTGCACCTGCTCGAAGACCGGGTTGATGTCATCGAGCGGGTGCTGTTCGACAAAGGCGGCAAGATTGATCTTGCCGTCGAGCACCAGATCGAGTGCGGCCGGATAGAGGTCGGGCGGACATCCCCAATTTCCGAGGGCCCGGGCATCGAAAGCCATCAGATTGGAGAGGCGCAGTTCCACCCGATCCATCGTGAAGCCGACGACGCAAAGCGTCGCGCCATAGGTCAGAAGGCCGAAGGCTGTGGTCTGCCCGGCCGCGGTGCCCGAACATTCGAAAATCGTCCATTCGGTCAGGGGCAGGCCGTTCGCCTTGCAGAACTCGCCGATCTTCGCCTTCAGGCTCTTGATGTCGTGCTCGCGGGCATTGAGTGTCAGGCTGGCGCCATGCTGGCCGATCGCCGCGAGCTTGATCGGATCGACATCGATGGCGATCACGGTGGCGCCGAACGCCTTGGCGATCTGGGCCGAATAGCCGCCGACACCGCCGATGCCGATGACGATCGCCACCGAGCCCTTGGTCACACCGGCGCGCAAAACGGCCTGATATGGCGTTGTCACGGCATCGGCGACGACGCTCACATCGGCGAGCGAAAGGCCGCGTTTGGCAAGCCGCGCTTCGTCTACCGGGCAAAGGCCGCGCGCGGGCACGACGATATGCGAGGCAAAGCCGCCCTGGATGTCGTTACCGGGCATCTTCTGTTTGCGACAGATGTTCGGACGGCCGCGTTTGCAGGTGTCACATTCGCCGCATGGCAGCACTGCAGGAATGATCACCGCGCGGCCGAGCCACGATTCTGCGCCTGTACCAGTCGCGACGACCCGCCCTGAAATCTCGTGGCCCAGCGCCAGCGCCAAGGGATGATTCGTGCGGACGCCGTCATAGAAGTAGCCAAGATCGGTATGGCAGACGCCGCAGCCGGCAATTGCGACAGCAACTTCGCCGTCACCCGGCGTCGCGACGAAGGCCTCGCGAACCATCGGCTGATTGACCGCTGTCATCATCCAACGATGCGCCGCGATTCCCTGAGCCATTTGGTTTCCCTGTTTTATCGCGGACCGCTTGTTTGCCAGTTGCGGTCCATCAGTTATTTTGGTAAACTAGTACAGAAATACCAAATAAGCAAGTCCGATTTTCGGACTTGTGGGTAGGGCCGCAACCACAGCCCCAAACAGGAGGACACGCGAAATGAAGAGGCGAGCATCATGATGAAATCACTCTCCGTGCCCTCTCTCTCCATCGTTCTCACGGGATCGGGCGGCGCCGGCGTTATGACCGCCGGCCAGATCCTGCTCGACGCGGCGACGAGTTGCGGCCTCTACGGCTTTATGACGCGTTCGACCGGCCCGCAGATCAGGGGCGGCGAGGCCGCGGCGATGATCCGGCTTTCGTCGAAGCCCGTGCAGTCGCCCGGCGACCGATTCGACATCCTGCTGGCCTTGGATTTCGAAAATTTGCAGCGTTTCGCCGATGAGCTGCCTCTGGATACCGCCAGCCTGATTATTGCCGATCCGGCCGCCGGCGAAATGCCGGGCTTTCTCAAGAATTCCGGAGCCGCCATCGGCCTCGTACCGATGTCGAAGCTCGCGAAAGGCGTCAAAGGCGGGCGCATTGCGATGGTCGCCCTCGGCATTCTGGCGCGGCTCATCGGCCTGCCGGAGACTGCGATCATAGCTGCGGTCGCCGCGTCAATCGGCCGCAAGAAGCCTGAAGCGCTGGCGGCGAGCGAAGCCGCGGTTCTGCTCGGCGCGAACGCCGCGCCGGATATCGCTATTCCCAAACTTCCGCTGCCTGGCGCGCCAATGCAGGGCCGCTGGTCGATCACCGGCAACGAGGCAACCGGCTTCGGCGCGTTAAAGGGCGGCGTCAAATTTGTCGCCGGTTATCCGATCACGCCGGCGACCGAAATCCTCGAATGGATGGCGCACGCTTTGCCGCAATGCGGCGGCGTGCTGGTGCAGGCTGAGGACGAGCTCGCCTCAATCAATATGATCATGGGCGCAAGCTACGGCGGCGCGCCATCGCTGACCGCGACAGCCGGCCCCGGCCTGTCCTTGATGATCGAATCCCTCGGCCTCGCGGTGGCTTCCGAAATTCCTTTGATCGTCGTCGATGTGATGCGCTCGGGGCCTTCGACAGGCATCGCGACAAAATCCGAGCAGAGCGATCTCAACATTGCCGTTTACGGTCTGCATGGCGATGCACCCCATATCGTGACAGCGCCCCTCTCCGTCGGTGATTGCCTCCTGACAGCGCAATGGTCGGTTCATCTGGCCGAAACTTTGCAAACGCCGGTCATCATGCTTTCCGACCAATCGCTCGGCCAGGCCCGCGTCGTGATCGACAGGCCGGAAGAAATTGCCTTCCCGACCAAACGCCTGGTCCTTGAAGCGCCTCCCGATAGTTATGAACGGTACGCCGCAACCGAATCGGGCATTTCGGCGATGGCCATACCGGGCTTCCCCGGCGGCCAGTATACCGCCGACGGTCTCACCCATAATGCGCGTGGCACGCCTTCGAGCCAGGCCAAGGACCATGTCGGCCAGCTCGACAAACGCCAACGCAAGCTCGACGCCTTCGACTTTGGCGCGCACTGGGCTGAAATCGATGGCGAAGGCGAGTTGGCGGTTCTGACCTGGGGCTCAACCAGCGAACCCTTGCGCGAAGCCGTTGCCGCTGCACGTGCATGCGGCATCAAGGTCAAGCTGATCGCGTTGCGCCTGATCGCGCCCACGCAACCGGCGCGACTGGCAGCTGCGCTTGAGGGCGTGAAGCGCGTTCTTGTGATTGAACAAAATCACACCGGGCAGTTCTGGCGCTATCTGCGCGCCCATTACGATCTGCCCAACGAGGTCATCCCGATCCATTGTCCTGGCCCGCTGCCGATCCGGCCGGGCGAGGCCTTCGCTCATATTCAAGAAGGGGCACGAGCATGAACATGATTCCAAATGTCGCCAAAGCCTTCGTCCCTGCCGATTACAAGTCAGCGGTCAAACCCGTTTGGTGTCCCGGATGCGGCGACCATTCGGTGCTGATCTCCTTCCAGCGGGCGCTGGCCGAACTCGCCCTTCCGCCGGAACAAGTCGCGATCGTCTCGGGCATCGGATGCTCGTCGCGCATCCCCGCCTACACGAACTGCTACGGTTTTCACGGCGTCCATGGCCGTTCCCTCGCCCTTGCCTCCGGGCTGAAAGTGGCCCGTCCCGACCTCACCGTCCTCGTCGCCAGCGGCGACGGCGACGGCTTTTCGATCGGCGGAAACCACTTCCTTCACGCCTGCCGCCGCAATATCGATCTGACCTATGTCGTCATGGACAACCGTATCTACGGCATGACCAAGGGCCAGCCATCACCGACGACGGAGCCCGACTGGGACACTGCCATCGCGCCCGGCGGCACCGGCCTCAGCCCGTTTCACCCCCTGGTGATCGCGCTTGCTTCCGGCGCCAATTTCATCGCGCGCGGTTTCTCCGGCGACGTCGGCGGTTGCGCCAAATTGATCGTCGACGCCGTTCGGACGCCGGGATTTTCCTTCGTCCAGATTCTGAGCCCCTGCGTCACGTTTCGCGACGACCAGCAGAAGGGCTGGAAGAATCTCGTCCACGCCGCAATCGTGCCGGAGACGGACGATCCGTCACGCGCCGCCCGCCGCCTGATGACCGATGACGGCTTCAATACCGGCGTTCTCTATCGCGGCAACCGCAAACCCTATCAACCCATGCCGCTGGCTCATCTCACTCCGTCCCACCTCGAATCCGAGTTCGCGATATGACCGATTCCCTGCAGTCGAACGAGCCGCCGAAACTCAACAGCGTTGCCGAGTTTTTCGCGCAAGCTCTCGCCATCGAAGTGGAAGCCGCCGAGCGCTATAACCTGTTGGCCGACCAGATGGAGGTGCACAACAACAAGGAGATCGCCGCGATTTTTCGTAAGATGGCGTTGATCGAGGCCGAGCACCGCAACGAGATCGCCCGCCGCGCCGGCGACACCCTCGTTGCCGGCCGCCCCGCCAGCTTCAGTTGGACCGGCCCGGATGGTCCGGAAGCCATTGATTGCGAGGGCGTCCATTATTTGATGACGCCCCGTCGGGCCCTGACGCTGGCGCGATTCAACGAAGAGCGTGCGGTCAAGTATTTCGAAGCCATCGCCGCCGCCGCGATCGATCCCCAGATTGCTGCATTCGCCGCGGAAATGGCCGCGGATGAACGCAATCACGTGATCTGGGTCGATCAATGGCTGGATCAAATCGCTCCCGACGAGGCCGATTGGGATGAGGATCCGGATCCTCCTGTCCATTCGGAATAGGCGGAGACCGCCTGTTGCCTATACCCGCACCGGGTGCTTGGAGCGATTGAACAAACGGTCGCTGTCGACCACACGGTCAGAGATCGTGCTGGGCGGCGAGTTCCGTATCGATCTCCGGCGTCAGGGCGTCTTCCATCTCCGGAATCAGCGCCCGCTCTTCCTTCTCGATATGCGAGGTGAGGCGCTCGACCAGTTCGCCGCACAACCGCCGGAATGCACCCCACGTCTCCGGCGAAAACCCCCCGGCGCGAGCCGCGCCAGCGCTGGCGACGACATCATTCATGGCATTGCGTATGACATGATGTTCCTCGATCAGTAAATCACCGAGATCCGCCATGCCATATTCAGCGAGCACGGGGAAAACCGAAGCCTCTTCGAAATCGAAATGACCGGAGATCTCGCCATCCATGGTCTTGCACAAGCGATCGATGAACCTTCCGGTCTCCTGATCGCTTTGAACGGGCACGGCTTGATGAGAGAGAACCACACGTTCGACTTCGCTCAAAAGCGCGACCGTCGCCATATGATCGTCATGTAAAATCCGGCTCGACGAATATTTCAGCAAGGCGGCCTCCTATAAAGAATTAACTTCCAGACACAGAAAAGCAGGGACGCTGCTAAAGCAACAGCGAGAAGGTCAGATTTTGCGTGGGCTTGAACCCCGACCGGTCGAGGAAGGCGATGAGCGTCGTATTGTTCCACTCGACCACGGTGCGAACCCGTTCGACGCGTAAACTGCTGAGTTGGTTGAGCAACTGCGTCAGCAGGGAGGTGGCCACGTTCTGTCGCTGAAATTCTGCCTCGACGCCGATCGTGTCCAGCACCGCCTCGGCTTCCGTTTCGCCGAACTCACCATAATCGACCCGCGCCATGATGAATCCTGCGGGTGTCTTATCTATTTCGGCTAGCATAGACAGCCGCACGCCGTTATTGCGGAGGGCTTCACTGACCTTGCGCTTCAGGTAGACGGACCGGTCCTGCCCGGTGATGCCGCGATCGAGCCCGATGACAGATGAAAGATCGGCGAGCGTCAGCGAGCGCACCGATACTCTCTCGAGCGCGAGGTCCTGGCTTACGTCGGCGTCGATGTCGCCCATTTGCATCTCGCCCGGGTTCTTGGCGCACGGGCGGTCGAGCACGATGCGGGTTCCGAGCTTAAAGCCAGACGCAGCGAGAAAGTGCATCATGGATTCGTTGGACCACAACGCCTGCGTGCGCAAGGCGTACGCCCCGGAGGCGCGCGCCGCGAATTGAAGTTCCTTTACCAGCGTACGGGCGCCACCATGTCCACGAACCGATTGCGACGTCCCGATCGCATCGAGAACGGCTACCGGCTTGCGGACCCCGAACTCGCCGTCGAGCATGTGCGCGTGCGCATGCCCCTCCACCCTGCCGTTCTCGATATAGGCGAGGGAGATAAAGGCGCTCGGCTCAATCCGGCTCGCGGCAAGCCGGCTCTCGAAAAACCCGCGCCGCGACTGTCCGCTGATTTCGCGATCGATATCGACGACCCTGTCGAGGTCCGCCGGCGTCAGCCGGCGTATTGAGCCAGTCGGTGCTGCTCGGATTTGCGCGTTTGGCATGATGTTCTCCCTGTTGAATGGTCTAATGCGCCAGCGTTTCAGCAACGCTCGCGAGACCAAGGATCTTCCGTTCCGGATGGACGAGCTGCTTGATCACCAGTGCGATCGCGGCGATCCCGCCCGGAATCGCCACGACCATGAAGATCTCCGCAAACGTCAATTGCCGCCGCGAGAGTTCCGCAACGAGGTAAGATCCGGCAATGCCGCCGAATCGGCCGATGCCGAGCATCCAGGCGACGCCTGTGGCACGGCCTTGGGTCGGATAGAAGGACGCCGCCAGCGCCGGCATCGATGACTGCGCCGTGTTCATCAGCGTGCCCGCGATGAAGACGATCGCCATCAGCATACCGATCGTTCCGACCGATTGCCCGATCGCATAGATGAATATCGCCGTCAGGCCGTAGCCGATCGCGATGATCCAGTTGCCGTTGTACCGATCCATGAACCAGCCAAATAGTATCGCGCCGACACCGCCGAGCGGGAACAGCGCGGAAATCAGCGTGGCGGTTCGCGGATCGATGCCGGCATCCTTGAACAAGATCGGCATCCAGTTGATGAGCGCATAGAAGATCACGAGGCCCATGAAATAGGCAAGCCACATCATCACCGAGCCGACGATGTAGGACGCTGAGACGACGATAACGGGCCCGCTCTGGCCCTTCTTGGCACCTCTGCGTTCGCTCATCGTGAAAGACCCGGCATCTTTGACCGTGTTCGAAATGCGCATCAGAACGGACCGGATCCGCTCCACGCCCTGTTGGTTGGCGACCATGAACCTGATCGACTCTGGGAGAAAGCTAACCAGCAGCACCGTCAAAATCAGCGGCGCGATTCCGCCGAGCTGAAGGACGCTGCGCCAGCCCCACAGCGGTATCATCCATGCGGCGAGAAAACCGCCGAGCGCCGCCCCCAGCGGAAAGCCGCAAAACATCGCATTGGTCATCGTCGCACGCCGGCCATCGGGACAGAATTCGTTCATCAGCGTCACCGCGTTCGGCATCGCTGCGCCCAGCCCCAGTCCGGTCACGAAACGGAACACAGTCAGCATGGTCAGGTCGGTCGAAAAGGAGGAACCGAAACTGGCGAGACCGAACACCAGCACCGAGAATATGAGAACCAGCTTGCGCCCGAACCTGTCGGCGAGCGGACCGGTGAACAGCGCGCCCGCGGCCAGGCCGAAAAGAGCGGCGCTCAAGACCGGCGCAAGCGCCGGTCGCGGCACGCCCCATTCAGTGACGAGCGACGGTGCGATAAAGCCGATGGCGGCTGTATCGAAACCGTCCAAAAGCACGATGAAGAAGCACAGGGCGAAGACGACCCACTGAAAGGGTGAAAAACGACTTTCATTCAGGAACAACTGAATGTCGACGTTGCGACCGCCTGGCATAGTATCCTCCCGTTGCTTGTCCGATATCGATTCGCATTTTTTTTCATGGACTGCCGCAACTGATCTTCATCCCAATTTCTCAATAAGGCAGTCCGACATAATTCTCCGCCAGCGCCGTCTGCGCGGCGGTCGATTTGAAAAGATATTCAAGTTCGGCGGCCTGGATCTTCTGATCGAACCCGCTCGCTTCGGGGACGAGATGCAGCAGATTCGTCATCTGCCAGGAAAAGCGTTCGGCCTTCCAGATTCGCGCCAGCGCGTGCTGCGAATAGGCGTCGAGGCCGGCGTCTGATTTTGTCTTATACCGGTCGATCAGCGCGCGAGAGAGATAGCCGACGTCGCTCGCTGCGAGATTGAGCCCTTTGGCGCCAGTCGGCGGCACGATATGGGCGGCGTCTCCCGCAAGAAACAGCCGCCCGAATCGCATCGGTTCGGCGACGAAGCTGTGCAGCGGCGCAATGCTCTTTTCGATGGAAGGGCCGGTCTGCAATTTCTTCACAGCTTCCGGATCGAGGCGGCGCGTGAGTTCCTCCCAGAATTTATCGTCGGTCCAGTCCTCGGCGTGTTCGTTGAGGCGACATTGCAGGTAATAGCGGCTTCTGGTCATTGAACGCATTGAGCACAGCGCGAAGCCGCGTTCGTGATTGACGTAGATCAGTTCGTTGGAGACCGGCGGCTTTTCCACCAGAATTCCAAGCCATCCGAATGGATAAATCCGCTCATAGGTTCGAAGCTCATTTTCCGGGATGGTCTGACGGCTTACCCCGTGAAAGCCGTCGCAGCCGATGACGTAATCACAGTTGATTTCGAACTTCTTGCCGTCCGCGCGCCACCGTACATTTGGGTTTTCGGTTTTGATGTCGTGAATGCTGACATCGAGCGCTTCATAAACCGTCGGCGCGCCGCAGGCCTCGCGCACATCCATCAGATCGCGTGTGACTTCGGTCTGCCCATAGATCAGAACGGACTTGCCGGTCAGCCCCTTGAAATCGATGCGATGGCGGACGCCGCCGAACTCAATTTCGGTTCCATCATGGACCAGGCCTTCGTGGCGCATACGCACGCCGGCGCCGGCCTCCTCGATCAATGCAACCGTGCCCTGCTCGAGAACGCCCGCCCGAATGCGGCCGAGCACATAATCCTTGGGCTTTTGCTCAAGAATAATCGTATCAATTCCGGCCCTGTGCAGCAGTTGACCCAGCAGGAGACCGGACGGGCCCGACCCTATGATGACGACTTGTGTTCGCATGTGACGCGCTTCTCCTGGTTACTGCCTCGGTCCAGCGTCTAAAGAAACAGAACGGCTTCGCACCAGATGCCGGTTAGCCCTGCTACCGCATACAAATATCAACTGGGGACCTTCGATCCCTCCATTGCACAACCGGGCGTCCAGACCACCAATTCAGGCGTCGATGGCCTCCGCCGTTTGATTCTTCTCCTGACCACGCAGCATATAGCGCTGGAGTTTCCCGGTTGCGGTCTTGGGCAGGCTATCGACGAACTCAATCCACCGTGGGTATTTCCAGGGGCCAATCGTCCGTTTCACATGCAACTTGAGCTCTTCGTACAACAACCTGCCTGCGTCCTGGTCGCACCCTTGATTCAGTACAATGAACGCCTTGGGTTTGATCAGGCCGTCATCGTCTTCGGCGGGAACGACCGCGGCCTCGGCCACCGTCGGATGGCTCATCAAGGCTTCCTCGACCTCGAATGGCGACACCCAGATGCCGCTGACCTTGAACATGTCGTCGGCGCGACCGCAGAAGGTGTAGACGCCGTCTGCGCGGCGCAGATATTTGTCGCCGGTCCGGGTCCACTCGCCCATGAAAGTTCGGCGCGATTTTTCGCGCTGGTTCCAGTAGCCGGCGGCGGACGATTCGCCGTTTACCAGGAGCTCGCCGATTTCATCGTCACCGACATCGCACCCGTTTTCGTCGATCAGCCTGAGCTTGTAACCGTCCACCGGGACGCCGGATGTCCCGTACTCCACGGCGTTCGGAAGATTTGTCAGAAACAGATGCCCCATCTCGCTCGAGCCGACGCCGTTCACGATGTCGAGGTCGAACCTTTGCTTCCAGGCCCTTCCGATATGCGCCGGCAGCGCTTCGCCGGCCGAAAAGCAAAGCCGCAGCTGTTGCGACGCGTTTTTCGGGGTGCATTCGGGATCGGCAAGAATCGCGGCGTAAAGCGTGGGCACTCCAAAGAACAGGGTTGGCTGATACCCCCTCAGCACCTCGAATACGGTCTGCGGCGTAGGCCGCTCGGGGTAGAATACCGAGGTTGCCCCGACCCACATCGGACAAAACATCGCGTTGCTGATGCCGTAGGCAAAAAACAGTTTCGCGGCCGAGAACACGACGTCGTCTTCGCGATATCCGATCCGGCGCCGGCCGGCATTTTCCGCCATTACCTTTATGCTCGAATGCACATGCATGACGCCCTTCGGCATTCCGGTGGTACCGGACGAATAGAGCCAAAAGGCGATATCATCGGCGCAGGTCTTGGCCGGTGCCGCGGCTTCATTTTCAGCAGCCAAAAGCGTGTCCAGCCGTAGCATCGACGTAGGGCCGCCACCAACGACGACAATTGCCTTGAGACCTGGCACGCCGATCGCCGCTTCCTCAATGAGGGGAAGCAGCGCGGTGGAAACAAAGACTGCCTTGGCCCGCGAGTCTTCAAGCAGGTAGCGATATTGGTCAACCGTCAGCCGCGTGTTGAGCAGAACTGGAATAATGCCTGCCCGAACGGCCCCCCAGAACAAGACCGGAAATTCGACTGTATCGAGCAATACGACGGCGATCCGGTTTTCCTGTTCGACGCCGAGACGCGCCAAGGCCGGACCAACGCGAGCCGCCGCATCACGCAGTTCCGCATAGGTCAAATTGCGGGAAGGATCAATGAAAGCGGTCTTGTCGCCCCGGCCTTCGGCGACGTTCCGATCTACAAAATCTACTGCGGCATTGTAATCACGAAGCGGCTTCATCAGCCTCGCCCATGCACGTGTGAGCTTCGGCTTCTACCGAAATATCAAGGAACGTTCCTTGACTTCGGTTAGGCGCGCCGCCGATCCCGCAGCCGCGCGTCCAGCATCGATCAGTTGTGCCGCCTAATCCTGGCTTGGGCTCGCTGATGTTGGTATCTGCAGGAGGGAAGCGCAATTTGCCGCCTGCCTCTGCGGACTGCCGCAACCCAATCGGCCGGTTTCAGACGCCGAGCATGCGGCTTACGAACTCCCATTCGGCGCGCAGTTGCTTCGATGTCCCCTCGAACAGGACTTCACCCTTGGCCAAGACAACATGCCGTCCGGCAAGATCAACCAGATCATCGATGTTCTTGTCGACGACGACGACCGCGACTCCTTTCCGCGCGATGATGCGCAACGTCGACCAGATATCGTCGCGCACTTTCGGTGCGAGGCCTTCGGTGGCTTCGTCAATCAGCACGATGCTCGGATTGCTGAGCAGCGCGCGCCCGATCGTCAACATCTGCTGCTCGCCGCCCGAAAGCTGATTGCCCCAATTCTTCCGGCGTTCGGCGAGGCGCGGGAAGAACTCGTAGATCGCCTCGCGCGTCCAGTCCACGCGCCCGCCCGGTCCCGGACGCTCGGCGAAGACAAGATTCTTCTCCACCGTCAGATTGGGGAAAACTCCCCGCCTCTCGGGCACAAAACCCATGCCGGCGCGGGCGATTGCGCTGGCGCGGGAGCCGGTCACATCGCGGCCGTTGAACATGATCGAGCCTCGGTTTGGCTTCAACAGTCCCATCAGCGTGCGCAGCAGCGTCGTCTTGCCCATCCCGTTGCGCCCGAGCAGGCTAACCGTTTCGCCGGTTCCGACACGGAAATTCACGCCACGCAGAATATGGCTGGCCCCGTAAAATGTGTCGAGCCCGCGTGCGTCGAGCACGTCGTCGGTCATCGTGCTCATACCGAGTCTACCGGCTTGGCCTGACGGCCCAGATAGCCATCGAGCACGGCCCGGTTGGCGCGTATCTCGTCGGGACGACCATGCGCAAGCAATTCTCCCTGCACAAGAACACTGAGCGTGTCGGCGACCGCGAACACGGCATCCATGTCGTGCCCTATCAGGATGATCGTATGGTCGCGGACCAAATCGCGTAACAAGGCGATGACACGCTGGGTCTCTTCCGGTCCCATACCGGCGAGCGGCTCGTCCAGAGCTTGCGAGGAAATCCTTCATTACGAAGATCTCGAATTGTGCCCGCGAGGAGAAGGGATTGCCCTGCTTCGCTCAGGGGCCACGTCGCTCGGCGGCCGAATCCCGGTAAACCCGAGCGGCGGACTTCTTGCGTTGGGCCATTCGCCGAGTGCCTCAGGCGTCCGCAATATTTGCGAGGTTGCTCTGCATTTGCGCGACGAAGCGGGGGAACGTCAAACGCCAAATGCAATGGTCGGCTTGGCGCAGATGCTCGGCGGTTCCGCTGCCGGATTAAAAACGGGGACGGCGGCAATTCATATCCTTACGGTGTGAACAAGAATTCGATTTTGGTACAATTCTAGGTA